>Ga0153915_10000470_pt1 | contig 37389 bp, 55 predicted proteins | sample Opewatmetagenome_2_FD_107003 | JGI IMG/M metagenome (GOLD analysis project Ga0153915, IMG submission 107003) | Freshwater wetland microbial communities from Ohio, USA - Open water 3 Core 3 Depth 3 metaG | ecosystem: Environmental > Aquatic > Freshwater > Wetlands | place: USA: Ohio, Lake Erie... | reverse complement strand
TTTCCTTGCCTGATAAGTTGTTTTACCATCAACAAGCTTCTTCAAAGTACCCGTAAGCTTTGCTTGTGTCAATTTCATAGGGCTATCTAGAACAGCCTTATGAAATAATTTCGGGATAGAACAAAAATCAAACTGGGGAAAACATTTATAAAAGAAGAAAGATATTTTATGATATGAAAAAAGGTGACCATGAATCTAAGATAAAAGGAAATTCTCTTGGAGCATCTGGATTTACTTTGGGAATTGTAGCAATTTTATCAATGGGGTGGTTTGGAGTTGTTATCTCAGCTATTGGATTTGCATTGTGTTTAATCCAGCAAAAGAACAAATCAACCAAATTAGGCAAAATTGGAATTATTCTGAATGTACTTGGATTTATTTTAAGCATTATTTGGGTTATTTACATTGCTCCCAGACTAACAGAAATTATCCAGAGCCTTAGTGCATAATTATGAAAATGAAATCTAAACAAGCAGCAATGGAGATGTCTGTAGGAACGATAGTTACAATTGTCTTGCTAGTTACAGTTTTAATTTTGGGGGTTGTTCTTATAAAAAATATTTTTTCAAGTGCAAAAAGTGTTGTTGATTTAACAGACCAGCAGCTCAAGAGCGAGGTAAATAAATTGTTCTCTGAAGAGACTAAAGTTACTATATATCCCAGCACTAGATTAGTTGAAATAAAGCAGGAAACAACAGACGGGGTTGCAATAGGAATTCAAAATCTTTTAACAGGAACTTCTGGAGATAGTTCCTTTTCATATGAAATTACATGTTCAGATTCAGACATAAAAGAGAAATGCGGGATTAGTGCGGATACAGCAGTTGGATGGATTGTAACAGGAAGAGCAGAAGACGGAATATCAATTCCTTCTGGAGATTCTACAACACAAAAAGTATTATTTGAAATTCCTACTGGTGCTCCTTTATGCACAATAAGATTCCGAATAACTGTAAAGGCTGCAGGAACAACTTATGCAACAGACTTCTTTGATTTGAAAGTTAAGGCAGCATAAGAAGAGGAAATAATCGGGGGTCATTTGTAACTCTTAGATAATATTCCATCATCTCTCTTTCAATTTTAGACATTGGTTTAGGACTCATTTCATCAGATACTTTTCTTTTGATATCCTCAACCTTAACATGAAACAAACATCTCTGCCCATCAGCATACTGGACATAATCGCCTTTTTCAGCACAGGATTTATTCATCCCCTGGCAGGAAAAAAAACATTTACCATAATCTATAGATTGATTCATCCCAGCACAAGAAGTAAAACAATTATTATCCCCCATAATTATATTTTAAATATTGCTTAAATTTAAAAGATTATATGTTTTCTAATTATTATGACATTAAAATTATATAATACTCTTACAAGAAAAAAAGAAATTTTTAAGTCAATAAGAAAAGGAGAAGTGGGAATGTATAGCTGCGGTCCCACTGTTTATTGGTATCAGCATATAGGAAACTTAAAGGCATATATATTTGCAGATTTGTTAAGGAGAACTTTGGAATTTGAAGGATATAAAGTAAAGCAAGTGATTAATATTACTGATGTTGGGCATTTGACTTCAGATGCAGATGAGGGAGAGGACAAAATGGAGAAAGCAGCTGCAAAAGAAGGCAAGACTGCACAGGAAGTTGCAAAGTTTTATTTTGATTTATTTAAAGAAGACATAAAAAAATTAAATATTCAGGAGCCAGAAATATGGTGTAGGGCAACAGAACACATTAAGGAGCAAATTTCCTTAATAAAAAAACTCGAGGAGAAAGGCTATACTTACAGAACATCTGACGGAATTTATTTTGATACTTCAAAATTCAAGAATTACGGAAAACTTGCAAGATTAAATATTGAAGGATTAAAAGCAGGAAAGAGAACTGACATGAGGGAGAAGAGGAATAAGACAGATTTTGCTCTGTGGAAATTTCCTGAAAAAGTAGGGACAAGACAGCAGGAGTGGAATTCCCCTTGGGGAGTTGGTTTTCCTGGATGGCATATTGAATGTTCTGCAATGTCAATGAAATATCTCGGAGAAACTTTCGATATTCACACAGGCGGAGTAGATCATATTCCTGTTCATCATACAAATGAAATTGCCCAAAGCGAATCTGCAACAGGGAAAAAATTTGTAAATTACTGGGTTCATGAAAATTTCCTGACATTCAAAGGAGAAAAGGTCAGCAAAAGCAAGGGGGGATTATACACTCTGCCTGAACTGGAAGAGAAAGGATTCGAGCCTTTAGTATACAGGTATTTTATTTTAACAGGAAGTTACAGGAAACCTATTGACTTTTCCATTGAAATATTAAAAAATTCACAGACTGCTTATGAAAGACTGAAAAATATAATTTCTGAATTAAAAGACGATAAAGAAGTCAATGACCAGTATCTCAAGGAATTCAGAGAAGCCATAGATGATGATTTAAACACCCCCGAAGCTCTTGCTGTATTATGGAAGCTTGTAAGAGACAAAGATGCAAAAGGGAAATTGAATACAGTAAGGGAAATTGACAGAGTATTGGGGTTAAAATTAGACAAAGAAGAAATAATTGAAGTTCCAAAAGAAGTCAAAAAATTAGTCAAGGAAAGAGAAGAAGCGAGAAAAAAGAAAAACTGGAAAGAAGCAGATGAGATAAGGAACAGGATAATAAAATTAGGATATACCATCGACGATACAGACGAAGGGGCAAAAATAAAAAAAATATAAAATAAGGGGAGAAATAACTTTATATAGTGAGATTTCTGGACAAAATAATGATAATAGAAGATGTAATAAGAAATGTAGAAGAAGACATAAAAGAGATAAAAAGAAGGTATTGTATAGACGTGTCTTCCGAAATTGGAAATGTGCTGGTGGTTTTTTATACTATTGGAAAGAAAAAAGACCAGAACAAGGAGAAGCTTATTGTAATCTTTTGAAGAGGATAAAAAAATTGGAAGGATATCTTGGAGTAAAAACATACAATGGAATAAGATTAAATGAAATTGTTATTGCTGGAGAAAGTATATGCAAGATATTACGAGATGGAAAAGAAGATTCCGCTATGCTTGAAAGATATTTTAGAGAATTAAGCAGAAGAAAGAACAATAAAAAAATATAAAAACTTAGCCGACGATATAAGAATATAAAAGGATGTGAAGTGGCAAGAAAGAAAATAAAAAATAATAAGGGAAGATTTCTTGACTTTAATAAAGAAATAATTTCCGGAGAAATTGGTGCTCTTTTAGGTTCATCCCTGGGAAGTTATTTATCTTCTTTGATTTTAAATGAAAGTTTAGTTCCTGCTTTCGCAGTAGCAGGGTCTATTCTTGGAAGCACACTGCTTTTTCTCTCAACAAAAATATATAACAAGAAAAAAAGAAAAGAATTATCTTTCAGGAATATATTCAATGACCTGAAATATTACACCCCCGCAGCAGCAACTCTGAGAATTTCTGCGGGTTATCCTCTTTTGTATCTTTTTACAAAATATTTTGTCAGCATAGGAGTCAGTGCTCTTTATTCAGGAGCATTAGGGGAGTTTTTTTCATTTTTAATATTCTTATTTTTGATAAACATCTACAGAATTGTTTTGTTCCGCTTTTTTAAAAGAAAAGTTTAGTAAAAAGTTTAATAAATGGTTTTTGGCTAGTGTATTCTAAAGGAAGTGATAAAATGAAAAGCAAAAAATTAGATTTTGTAAATTTAAAATACAGGCCAAAGCAAGGAGATTTGATTTCTCTTCTTAAAATTTCTCCAAACAAAATGTCAATGGAAGAGGCAGCAAATACTGTTGCCCTCGAAAGCAGTGTTGGAACCTGGACAAAAGTAAGCGGACAGGAATATGTTGAAAAATTAAGGGCAAAAGTTTTTTCTATCAAGGGAAATTATATCAAAATTGCATATCCTGAAGTGCTATTTGAAAAGGATAATGTTCCAAATATTTTATCTTCCATTGCAGGGAATATTCTGGGAATGAAAGCTGTTAAAACAATTAAACTGGAAGATGTTTCATTTCCAAAAATTATACTAAAAAGTTTCAAGGGACCGAAGTATGGAATTGAAGGAATCAGAAAGATGATGAAGGTCAGGGACAGACCATTATTGGGAACGATAATAAAACCCAAGTTAGGACTAAATACAGAACATCATGCACAAAGTGCCTATGAATCCTGGAGCGGAGGATGCGATTTTGTAAAAGACGATGAGAATCTTTCAAGCCAGAAATTTAATCTCTTTGAAAACAGACTGTCAAAGACTCTTGAAATGGCAGACAGGGCAGAAAAAGAAACAGGAGAGAAAAAAGCTTATCTTGTTAATGTAACTGCAGAAACAAGGGAGATGATTAAGAGAGCCCAGCTTGTTGAAGACCAGGGAGGAAAATATGTCATGATTGATATTCTTACTGCAGGCTGGGCTGCTGTCCAGACATTGAGGGAAGCAAATTTCAAGATGGCAATTCATGCGCACAGGGCAATGCATGCTGCTTTTGACAGAAATCCAAATCAAGGAATAAGCATGATGGTGATTGCTGATTTTGCTAGGATAATAGGAGTAGACCAAATGCATATTGGGACAGGAATAGGAAAACTCGAAGGTAATGTAAAAGATATTCAGGAAATTCAGGAAGAGATAGAAAAAACAAAAGTAAAAGAAACAAAAAACAGATTAGCACAGAAATGGTGGAATATAAAACCAACGCTTGGCGTATCTTCAGGAGGACTTCATCCAGGGCATGTTCCTTTTTTGATAAAACATTTAGGAAAAGATTTAGCTATCCAGGCAGGCGGGGGAATTCATGGGCATCCTCTTGGGACAAGAGCAGGAGCAATAGCAATGAGGCAGGCAATTGACGCAACACTAAAAAATATTTCTTTAAAAGAATATGCAAAGACGCATGTAGAATTGGAAGAAGCGTTAAAGATGTGGGGAAAATGAAAAATAAAGAAAAAGAGTTAGCAAAGATTTGGGAAAAGAATATCAATAAAGAAGAAGCTAAGATTAGGGCAGATAGAATTTTAAAATATGTATTAAAATATTATCCCAATGCAAAATCAGTTTTAGAATTGGGTGTTGGTTTAGGTTTTGTTCTTTTACATTTTAATAAATATAATAAATATGGATTAGACCTTAGTAAAGAACATCTTAAAATCGCCAGAAAAATTGTTCCAGATGCTAAACTATTCATTCAAGATATGCATAATTTTAAAGTAAAAGAAAAATTTGATATAATATTTACAACAAATGAGTGTATTAATGAAGTAAGACCCTATGAGAATTGGGAATTGACTTTTAATTCTGTTTTTAATCATTTAAACAACAACGGGTTATTTATTCTTGAAATGCCAACTGAAAATTATTTAAAGAAACATAAAGAGAAAATTGTTGAATTAGAAGAAACGCCTTCTGGTTATATCTATGATAAAACCCATATAAATGATAATAAACTTACTTGGGATACTATTTTTTTCAAAAAACTAAAAAATGGTTTATATAAAATTGAGAAAGATAATTATGATGAGCTTATCTATCCAGTCAAAAAGGTAAAGCAAAGTTTAAATAAATATTTTAAGATTTTGGAGCTAAGTTATTTTAATAAGAAGGAAAATGTGATTATTGTTTGTAGGAAGGGAAAAATAAAATGACAAAATTATACCGAAGAGGGGTTTTTGTTGTAGTATATTCTAAAAATAAAAACAAGATAAGTTATCTAATTCTAAAGAGAAAACATCACTGGATTGGATGGGAGTTTCCAAAAGGAGGGTTAAATAGTTTTGAACTTAAGAAACATGCAGCAAAAAGAGAAGTTAAAGAAGAAACAGGACTGAAATTATTGAGAATGAAGAGATTTGACATTCATGAAAAATATGATTACAAGAAAAAGTTTCCTGACCGTCCTGGAATTATCGGGCAGACATTCACATTGTTTGCAGCAGAGGTAGAAAAAGGAAGAGTAATAATAGACAGGGGAGAACATTCAGGACATAGATGGGTGGACTTTAAAGAAGCAATGAAGAAACTTACTTATGACAATCAAAAGAGATGTTTAAAAATTGTGAATGAGTGGCTAAAATATGAAATTCCGTGAATTCACAACAAGCTCTGAAAAGAAAGTAATCTGCGGCAAAGACGCTGAAAGCAATGAAGAGCTTGTAAAGAAATTTATAGGAAAACCGAACAGGATATTTCACACTGCTGCTCCGGGAAGTCCATTCTGCATTATTGAAGAGCTAAAACCAGGCAAGAAAGATATTCAGGAAACTGCGGCTTTCTGCGCAAGCAAAAGCCAGGACTGGAGGGATAATAAAAACGATGTTGCTGTTCATGCATTTACAGGGAAAGATACCTACAAAAGAAAGGGGATGAAAGCAGGCATGTTTGGAGTAAGAAAGTTCAAGGTAATTAAAGTTAAAAAGGAAGAAATAGAAAGAATAAAATGACAGTTCTATGTATTTTTGGAGCAAGCACAACATGGGGAGCATGGGACAGTGAAAAAGGAGGATGGGTTAACAGATTAAGATTATTTCTTGAAAAAAATGATTATGACATTGATGTTTATAATTTAGGAGTTTCAGGAGATAATACAAATAATATATTGGAGAGATTTGAAGTAGAATGCGAGGCAAGACTTCCTACAATAATCATGTTTTCTGTAGGGGATAATGATTCTGCAAAAGGAAGCGAAGTATATATTCCGGTTGATAAGTTTAAAGAAAACCTTAATAAACTAATTAAATTATCAAAAAAATTTACTGATAAAATTATATTTGTGGGGACAAAAGGGATTGATGAATCCAGAACAAATCCGGTTTATTGGGATAGTTCTGTTTCTTACAAGCTAAAGAATACCGAAGAATATGATAAAATTGTCCAAGAGATTTGTAAAAAAGATAATGTCGCCTATATAAATATCCCCAGATTGAAAAATGAAGAGCTTGAAGATGGTGTGCATCCAAATGAAAAAGGACATGAAAAGATATTCTTAAAAGTAAAAGATTACTTAATTAAAAATATAAAATGATAACATCAACAGAAGTTCAATTGGGGAAGAACGGAATAACTGAGGGTTTTATTGAGACTTTGAAGAACAGGTTTGAAAGATATCAGAATGTAAGAGTTTCTATTCTTAAAAGCGCAGGACATGAAAGAGGAAAAGTGAAAGAATATTCTGATGAAATCTTAGATAAGCTTGGAAAGAATTACACTTCAAAGGTTATTGGGTTTAAGATAGCTGTAAAGAAGTGGAAGCGAGCAATGCCAAGAGGGTAATAGCAAAATTAAATAGATAGAACAAAAGAGATAATTCTAATTTAATAGTTAAAGAATATATACTTTATTTGATAATAATTCTTAAAAAGTGTTTATTACTTAGAAAATTATGGATGAAGGAAAAACAAGATTAGAGGGAAGAGTTGTATCAGCAGAATTAACAGGAAGTCAAAATATTGATAATCATTTACCTTATGTAAGATTTTCTATTAAAAATGATTCTGGAAAAGAAGAATCTAATGAAATGCCAATGAATGTTGGAGATGGGCAGTTGATTAAAGGAGCATTTGTTGGACAAACAGCTATTTATGAACACGAAAGAAAACATACTGGGAAATATATGCATATAACTAAGGCAATTTCTATAACTTCTGGGCAATGCAAAGGGGTTCATTACGAGTATACTGAAGAATATTAATTCATTTCAAAAAGCCATTTTTTATTTCTAAAAACTTTTTAATAACACAATAAGCTAAAAGATTTATACTTAGCAGGTTGCTGAAGAACTTGAAGAAGAACTTGAACTGCTTCCAAATCCTGCTGATGAAGCTGTTGTGCTTAACGTTTCACTGCATGCTGAAGGAGCCTCGTTGAAAGCTGCACAAATTACTTCTTTGATTGCTTCTGGATTTCTGCTTGTTGAGGCAGTAACTCCATTAATTATTAAAGTCGGACTTCCTGAAACTCCTGCTGATTGTGCATTAGCAACTTCTGCTTCATATAATGTCTCCCCTTCTGAAGTCATACAAGAGTTTATTGTTGAAGCGCTCATTCCAAGTTTAGTGTATAGTGAACTCAATAAAGGAGCAAGGCAGGTAGCATCTCCATCACAGTCTCCTATTGAACTGTCTTCTGCAAATGCAAGAACATAATCTAGGAATTTAGCAGGATAATTCTTCTCTATGCAAAGTTGTCTTTCTGCTTCTACTTTCTCATAATCGCCGTGCATAGCCCCAATTTGCCTTATCTTAAAGTCAATTGAATCTCCCAATAATGTTACAACAGGGAGAATTGCTTTTTCCATCTGCAATCCATAAGGACAATAAGTAAAGACATAAAGTTCAACAGTTGGCTTGTCTGAGGTTGGAATTTCTGTTGCGGTAGAATCAGAACCTGAAACAGCAGCTCCAGTCAAATCAATTTCACTTAAAGAGCCGACAAGAGTTCCATCTTTAGTAATATACATAGGAACAATCTGATTTTGATAAAGGAAATTAACTACATAGACTCCCGAAACTTCTGTTACAGAAGCGACACTAAGATTAGAAGCCCCATTATCTGTATAATATTTCAAAAGCTTCTCTCCGATTTGGTCTTCAGAGATAACTTTTCCTGATAATTTTCCTGAGAATGTTGAGATTAAAAGAATTATAAGCAAGATTCCCAAAACTAATGAAATTAATATCCAAGGATTTTTTCTTACTTTCTCTGTAAAATTGAATTTTTTGTGATGCTCTGAAACTGGCTCGTGATGCTCATGAGATTCTGAAATATGCTCGTGATGCTCATGAGATTCTGAAATATGCTCGTGGTGCTCGTGTTCTTTTTTTTCCTCTTCCATCCCATTGAGATGAAAGTCCCTTTTAAAAACTTTATGGAATTACAGTCAACAAATAAATATTAAAAGTCAGAGAGATATTTCATGCTATGAGCTATGACATAATTCTCGGAAGAGATGAATCTGACAAGAAAAAATTTGGTAATAAAGGATTGATTTTTATAGGAAAGGGATATGTAAAAATGGGGCAGTATACTTCATTAAGCAATAAGATATTCATGGATGTTGCAAGAAGCCATGTCGTCCTCGTGGCTGGGAAGAGGGGAAGTGGGAAGTGTCTCCACGAAGATACACTAATCAGTCTAGCGGATGGTTCCCAAATACCAATAAAATATTTAGAGAATAATAAGGAAAAAATATTCTCCTTAAACAACCAATTAAAAATAGAAAAATCTGAAAAGACAGAATTTTTTTCAAGGGAAGTTAACAAACTCCTAAAGATAAAATTCAGGAGCGGGAAAGAAATAAAACTAACTCCAGAACATCCTCTTTTAACAATAAAAGGCTGGAAGCCTGCTCAGGAATTAATAATTGGAAGCAGGATAGCAACTCCAAGGAAAATCCTTTTTGGAAAAGAAGAAATTCCAGAAGAGAAAGTAAAAATTTTAGCCTACCTTTTAGCAGAGGGACATCTGTCAAATGGGTTCTGTTTATTTTCAAATAACGATGAAAAGATAGTCAAGGAATTCAGAGAGTGCATAAATCTATTTGATTCAAACTTAAAAATAGATATTCATTCAAAAGGAGGATGCTTCAGAATCTCTCAAAAAGAAAAAAAGTATAAAATAACAGAAATAAAGAGGAATGAAAAAGGGCAGTTCAAAGATAACAATGTAAGATATGAAAAATCTTCCCTTGTTAAATGGCTGATTGACTTGGGGATTTATGGAAAATTATCTGTTCAAAAATTCATCCCGGATAATATCATGAAGTTGAAAAAAGAACAAATTTCTATTTTCTTGAATAGATTATTCAGCTGCGATGGAAGCATATACTGCAAAAATACCCAAACCGGAAAAACTTGGCAGATTTCTTATGCTTCTTCTTCAGAGAAGATGATAAGGCAGGTTCAGAATTTATTGCTAAGATTTGGGGTATTATCAAAGTTGAGAGACAGAATAATGAAATTAAACGGAAAAGAGTTCAAATCATTTGAACTTGTATTAAATGCAGAAAATGTCCTTAGATTTATAGATGAAATTGGATTTTTTGGGAATAAAGAAGAAAGAATGCCAAAAGCAAAGGAACATGCCATATCTGTTGAAAGAAACCCAAATGTTGACACAATACCCAAAGAAGTTTGGGATATGTACAAGCCATTCAATTGGGCAGAGATTGGCAGAGAAATTGGATATAAATATCCGAAAGCAATGAGGGAAAGAATGTTTTATTCCCCCACTAGACAAAAGCTTCTTCAGATTGCACAGATAACTGAAAAGAATCCTTTGCAATTATTGGCAACTTCAGATATCTTTTGGGATGAAATTGTTTCAATGGAAATTTTGGAAGGAAAGTTCAAGGTCTATGACATCTGCGTCCCAGAGAATCATAATTTTGTAGCAAATGATATAATTGTTCATAATTCCTACACTCTTGGCGTTATAGCTGAAGAAATTTCTAATCTTCCAAGTGAAGTAAGCCAAAATCTTGCTTCTCTTATTTTTGATACTATGGGGATATACTGGACTATGAAATTTGGAAATGAAAAAGACAGAGACCTTTTGCAGGAATGGGGTTTAAAATCAAAAAGCCTTCCTGTCAAAATATTTGTTCCTGCAGGACACTATGAAAGTTATCTGGAAAAGGGAATTCCCATTGACAAGAAATTTGCACTTGATGTGACAGAGTTAAATTCAGAAGATTGGATAATAACTTTCGGCTTGGACATTGCAAATCCTGTTGCTATTCTTATTCAGAGAATCTTGGGGAGGTTAAAAGAAAGCGGAAAATTTGATATTCAAGATATCATTTCTTCAATAGAAGAGGATAAAGTCACCGAGCAGGAAGTAAAGAATGCAGCAGTAGGATTATTTGAAGCAGCAGATGGGTGGAAAATTTTTGCCAGAGGAGGAGAGAAACCTACTGAAATAAAAGATTTAGTCAGCGCTGGAGTTACTTCTGTTTTGGATTTAAGCGTTTACAATTCTGTGGGGGCATTTAACATAAGAGCACTGGTAATCAGCCTTGTTTCAAGAAAACTATTTAATCAAAGAATGGACTCAAGAAAAAAAGAAGAAATAGAGGCTGTTTCAAGAGGGATTAATCGCTCATTTATTTCTGATAAAAAAGATAACCCGATTGTATGGATGTTTATAGACGAAGCTCATGAGTTTCTCCCGCTAAATGGAAAAACACCTGCAACAGAAGCATTAGTCCAGTTATTAAGGGAGGGAAGACAGCCAGGAATCTCGCTTGTTCTTGCAACACAACAGCCAGGACAAATACACAGAGATGTAATGACTCAGTCAGATATTGTAATCAGCCATAGAGTTACAAGCCAGCCAGATTTAGAAGCCTTAAATTTTATAATGCAGAATTATCTTCTTCAGGGAATAAACGCATATATGAATGACTTGCCTTCTTCGAAAGGAAGCGCGATAGTTCTTGATGATAACTCAGAAAGAATTTATCCCATAAAAATCAAGCCGAGATTTACATGGCATGGCGGGGAAGCGCCGACTGCAGTTAGTTATAAGAAGGAGATATAATAAAGTTAAGTTTATAAATTAGTCCTTACTAAGTAAGTTAAGTTATAAATTAAGAATAACTTAAAAAAACAATGGAACAATTTTCTTTAGAAAAAACAAATCTCTCTCTAGTTAAAAAGGAAAATTTGAAAGAGGTATTAAGGTGTTTTGGTCTAGAAACGGGTATGGATGAAAAGACTGGAGAAGAAATCTTATTCAAATCAGATATAGACAAAATAAATGATTCTCCAGCGATATGTGAAAGTTGTGGTACTGAAATAAATCTTAATAATTTTGGTCATCTAGCAAAAGGCTCAAAATTGGTTTATTGTAAGAATCCATTATGTTTTAACCATTATTTAGCCCTTAAAAAGATAAAAGAGGTTAAATAAAATGATTCCCTTTTTGGAAAATTTACTTATTAGATTGCAGATTAAAAATAAAAAAGAAAATTCTCCGAATCAGTCTATAAAAATAAAAAGAGTTATGGGGAAGGTGGATGCAAAAAATATAAACAGATCTGGTATAATAAAAGATGCCCCAAAAGAAAGAAGATAAACAAGAGATTTCTGCAGAAAATATCAATGGGGATGTAACAGCAACAAATGTTCATATAGACAAAATTGAGATTAATATAAATTCTGACTTTCTTGGAACAAAATCCTTTGAAAAAAAAGACAAAGATACTTGGGAAAAAGAAGAATTAGTACTTTCTGTTGAAGATATCCATATGGTTAAAGAGATTATTAAAAAAGAAGAAGAAATCAGTGAAACATTACCTATCCTCTCAGGATTTAAGCTAATATTTGATGTTTTACCTACACTTCATAAAGGACTTTTTATAACTGCGTTACAAAGGATAAATCGGGAAAATAAGTTAACAAAAAGACTATACAAAGAAACTGGAGAGGTAATCACTGAATTAGATAAAGACACAATTGATTTATTAAATGAAGAAGATCAGGACGAAGATTATAGTAAGATATTTATCCCAGATATATATGAGGGATATAAGAGAATATATAATATAATAAGGTGTGGAGATTTAGAAAGAAAAATTATACCTTTTATTAAACAATTAACTTCTAAGATTAGTGATAAAGAAGAGATTAAAAAACATTTTGAAAAATTTTGGTGCGATAGATTATATAACCACCCTTATGCAGTCTTTGTTAATTCAACAGAAAATAAGTGGGAATTTGAAATTTTCAGGAAATTTAATAACAAAGAAAAGGAGAATGTTAGAGTATATGCAAGAAGCGAAGGACGAGTATTCTTTGCGGAGTATATCTGCAAAGAACTCGCAAAAGATACAAAAAAGAAAATTAATATTAAAAGATATTATTTAGGCTCTGAGAGGGCAATAGAAATAATCTTTGAAGATTAACAATTCTTCAACCTTCAACCAAATAGTTTATAAATCCCCTTTCTGATATAAAATTAACCAAACGGTCTTAATTGACTGTTCTAATTCCGTAACTGGAATGGTTGAATACATAAAACATGGCAGAAAAAAATTCAATTTATGATTTGAATGCTCAGGAATATAATTTAAAATTAGCAGAAGCTCTGAAAAAATTTCCTGAGTTCAACGAACCAGAATGGGCAAAATATGTAAAATCTTCTCCAAGCAGAGAAAGACCGATAGAAGATGAAAATTTCTGGCATAAAAGAGCAGCAAGCATATTAAGGCAAATTTACAAAAAGGGAATTGTAGGAGTAAGCAGATTAAGGACAAAATATGGAAGCAAGAAAAACAGAGGATACAAGCCAGAGAGATTTGTCAGGGCAGGCGGAAAAATCATAAGGACTATTCTTCAGCAGGCAGACCAAGCTGGATTTACAGAATCAATCAAAAGCATTAAAGGAACAAAAGAAAAAAGACCTGGAAGAAAACTTACAGATAAAGGAAGAAAGTTTTTGGAGGATTTAGAATGAGCAAATCAGGAAAATTTGCCACAAGTAAAAATTCAGGAGAATTTTCACAATGAACAGCAGACATCCTGAAAAAAAATCCACACTTGCAGTAAAAGCAAGGCAGACTAAGTGGGCTCCTGTTTGGGTTGTCTTAAAAAAATTCGGAGCAGGAAAAAGAATACATCCTTCTGCAGTAACTGCATACAGAAGAAGCTGGAGAAGAACAAAGCTTCATATTAAACCAAGAAAGATAAGGAAGTGGCATTTAGGATAGTGGGTTTTTCTTTTAAAAAAGAAAAGCTACAATGTAAAAGAAAATTATAATACATAACAAAATGACAGAAAAAACAAAAACAAGCGATAAAATTGAGAGAGAATATATCATTCCATTAAGACATAGATGGAAAATTGTTCCAAGATACAAAAGAACAAACAAAGCTGTTAAAGCAGTCAAGGAATTTTTAGTAAGACATATGAAAATAAGAGACAGAGATTTGGACAAGATAAGAGTTGACAAATACCTGAATGAAATTCTCTGGCAAAGAGGAATAAGAAGTCCTCCTTCAAAAATCAAAGTCAGAGCAGTCAAGGAAGGAGATATTGTAAGAGTTTATGCAGTTGATATGCCTAAGAATATAAAATTCAAGAAAGAAAGAAAAGAAAAAGTAGAAACAAAAGCAAAGAAAGTTGCAGAGAAAAAGAAAGAAGAAAAGAAAGCAGAGGAAGTGGAAAAGCCGATTGTTGAAGAAAATACTGAAAAGAAAGAGAAAGAAGAAAAGGAAGACAAGGCAGCAGTTGTAGAAGCTGGAAAGGAAATTGAAAAGGCAGACGCGAAGCAGGAAAAGCATACAACAAAAGTTATTTCTCCAAAGCAGGAAAAGAACCAGAGAACAGGATACAATCAGTCAAGCAGAGGACATTAATTTTAATTTTTCTTTAGAAAATTATTCCCTTGTTCTGTTATCCTAACTTCAAAATATGGTTTTCCATTCATTGAATGTTTTGAAATTTTTCTAATCGTTACAAATCCAAATTTTTCCAATTCATCACAATTTTCTTTTATTGTTATAAATCCCGTATTTACTTTTCTTTCTAATTCTGCAAATGTTTTGGGTGATTTTACTAATTCCAGAATTTTCTTTTTGATATCAAAAGAACTTCTCTTTAACATACTACAATGAGATAGTAAGTTTTAAATATGCTAACTCATAATATTATAGTAAGTAAAAATGGTTAGTGAAAAGAACTACAAGTGCGATAAATGTGGAAAGGTTTTTACTTCTGAGAAAGAAGCAAAAGAACATGAAAAAAAATGTAATGTTATGCTAGTAAAACATGTTGGAGAAAAAAGTTGGCTTACTACTTTGTTATTATGTTTGTTTCTGGGATTTTTAGGGATTCACAGATTTTACGTTGGTAAAATGGGAACAGGTATTCTTTATATGTTTACGGGAGGGGGATTTTTTTTAGGATGGGTTATTGATTTGATTATGATTCTTACAGGGAGTTTTACAGACAAGGGAGGGCATTTCATAAAATATGGTAACTAGTGTTGAAAAGAAAAAACTGAAAATATGGCAAATTGCTTTAATTGTTTTTGGAGGATTAATTTTTTTGGGGGTAATCTTGGGGGTTCTTCAAAATACCGAATCTGACTCTTCTGTAAACACAGATTCGGAGGAAAAATCTTCTTTAAACTCTATTCCGATTTATAATTTAAATGAAACATTCATTATTGATAACTTTCAATATAATTTTAAAAAAGTTCAATCTACAAGTTATGTCGGTAATGAATATTTTGGAGAAGAAGCATCTGGAGAATTCTTGATATTTAATTTGGAAGTTAAAAATTTAGGAAATGAAGCAGAATATATTAATAATGAAATTTATATTATCGATGAACAAGAGAGAGAATTTTCTCAAGATGATGATACTTGGGCATATTTAGAAGATAATTTCATTTTCGAAGAGTTAAATCCTTCCTTAACCAAAAAAGGACAAATAATTTTTGATGTTCCAAAAGGAATTAATGGGAAATTATGTATAAAGAGAGATGTGTGGTCTGATTCTTGTGCGGTTTATGTTTCTTTTTAAAATTTTAAGATATCTTTTTATATCTGATTTTATTTCTGCATTTATGAAAACAAGATATGATTCTTATTGCCTTAATAATATTGCAGAAGGATGCAAATACTGCGTGAGAGGAGAAAAATTAGTTTTATTTGTTACTGGGGTTTGCAAGAGAAATTGCTGGTATTGCTCGCTGAGCAAGAAAAGAAAAAACAAAGATAGAATATTTGCAAATGAGAGACAGTGCAGGGATATTAAAGATATAATAGAAGAAGTCAAGGAAAGCAGAGCAACAAGTGCAGGGATAACAGGAGGAGACCCGCTTTTATATCTTAACAGAACATTGAAATTTGCTTCTGAATTAAAAAAGAAATTTGGAAAGAAATTCCATATTCATATTTATCTTCCTACAAAATTTGTAACAAAGGACAAACTGCAGAAATTGTCTAAAGTCATAGATGAAGTAAGATTCCACCCGGAGTTTCTAGTTAATAATAATCAAACAGCAGAGGATATAGAGAAAATAAAACTGGCAGGATTATTTTTTGATAAAAAAAATATTGGAGTTGAGCTGCCAATGATTCCTGACAGAAAAGAGGAAATCCTTGATTTTATCAAGGGGGCTGAAGATGAAATTGGGTTTGTCAATTTAAATGAGTTTGAACTTTCAGACACGAATTTTAATATTATTACAAAGAAGTACGAACTGAAAGAAGGGGGCTACGTTATAAGCAGAAGCCTGGAAGCAGGGAAATGGGTATTGAAAAAATTGGAGAAAGAGAAAACTAAGCTGAAAGTTCATTTATGCACTGCAGAACTGAAAAATTTATGGCAGTTCAAGAACAGATTAAAGAGGCACACAATTCTTCCTTATGGGAAAAGAACAGAAGATGGAACAGTGATTTATCTCGTTGTTGAAAAGGAATTAAATATTGGTGGAGTTTATTATGACAGAGAAAAAAAGAGAACAATTTTGTCTGAAGAAACAGCTAAAAAATTATTAGGAAAAGAGAAAATAAAAAGGGTGGAGGAATTTCCCACTAAAGACAGAATTGAAGTTGAAGAGGAAGAGATAAGATGAAAGAAGAAGCTGAAGAAATAAGACAAAGACTGAAAGAAAAAGCAAGACCTGAAAAAGTGTTCTTTTTAAAAAGAGTTCTGGCAACGCCTTTCGAAGTTATCGGGATAACAACACCAGATTCAAGAAACATAGCAAAAGATTACAAAAATCTTGAAATTTATGATTTATATAATTTATTTGATGAATTGTTCAGTTCAAAAATTCATGAAGAAAAAAGTATTGCAATCCATATCCTCCAACAATATAAGAAAAGTTTTAATTTAGAAACATGGAAATTCCTGAAAGCGAGGCTGAACAAAGCTGTAACCTGGGACCATATAGATTATCTTGCAACAGATATTTTTGCAGATATTCTTCTTAATAATATCCAGCTAATGGGGGAAGTGAAGGAAATGGCAGAATCCAGAAATCCCTGGGAAAGGAGATTAGCAGTTGAATCAACAATGAAATTAATCAAGAAGAATAAAATAGAATTAACCCTAAGACTTGCAGAAAAACTTGTTTATGATAAAGATACTTATGTCCAGAAAGGAGTTGGCTGGATGCTGAGGGAAGCAGGAAAAAAAGACAGGCTCACAGTGAGGGATTTCATACTTATGCATATAGACATGAAGCCGATTGCATTTTCTTATGCAACAGAAAAAATGCCTGAACTGAGAAAGATTAGGAAGGAGAAGATGAAAGAGAAGAAAGAGAAGGAAAAGTCAGAAAGGAAGCGATAACTGTTCTTTTACTACATCTTCGTATAATAAAATTTCCAGATTTCTTTCTAAGAATAATTTTCTTTCTGCTACACATCCTGCAGAAGTCTCCCAGTTTGGAGCAAGAATTATTCCCTTAAAATCTGTTTTTGCAATTATTAGATTATCAAGCGTATACCAGCCATAACCTAAATCATGCAATAAGCTTATCTGGTAACTGTGTGGAATTGGGGAGAATACATTATAGCCCCGTTTTAATAACTCTGCAGTTCTTATACAAGAAAGTCTGAAGTTTTCTTCCTGTCCTTTTTCATTTATACTCCCATCCGGATTTTTAGAAGAAAGCGGGTGTGCAAAATAGTACAAATCGTCTTTTAGGCTCATTTTAAGGGTTAAATGGAGTTTGTTTAAAAGAATTTATATAATGAGGGAATAATAATTTGATTATGGATATTCAAAAGCTGAAACAGAAAAAATCAATTCAGGAACTTCTTGAATTTGGAATTATTGTTTTTGACAAGCCAGCAGACTGTACGAGCTTTGATGTTTCTGATTTCGTAAGGAGAAAATTAAAGTTGAAAAAAACAAGCCATTTTGGAACACTTGACCCCATGGTTACAGGCGTATTGCCGATTGCACTTGGCAGAGCAACTAAACTAACTGGATTTTTCCTTGGGGAAGACAAGGAGTATATCGGCACTATGAGAATCCACGAAGATGTTTCTCTTGAAGAAATAAGAAAAGTAATAAATGAAAAGTTTATGGGAACAATTATCCAGCTTCCTCCTGTAAAATCCAGGGTAAAAAGACAGGAAAGGGAAAGGGAAATTAAAAAATTTGAACTCTTAGAGAAAAAAGGGAAAGAAGTTTCATTTTTAGTTGAATGCCAGGGAGGAACCTATGTCAGAAAACTTGTTCATGACTTGGGGGAAGAAATGAAGATAGGTGCACATATGATTCACTTAAAAAGAATAAGAGCAGGAATTTTTGTTGAAAAAGAAATGATAACTAAAGAAGATTTTGAAAAAGCAGTTGAAGAATTTGAAGAAGCGATTACGCATACGCATTGCGAAACACAACATCAGATTACGCATACGCATCGCGAAGCACTGAAAGATGGGGAAGGAAAAGAAGAAAAATTAAGAAGGATGATAATTCCTGCAGAGATTGTCAGCGAGGTTTATCCTATTGTCCAGATTAAGGAAGATGATTTAAAGCACATCTTAACAGGGAAACCAATTCATAAAATAGACTTGATTAAAAATGAGAAGTTTGAAAATAATAAGATTGTCTGTGCTTTTATAGAAAACAGATTTATCGGAATGTATAAAGTTTCCAACAATGGAGATATCTTTGCAATGCCTGAATTTGTTCTGCAACCAGTTAATTAAAAGAACAAATAGGTTTTTAATTCAAAAAATGCTTACCTTTGCATGAAAAAGCCGTATATAAAAAAGTTTGGTGAGATTTCCAAGTTTACTGTCTGGATTGTTGATGGAAAGTTTATAAGAAAAAATATTGATGAGGAATTCACTAATTTCGGACAGCATTACAGATTCAAATTCATACCTGAAAATGAATTCTGGATAGACAAGGAAGGAAAAGAAGGAGAAGAGAGATATTATATTGATTCTATGCTGACAATGAACCGGCTTTTAGCAAAAGGAATGAATCATGATGAAGCAGTAAAGAAAGCAGATATAATTGAAAGAAGAGAAAGGGCAAAATCAAATTTAATGAAAAAAGAAATTAAACTGAGAAAAGACCATGAAAAATTAATAAACTCGGTGCATAAAAAATTCCTGAAAGAATATAGCGGAAAAAAAGTGAAGATTTGGATTGTAGATGGAGAGGCGGTAAGGGATTTATTCTGCATTGACTTTACAGAAGGAGGGCATAATTTTGCTTATCCTTTTATTCCTAAAAATGAAGTCTGGATTGACAACGATGTAAGCAAAGATGAGATTAAATTTATCCTGCTGCATGAACTTCATGAGAGGAATCTCATGGAAAAAGGGTGGGGATATGCTTTTGATAAATTTACTCAAGAAATAATAAAAAAAACTTCAAAAAATCAGAAGATAAAAAAATCTGCACATTTTGACGCTGCCCGTGTGGAATATTACTGCAGGCATCACCCGAAAGAGACAGACAAGTATATGAAAATAGAAATTAAAAGAAACAACAGATAATCAAAATTAATTTATATAACAGTTTTATTTATTTCCAAATAATCACAAATACTTTTTGCAACAGCCCTTACTTCTTCTTTTGGCTCTGCTATCCCATCAAGACATCCAATTTTAGCTAATCCATTTTCGGGGTTAATTCTTATTCTGCCCGTTAAGTGAGACATCCTTATAGTCTGCTGCAGGATTAGAGAATAACGATTTCCATTAAATCCATAAATATTCATGGTTTCCGGATTTTTTAGATATACTCTGTAAAATGCTTCCTCTAAGGGAGCAGATGGAAAAACAGTTTGTCCTCTCTGCTGTCTTTCTAAAAGAAATGCAAAAAATATTTCTGAGCGTGTAGCTCCCCCCATAAATAGAGGTAATTTATTTGGTATTTAATTTTAATTGCAACAGACTGATAATTAAGCAAACCTTCTCTTTTAATCCGGAAATGTATCATGATTTACACATAAATTTTTAAGCAATAAAGTTTTATGACTAACAATAAAAAGAGGTAGCATGAAAAATCAATTTTTCAAAATCCTAACATCTGTTATGGATGAAGGGCTTCCTTGAATTCGAAAATCTCATAATGAAGAGGCCATATATTAAAAAACTGGGGAGGGCAGCTGATTTCATCATATGGATTGTAGATGGGAAATATATCAGAGATAATATCGACGTTGAATTTACAAATGAGGGGCAGCACCGCGGATTTAATTTTATCCCAAAAAATGAATTCTGGATTGACAAGAACAGAAATCCTGAAGAGGACAAATATTATATCGATTCCATGATCAGAATGAATAAATTTCTTTCTGAAGGCATGAGTTATAAAGATGCGGTTAATAAAGACGATGACATTGAAAAAGAAGAGAGAATAAAAAACTATCCAAAAGAAATTCTGGAAAATCCAAAGAAAGCAATAGAAAATAAATCGATTTACCTAAAACTTCTAAAAAAATACAGCCGGAAAATAAAGGTATGGATCGTTGATGGAAAAACAGTAAGGGACTTATTTTATGTTCAGTTTACAGAAGGAGGAAATGAAAAAATTTATCCTTTTATCCCTAAAAATGAGATATGGATTGATAATGATTTAAGCCGAAGAGAAATAAAGGCTGTTTTGCTTCATGAACTTCATGAAAGAAAGCTCATGTCCGAAGGAGGGGAATATCTTAAATATGACAGAAGAGCAGATGATGCCCATAAAGATTCAAGCAGGATAGAATCTTACTGCAGAAAGCATCCAGAAGAACTTGATAAGGAATTAAAGAAAGTTATAGAAGAAAACAACAGATTAGAATAAGTTTATAATATATTCCTGACAGTATTAATCATGCGCGAGTTTGTTTATTTTTCACAAAGTGCAAGAACATCCGGAAATTTCAGTTCAGAAGAGCTGATGAAAGCGGGAAGAATGGACATAGCAATTCACAGTTTTATCCAGGGAGTTTTTTTATCGCATGGATTCAGGAAAGATGCTAAATTTCATTTTGTCTTTTACGGCCAGCCAGACCCGCCAAAACATATAGAAATACAAATTAAAGATGATTTAGAAATAAGCAAAAAAGATGTTGGAAATTTAATAAAAAAAATTTTATACAAATATAAAGAAGGAAAAAAGACAGAAGTTCTTCCCGGATGTTTCATTGAGAAAAAAGGATTTCTAAAAATAATTGAAGAATTAATCAAAGAAGGAAAAGAAATTTTTCTTTTAGATAAAAAAGGAGAAGATATAAGAAAGGCCAAAATAAGCGATAACTGCGTTTTTATTTTAGGAGACCATGAAGGGCTGCCTAAAAAAGAATTAAAGAGACTGAAAGAGATGGCAACTCCTGTTTCTATAGGGAAAAAAATATATTTTGCTTCCCAGACAGTCGCTGTTGTTAACAATGAACTGGATTACAGAGGGATTTAAACAATCATTCTTTTTTTATAGACAAGATATATTCAACTTCATACGATTCTATGCCCAAATTATAAAGAGTTAATAATTCACTCTTTAATTCCTCTGGAAGTTCCTGAAGCGATTTTATGTTTTGTTTCATTTTTCCTCCTTCTTAATTTGAGAACCAGATACCGCATTGAGAAATGGGAAGAGGGGATGAGCAGCGATATCTGGTTCTATGTTTAATTAATTAAGCTAATATGCTACCTTATAAATCAGTTATGAAAATCTGTTAAAGAAACATGATAAAGAAGATGCCTTCATAAGCTTTTTAAATTAAAAAGGGGTTTTCTTCTAATGGAAATTATACTTCCTCCCCAGGGATTCTTGAATATAGATATCTTAATTGAAGGGATTAGTTTTCTTACTGTCCTCTTCTTCTCAGTGCTTTGCATAAAAAATTACCGCATGAATAAAGACAAAAAATTCCTGTATCTTGGGGGCGGTTTTGGATTGATTACAATTGCGCAGTTTATAATTACAGTTGTCAAAGCAGTTCTTTATTATGATGCATCTTTTATAGGAATGAACGGAGAGATAGTTATCCCTTATAATATCTTTAACTTTGTCACTATTTTTTATAATGGAGGAATCTTTGCTTATAGGGGGCTTATACTTCTTGGATTATATTTAGTCTATAAAGTTCCAAAAAAAGTCTTTGAGAAAGATTCTTTATTGGTGTTATATTTGATAATAATCATAACTATCTTTAGCAAAGATGCAGTCCAGCTGTTTCATATAACTGAACTAACTCTCCTTACACTGATAATTCTGAAATATTATGAAGTCCATAGCAAGAATAAATCAAAAGGAACTTTTATCTTGATGATGGCATTTGGGGGGCTTGCATTAAGCAATGCAATGTTCATATTTGTAAAATTAATGACTCCTATTTATTCAGTAGCAGGACTTATAGAACTGGCCAGCTACATCACTCTCTTGATAGTAATAGTAAGAATTATAGAATATGGGAAGAATAATGGCAAAAAAACGAAGCAGAATGGATATCATCTCTGATATGCTGAAGATGATTAAAGAAAGAGATGGAAAGATAAAACCGACTCATTTAATGTATAAAGCAAATCTTTCTCATAACCAGATGAAACTCTATCTTAGTGAGTTAATTGAAAAGGGGCTTGCAGAAAAAAATTCTTCTGAAAAGGCAAATGAAATTGTGATAACCAAAAAGGGAAGGGATTTTTTGCTAAAATATGTCCAGATGAAAGAATTTGAGGATGTTTTTGGGCTGTAAATTGAATTTAATTTCTTAAATTTTATATAATCTTTATGTAAAAGAATATAAATCTTAAATTAAATAGTATAATATGAAAAAAGCAGCCAGATTATATATTGAAGGAACTGTGCAGGGAGTTTTCTTCAGGCAGTTCATAAAGGAAAATGCTGAAAGAGAAAATGTAAAGGGATTTGTGAGAAATCTTGATGACGGAAGAGTTGAAGTGTTTGCAGAAGGAGACCAAGAAAATGTTGATAAGCTAATTGAACTGTGCAGGAAAGGGCCTAAGCACAGCCAGATAAGAAGTGTTGAAGTCAAGGAAGAAAAGTTCCAAGATATGAAAGAGTTCAAGTCACTGCATATTTAGAAGAGAAAAAAGATGCCGGGTTAGCAGCATCCTTTGCATAATTCTTTGCACATTTTTTCATCTGTGCATTTTATGCTAAATTCTCCATTTTTGCGATTTATTGATGCAATCTCAACTCCATCGCAAACAATTTTGCAATCTTTATCTTTCATTTTTTCCTCCACGGTTTTATTTATATTGGTTAACCGATATTGGTATTTAAATATATCTGTTATCCGATATCTTTTATAAAAAAGAATGTTTAAATATGGGCTATCCGATATTACATATATGGATTGCTGTGATATGAAAGGATTTTTGTCTTATCTTATTCTATGGAATCTCAGAAAAAAAAGTATGACTGGTGCAGAGATAGCTAAAGAGTTGGAGGATAGAAAAGGATCAAAGCCAAGCCCAGGCACAATTTATCCTGCTCTGAAAGAATTAAAAGATAAGGGACTGATTACATCAGACCATAATAAAGCATATTCTTTGACAAAAAAGGGAAAAAAAGAGTTAAAAAAAGCATGTTCAACATTCTGCGATATTTTTTATGACATGAAAGACATGTTTAAATGCTGTAAATAAAATATAAAAATCCCCATTATTTTTATCAGATATGATTTTTACCAACTCAGACGGTGGTTCAAGAGGAAATCCCGGATTAGGAGCAATCGGGGTAATTGTGAGAGACGGAGAAAAAATAATAACAAGATACAGCCAGAAAATAGGAAATAATATTACAAATAATATTGCAGAATATGAAGCACTGATAAAGGCGCTTGAACTAGCTTCCAGATATACAAAAGAAGAAATAACATGCATTCTTGATTCTGAGCTTGTTGTTAAACAATTGTTAGGAGAATACAGAGTAAGAAATCAGGCATTGCTTCCATTATTTTTGAGAGTGCAAAAACTGCAGGAAAATTTTAAATCGATAAAATATCAGCATGTTTCAAGATGGGACAAATTTCAGCAGGTTGTTGATGAATTGCTGAATGAGGAACTGGATAGAAAATAAGATATATTTCATTATGCATAAATGCTTAAAAATAAAAATGCGGATAAAATACAATGAAACAGGAAAATCTGGAAAGAAAAGTTATTGTCGCACAGGACGATAAGTCAGATAGCCCTCGACATTATTTTGTTTATTATGGAATAGATGGAAGTTCAAGCGAAATTGGCCTTAGACATGACAAGAGAGATTTGATTAAATATGTCCATGGGTTAGTTAATGCATGCTTTGTTGAAACACATACACGCCCAGAGATTCAGAATGGCATTTCAGATGAAGAAGCTCTCGGCACTGCAAGTCCAACATTCTTGGGTCTTCCAATAAGCAAAAAAGTCTTCAAGGAATTAATGAGAACTATATATCCAGAATCAGATAATCCCGAATATTGCTAATCCTTTTTTAGTCAACAAAAAAATTTACAATCCCAATATCTTCATTACCACAAATACAGGCCAAACAATCGCTTTCAAAATACCAACTACTCCCTCACCTTGCTGCATGTAATAAATTAATGCACCAAGAAAACCAAGGAAGTAACCACCACAAGCGCCAGAACCATGATGGCAGTGGCAACATTTCATATCTTCTTTATTTCTATGGTGTTTAAACCAATGTTGTTTCATTCCTCTTTTTTTCATAATTACATTAAAGAAATATTATATTTAAACTTTTTTAAGTTAAATATAAAAACTGATTCTTATTATTACAAAACATGGACAAAGAAAAGCAGATTATGGAAGAAAATGAAAAGCATTGGGCAGATGCTATTGCTGAAAAGTTGATTGCATTAAATCCAAAAAAGAAAAAATTTGTCTGTGCTGCTGGAATTTCCCCTTCAGGAACAGTTCATATAGGAAATTTTAGGGATGTTATAACTGTTGATTTAGTCGGGAAAGCATTAAAAAACAGAAAAAAAGAAGTTGAATTAGTTTTTTCATGGGATGAATTTGACAGATTAAGAAAAATCCCGGGAAATGTCCCTCAAACCTTTTCCAAATATATAGGAATACCTCTTGCGGAAATTCCTGATTTTGACAAATGCCATGATTCTTATGCGAAACATTTTGAAGCAGATTTTGAAAAAATACTTCCTGAACTTGGAATTCAGATTAGATTTATTCATCAGGCAGAGATGTATGGAAAAAACAGATATTATGAAGGAATAAAAATTGCATTGCAAAAGAGAAAAGAGATAGCAAAAATACTTGCAAGATTCAAAACACAGGGAATGACAAAAGAAGGAATTGAAAATTATTATCCTCTCCAGATTTATTGCTCCAAATGCAGAAGCAGCCTAAACACTAAAATTCGGGAATATGACGGGAAAGATGAGATTAAATACTCCTGCAAATGCGGAAATGAGGAAACAGTAAATATCTCAAAAAAGAATGCTGGAAAATTAGACTGGAAAGTTGACTGGGCAATGAGATGGAAATATGAAGATGTTTCTTTTGAACCTGGAGGAGAGGACCATGCATCACCAGGAGGAAGCTATGATGTTTCAAAAGTAATTGCAAAGGAGATTTATGAAATTAATCCCCCTTTATTTCAAGGATATGGATTTGTTGGAATTGAAGGGGCATTTAAGATGTCAAGTTCAAAGGGAACAGGAGTTTCTCCAAAGGACCTGCTTGAAATATACGAACCTGAATTATTAAGGTGGATTTTCGTAAGAGCCAAGCCTTTAAAACCAATAACCTTATTCTTTGATTCACAAATAATAAGACAGTATGACGAATTTGATGAAAAAGTAAATGATTATTTCAATGAAAAGCTTTCTAATTCAGAAAGACAGGAGATAGAACTCTCCAAGACAAAAGAACCTCTTTCCAGAACAAGAATTTCTTTCAGACAGATTGCTTCGTTTGGTCAGATTGTTCAGGGAAATTTTTCTGAACTAAAGAAAATGTATGATAGAATTGAACAAAAGTATGATGAAAAACTTTTGAAAAGAAGACTTGAAAAATCTCTGGTATGGGTGGAAAAATTTGCTCCCGAAATGAAAATCAGAATAAGAGAAAATCCAAATACAGGTTATTTCAAAAAACTGAATAAAGAAGAGAAAGAGCAGATAATCAGACTGAGAAAAGAATTGGAAAATAACCTAAGTGCAGAAAGACTTACTGCTTTGGTTTATGAAATTCCAAAAAAGTCAGGAATGGATGAAGAAAAGAAAAAAATTGCACAAAGAAATTTTTTCAAAAATGTTTATCAAATGCTGATAGATGCTGATACAGGACCAAGACTGCCTACCTTCTTACTGGCTCTCGAAAAAAAGAAAATTGAATATCTGCTAAATATAAAATAGGCTAAATTAATTATAAAATGTTACTTCTAATTTCAAGAGATGAAGCAATTATTCTATTAAAAAAATATCCGCAAGGAGAATCTGAAATGAACCATTATTTAGAAAGCGGGGCAATTATGCGAGCTTTGGCTGAAAAACTTGGAGAAGATAAAGAATACTGGGAAATGCTTGGCTTATTGCATGATGTTGATTGGGCTTTAACAAAAGATAATTGGGCAGAACACACAATAAAAGCAAAAGAAATTTTGAAAGAAGCGGGTTTTGATGACGAGTTTATACAAATTATTCAGAGTCATGCTTATGAACATAAAGGCATGCCTGTGTTTGCAGACAGGAAAAGGACGCAAAAAACAGAACACGCGCTTTCTGCTGCAGAGACAATGACAGGAGTTATACATGCTTATGCGTTAATGAGAGGAAAGAAAATATCTGACATGGAAGTAAGCGGTCTTAAAAAAAAGTTCAAAGACAAGGCATTTGCAGGGGGATGTGACAGAGAAGTAATTAATGAAATAGAAAATACTGGAATTTCCTTGGATGAATTTTTTGTTATTGCGATTGAAGGAATCAAAAGAATAAAAGAACAGGTCGGATTAAGCTAGTTACAAAAGATTTATATATCAATTGATATATAAGTTATAATGACAAATGACTTAACAAATCCTATTGCAAGATCTCCTACTCTTGAAACAGTTTTAATGATTGAAAAGATTATAGAAGAATATTCTGGAGAATTTAATAGAACAGAAATTTGGAAAAAACTTCCAAAAAAAGTAATGTGGCAAACATACTTGATAGTTTTAAGCTATTTGCGAGATATTAATAAAATTGCCTTTGATAGAAACGGGACAATTGGTTATATTTGGAATCCAAAATTAACAAAAATGTTATCTAAAAGGAAAAAAGAATAATATGGGAATAATAATTAAATCACAAATAAGACCTTTAGTTAAGGAGCTCGACAAGGAAGATGCAATTTCCAGCGTTGCAGATGAAGTAGGAACTGCACTTGAAAGAAAAGTGGAGGATTTGCTTGCTGATGCTATTGAAAGGGCAAAGGCAAATAAACGCAAGACATTGCAGGGAAGAGACCTCTGACGAGGATGAAACATTCCTTTGAAGTGGAAATTTCATAGAGATTTGTAAAAACTCAAAATATATTTAAACCCAACATCTTAAAATAAAATATGGCAATAAAGATTGATTACAAAAAATGCTGCTGGAAAAACGGAAAATGTACAAGTTCGGGTTGTGGCTGCGGGAGTTGCTGCAACGGATGTGTTGAGGCATGTCCTATGGAAGCATTATCAAGAAAAGACAAAGTTATTGTAGACACAGAAAAATGTGTTGGGTGCGGGGCATGTGTAAGTGCCTGCAAGCATGGGGCAATTTCTTTAAGTTAAAATTTATAATATTATTCTAATCTATCAATTACCTTCCTCTTAAAATATGGAACCTTTAAGAAAAACATTCCAATAAAAAATATAACTGTCCTAAATTCCCTGCATTTAATCAGGAAATTCATTAATCTGTTATGTTTCTTTTTGAGTTTGACTAATTTTGATATTTTGTGAGATTTGTATTTTGGATTAAGGATAATTTTTCCAATTTCTTCTCCGGATATTAAAGCAGGATATATCCCCTGACCAGTCAGTCCAGAAACAAATCCTCCTGCATCTCCAGCTAAGAATACATTTTCGAAATGATATCCTTGATAATCATAATCAAGTATAAATGATTCAAATCTTGAGTTTGAAATATCAATTTCATTCTTTTCGAGCCAAATTTTAAAATTGCTCATTAATCTTTTTGATGGGAGAATTTTTGGATTGCATCCGCATCCAACAGATACATAATTCTTATGGGGGAATATCCAAGCATACCACGTAGAAAATAGTTTTGAATCAAAGAAAACTTCAAATTCTTTAAATTTTTTAGAAGGAATGATATACTGAATCGCAAAATCCATTCTCTTAGGTTTAATTCCAAGATATCTTTTCACAATGGATGTTGAACCATCAGCTCCTACCAAAATTTTGTAGAATATCTTTTTATTATTGACAATAAGATAATCTTTCCTTATCTTTGAAACTCTGGAGTTTATTCTTATTTTGATATTATCATATTTCTTTAATCTTTCAAACTGCCATTGACCAAGGTTTTTTCTGCTAACCGTATAAATGAAATCAGAATCATTTCTGAACATTAAGGTTTTATTATTAACATGCAATTTTATTTTATTGAATTTGAAATCGATTAAGTTAAGCGGCAAATGAAGATATTTAATTTCTTTCCCAGTTAATCCTCCTGCACAAACCTTAGGACCAATTTCAGAGTTTTTTTCTAAAAGTAAGACTTTAAATTTGGAGTTTCCAAGTGTTTCAGCACATTTCAAACCAGCAGGACCTGCACCAATAATTACTACATCAAAAGACTCCATATATTTGTTTAGTTAATTTTATTTTATTAAATTTTGCTAAGGATAAAAATCTATAAACTTATTCGTATTTTTTATATTATGGACAATGAGAAATCCATTCGGGGCAAAAAAAGCCGTGCCAAAGGCCAGAGATTTGAGACAAAAGTAAGGCAGGATCTGGAAAAATTAGGCTGGACTTGGAGAATTTAAATAGTTTTAATAATTAATTTTTTTATGGAAAGAATAAAAAAAGATCATGAAGAAGAGATTATGAAGAGAATTAAAGAAGCGGGAGATTCGAGTAATTATGAAACTTCATGGGATGATAAAGGAATTCCAAAATCTAAAAAAAAATCTGAGGTAAAAAGAGGGAAAAAAGCAAGAGCATCTGGAACAAAATTTGAAAATAAGGTAAGAGAAGATTTAGAAAAAAAAGGATGGACTGTTGCAAAATGGACGGATAATATTGAGTTTTATGAGGAAGAAAATGAGACAAAATTATAGACATTCCGAAGAAACTAAGAGAAAAATAGCAGAGGCTAAAAGAGGTATAAAACCAAGTAAAGAGGCTAGGTTAAAAATGTCTATCTCCGCAAGAAAGAGTATCAATAAAGGAAGATTTGTAAGGGGACAAAAACCTTGGAACAGGGGATTAACAGGAGTTCAAGCAAAAGAAAAACATCCATCTTGGGGTAGAAAGCAATCAAAAGAGGAGATAGAAAAGAGAACTAGAAAAATTGTAGACGGAGGATTATTAAGGGGTAAGAATCATCCAAATTGGAGAGGAGGAATAACCCCTTTAAGCATTGCCATAAAAGAGTCAAGAGAATATAAATTATGGAGAGAGGCAGTTTTTAAGAGAGATAATTATACTTGTATCTGGTGCGGGTATAAGGGGAAAGGATTGAATGCGGACCACATAAAACCTTTTTCTTTATTCCCTAAATTAAGATTTGTAATAGATAATGGAAGAACATTATGCAGGAAATGCCACGAAAAAACAGAGACTTTTGCAGGGAGGACAACTTATGGTAAGAAGGGGTAGATTAGTTAAGTGTAAACCTAAGTTTAATCCTTTTACAAAATCCTTAATGATGAATAGTGCGGGATTTCCTGATTTTATTTCTATTAAACATGTTCATGATGGATTATATAGGGTTATAGGGGTTGAAGCTAAAATGAATGGAATTCTTTCAAAGGAGGAAAAAGAAAAATGTGCGTGGTATTTACAAAAGGGGATATTTTCACTAATATGGATTGCAAAAGGGGTTAGAAAAGGAAGAAAGATAGAAATTGTATATGATGATTTTCAGGAAAGATATGGTGTAAAATATAATAAAGAATAAAAATTCAATTTAATTAATTACTTTATGAAAAGAGCGTGGGGGTTATTAATCCTGATTGCATTATTGCTTTCCGAGGTCTCTGCTTCATGCAGTGAAACCCAGATAGATATTAATTCAGCATCTGCAGAGGAACTTGACAGGATTACAGGAATCGGGCCCGTATATGCAGAAAGAATTATTGAGAACAGAACTTATGACTCTCTTGATGATTTGCTAAGAGTAAAAGGAATCGGGGAGAAAACTCTTGAAAAAATAAAAGCAGAGGGGCTTGCATGCGTCGATGATTCAGAGGAAACAGAAGATAATTCTGAAGAAAGCAATGAAAGTGAAGATAGTGAAACTGAAGAAGAAACAGAAGAGACCAACGAAAGCGCAGAATTTTCAACAGCCCCTGAAGTGGAAAATGAAACAGATTATTCAATGACTGCCCAAGAAAAGGTAGACCTGCCAAAAATAACAGCAAAAAGTATAAAAAGTGAAGATAATACAGAAAGTTTGGAGAAAAATTTGGCTCTGTATGGCATTATAGCCTTTTGTCTGGTGTTCGGGGCTTTATTTTTATTCAAAACATTAAGGAGAAAAAGCAAAAATGAGTTCAGATGAAAAGAAAAAAATTGACGCCGTATTTATACTTGAGATAATTGGAAGGCCAGCAGAGTATATAGTTGAAACATTAAACAAAATAATACAAACTATGAAAGAAGAAAAGGGTGTTGAAATTTTAAATACCAAAGTTAATGAGCCTATTGAACTGAAAGAGCAAAAGGGTTTTTATTCAACTTTTGCAGAAGTAGAAGTTGGTGTTGATGAATTGGTTTATCTTGCCATTCTGCTTTTCAAATATATGCCTGCTCATATTGAGATTATCTCCCCGCAAAATCTTTCTCTTACAAATTATAAATGGAATGATGTGCTTAATGAAATTACCAGAAGACTTCATGGATACGAAGAACTTGCAAGAATCATGCAAACAGAAAAGGCAATTTTGGAAAACAAATTAAGAGCAGCATTAGGAAATCAGGAAAATAACGGAGAGAGAAAAGAAGTTAAAGAAGACAAAAAACAAAAAAACAAAAAAGACAAGAAGAAAAATGAATGATTTAGTGACTTCTGCGCAGTTTACAGGACTTCTGCCCATTAGACAAAATTTAGAAGAAGGAAGAATTGCCCCTGATAAGAAATCAAAATTTCAAAAACAGTTTGAAAAACAAATGAAAACAGTGCAGCCAATAAGTCCGGCAGTTCAGCCAGTCAGAAGAACAGACAGTGGATTAAATCAAGATAATTATAACAAACCAAAAGAACCAAGAAAAAGAACAGATTATAGGGGGAGATTAATATTAGAAGATGAACAATCAGCAGTATATGTAAATCTCACTGCCTAAAAGAGTCTCTTCCCTTAGCTATCTTCAACAAGTCCACAGATTTTTTTGCCTTTTTGAATTTCAATTTGTAGAATAAAAACAAACCCAAGGCAATTATAATTAAAAGAATAATGGCAATTGCTATCTTGCTTCCTGAAGAACCGCTCTCTCTCTTTACACAATCTCCGACACAACAAAGAGCATCCCTTGCTTTAATTGTCTCTCCTGTGCAGTCTTCTGTAGAACTATCACAGATAGAACCTTCAAGTTCAGAACAATTTTTTACAGAAGAATCGACATCTTCTGAAGAAGTGTAATTGTCGAGGAATATAAGAGAAATATCTGAATAGGCTATCTCTCCACTATTCATACTTACCTTAAGAGTTCCTTCAACTTCCTGCTCTTTGCCGGAAAAGAAAGATAATATTATCGAAGTATTTGAATCAGCTTCCAATTTATCAATATGATTCTGGGACAGATTTACAAAATGGGATATTTCATCAGATAATGAGATAGAGATATTCTCTGCTTTTATGTCTCCTGTGTTGTAAATATAAAAAATTTTCGAAAATAGCGAATTTGTTGCGAGAGACAAAATGGATTCAGATGGTTTAACATCCAATGCTGCTTCCTTAACTGATTCGGAAGATTCTGAAGAATTTAATGCAGAGTAGATATAAACAGGAATATTGTAAGTCAGATTAGAAGAAGACAATTTTATATTCTGAACTGTTATTCCTCCTTCTTTTGCTTCAAAATTTATTTTTCTTATCTCTCCTGAAGAAAGGGTTATTGAACTCTCCTTGGAAGTCTCTCCTGAATCGGAAATATAAATTTCTCTCTCAGAACTATTTGCAGTTTCTGTCTGAATATCTACGCTGACATCTCTGTCCTGCAAATTCTGGACAGTCAGATAAAAATTACCTGAAGATACAGCAAATCCAGGCTTGACAGAAAAATCTGCAGTTTCATTTGTTATTAAGAAATATTTTGTTAAATCTTCCCCGCTTACTGAACTGCCCTGCATATAGCTTACATCATGAATTAATACAGAATAATTTCCTGAAGATTTCCCCCCAGAAAGGGCATAAATGTAATAATTATTATTGATTTTTGCAACACCATATTCCATTGAAACTCTTGAATGGTCTTTATAGAATAATATATTATCTTTAGTCAGGGCAGTTAAAAAATTTCCTGATAATTTTATTATAATTGTCTCTCCCTGACTGACATTCTCGTTCATGCTGAATTCAACTGCAGAAACAAACTGAAAAGATAGAAATACAAAAAGGAAAAATAAGAGAAACTTTTTCATTTTACTTTCCCATCTCTTTTAGTTTGTTAAGAACATCATCAACCTCGCTTTTCTTCTGAGGACTTGGACGAGGAACAGAAGGTCTCTGAGCAGGAGGAATTATTCTTCTTGGAACTGCTCCAGGATAAACTCTCTGAGAAGATGTAGGGGGGAATCTTGGACCAGGACCAACTGCGGGTTTTGGTTTTCCTCCCTTTCCAAATTTAGTCTTAAGCTTAAGGAATAATTCCCTTAATTTTTTTCTGAATATGATTCCAACGAGAACTAAAATTATCAAGATTATTAATACAATTATAAGCCATATATTGCTCCCGCTTTCAGATGAGGTTGCTTCAACACAGCAACTCCCAGAGGTGCAATCATATGAAGAAAATTGTTCATCACTATAACAGCTTGTCCTGCATATTCCGCCATAAGATTCACATTCAGAAGTTTCTGCTACTTCTACTGTTCCGCATTTTCCATTAACACAGCAACTCTGCAAACTATTTGTATCTGAAGAGCTTACTATGCTTCCCCCTACACAATCCTGTCCAGAAGTGCATAATTCTCCATTTTGCACAGAACAGGAATCAAGCTCTTTAGATTTGCTACAACAAAGATTTATAGTCCCATAACATCCTCCGTAATTGGATAATAAACTTCCTCCTGCAGAAGTGCATGCAGCACTTGACATGCAACTGTATCCGGAATTTTCACAGTCTGCAGACGAGGTAGCATTAGTCAGACTTGATTCTTTAGGCCAGAGAGAATAAAGCAGTATTGCAGTATTCCTTATATTTCCCTGCCAGCAACCATCTGTTCCCTGAACTTCAGTCAGCCAGTCTATAGCATTATCCTTTTCAGTAATTTCTTCATTTTGATAGGGCATCAAAGCAACAGCAGTATCATAAAACTTATCTCCAGATACAGACCACCATTTGCTTTCTTTCTGCAATGCAAGCAGGTCTGTTCCAAAATCATCAGTTAAATAATATAAGAAAGATTCAGGCAGATATTTTTCATTCTCATCTGCCATAGATATTAAATAGGGAATGTAAGCAGAGACATCATATCCCCTGTATTTTAAAACCATTGCAGCCCAAAGACTTCCTTCATAACTGCAGGAACTCTTGTCTTTAAAACATGAAGAAGCAACTGTTTCTGTTACTGTTCCTTCTGCAGAGGAGGAAACTGCATCCTGAGAGACATAAACTACTGAAGAATCATCTTTCTTATACAATAAAGAAACTGTAAAGGAATTGTTGCAGGAAATTTCAAAATCTTCATCATAACACCCTGAAGAAACCTTAAACCAGTAATTATCATATACCTTCAGGCAGCTTCCTGCATTTGTGCTGATTGATTTATCTTCATTGAGCTTGAATTTGTAAGTTTTGCTTGAATATTTAGCAGTGCATGAGGTTTTATTTGTAGAGTCAATCTGCACAAACCAATTCACATCTGTAAAATCCATTGTCTTTTCTAATAGCCATGCTTCTGCTTCGGCAGTATTTGCATTAACATGGCTAAGGGCTAAAATTGCCTGAGCAGTTGTCTTTACCTTGCAACTTGAATCCGGCCAGCATGAACTGGAAGATTCATCTTCAAGAAGTTCTGTTTTGCATCTATCAATAGTCAGAAGAGAAAAAATCTTTTCTTCTGTTGATAAATCCGAACATTTATCTGTTACTTTATCTTCAAGGCAGGCATATGCTTTCTCATCGACAGTGCTTTCATTATCTAAAGCAGAAATAAAGGATATAAAAAAAATTAAAAAAACCAATAATACAAAGAAAATCCCCTTTTTTTTCATTCTTAATTTAGTTACTTGCTGTTTTTAAAATTATCTTTAATTTTTGGCTTTTTGGCATTATTTAACTGGAGATTCTTTTTAACAACATAGTTGACAGGATTTTTTATTCTCCTGCACAAATCATCAGGAATGCAGACAGCAACGCCCTGATAAAATTCCATGCAATTTGGGGGCATTATTGGTTTTCTCTTGATAGCATAAGCAATCTGGGCTTTGATGTATCCCTGCTGAAGAGGGGGCTTATTTTTTTCATTCCAGGAATATAAAATTTTTTCCAATTCTTCTTTTTCTGTTCCGATTGAACGAAAGAAATTTATCAGAGCAAATAATGCTCTTTTTTTGCCATCGTCAATACCCAAGAGAATTTTTTTAATGCATGGAGGGAAATTCTTTTCAGACCTGTCTGCAATCTGAATCGGCTTGAATTCAATAGTTTTTTTATTTTCCTCTTTTGGAGAATTTTCCTTGTTCCAGTCTAAAGCCTGAACTAAAAGACGAGAGGCTTCTCCCTCCCTGCAATCAGGAATAAAGTTTTTTATTTCAACTTTTAGAGGGTCTGCATCTTTTAACTGAAAATTTGAAATTTTATCCTTGCTTATTACAACACTTGCAAGTGCGGTTTTCTCATGCAGAGAATAAGGCATTCTGAAAAGATGACGAGGAGAGACAAGGACTAAATCAGGCATTACCTCTTTGGGGGCAGAATTATCTTTTATATATTTATTTGGAGAATAAAGTTTTGTAACTTCTTCTATAAGTTTCGGTTTTGTCTTTTCCATTATATATTTAGTTACAATTCTTGCCCATTCAGGAAACATATCTTTTGTTTGTATTCCATTTACATCTTTAGGAAAGGCTTTCCATGGGATTATTATATGAAACCCTTTTGAACCTGAATTATGCAAGAGTAGAGGATAATAGTTTCCAAAGAAAGATTCTGTTTCTTCCACAGATATATCATAAACGGATTCTTCTTCTTTTTTTGAAATATCTTTAATTTTAACAATAGACATATTTGAATTAAATAATTTTTTATAATTATTTAGAATCTTCAGAGAATTTTCATCGGGAGTTATCTCTCTAAATTTGTCAAACCAATCCAAAACTTTTTTTATCCTGTTAAGATTTGCTCCGTCTTTTTTAAGAGTCATTTGTTCTGCCCTATGAGACTTAAACATTTTAGGCTTAATCTGATTGTAAACCTCTCTTAAGCCATCTGTAGGAAAAATCCTATCTCCTGCGTAAGGAGAAAATTTATTCCTTTTCCTGTGAAATTCTAAAAGTTCTAATTCGGACTTTGGAATTCTTAACAGATAAACAAGACTTCCCTTGAAAAAAATTCCTTGTGGTAACTTATGAGGTTTATTCTCTTCGAAAGAGAGATTACAAGAAATATTGTTTAATTTACAAAGCCAAATCATTTCTGTAATTAATTTTTTTGAGACGGATTTAACAACAATTCCATATTCCCCAATTTTATATCCATCCCCACGAATATATCCTTTTAACAATTCTAAGAATAATTCTCTTGAAGCTTTAAAAGCAAAGGGAGGGACATGTTTATCTTTTTTCTTTCCACAAAAATTATCAAAGAAAGAAGCCCATTCTTTTGAATGAATCAGGATCTGAACAGAGTTTGGATTTGGACTTCTTAGAGAAATTTTTTTTCCAGTTAATGAAGATAATATATTTTTAACATCTTCTATGTATTCCTTTTCGTTTTTATTGAATGTAAATCCAGCTTGGTTAATAGTATTAGTTACATGTCCTTCTGCTAAAAAATATCCTATAAGTCTCATCAAATCATTTGTTAGAATTATCTCCTTCTTAATTAACTTTTTAGAGTGTTGATTTTTACTAAATTCAAATTCATGGGTTATCTTCAAATCTTTTTTTGCAAGGGGATTTTCTACCGAATTATAAGAAACCAAAAAATCTTCTTTTTTTAATTCTACAACTTTTTTCTGAATTATATCTCCCTTGTCCCAAACAAAAACAGAATGATGTCCTGTAACTTTTAAGGGGATAGTACTTTGTGAATGAATTATCTGGTAGATTGTATCTTTATGCTCTAAGAAATCATAAATTTTTGAAAGTTTAAGTTTTCTGTATTTGTCTAATGATAAGACCTTTAATTCTTTCTTTTGTTTTATATATTCTATAGCCTCTGAAATTGGAATTAAGGAGAGTTCTCCCTCTTTTTCTACTAGAATTGGGGTATCTCCTGAAACGCTGAATTTTATTCCTGTATTTTTAACCCCGCTGAATTCAAGAAAATTAATTATTATAGAGGCATAAATCTTGCTGTAATCAATGTATTTGCTGTCTATATCTAAAATCAAATCCCATCCGATTCTTAATTCATTTAACTGCTTTTCAGCCATTCCTGTTTTTATGTCTAAAGGATTGCTCCAGAGTTCTTCTGAACAATGAAGGGAAGTTGCTCCTCTCTTTACAAGCTCAAAAAGATCTGATTCATACTGCAGATTGTCAGGACGTTTTCCAAATCCTTCAAAATATCTCGGGCAGACTTCCCTGTTTTGAGCAAACTGAAAAATAGCCTTCTGGACTTCTGGATTGGAATAGTAAAGATGAGTAATCCTTCTTATTCTCTCCTCTTTAACATTAACTGGTTCCATAAAAACGATAAATCTGGAAAGTTTAAATAGATAACCTATACTGCAAGACAAGCGAGGACACGCTAAGGAACCAAGGTTCCTTTAGCATAATCTTCCTTTAAAATTTCCTTCGCTTAACCTTCCTTAATCTTTTAAACCGATTTAGCGGGATTACATCCCTAAGCGAGGACACCAAGGTTTCCTTCGCTTAACCTTCCTTAATCT
>Ga0153915_10000469_pt1 | contig 37401 bp, 33 predicted proteins | sample Opewatmetagenome_2_FD_107003 | JGI IMG/M metagenome (GOLD analysis project Ga0153915, IMG submission 107003) | Freshwater wetland microbial communities from Ohio, USA - Open water 3 Core 3 Depth 3 metaG | ecosystem: Environmental > Aquatic > Freshwater > Wetlands | place: USA: Ohio, Lake Erie... | reverse complement strand
CCCGTGATCTCGGGCCCATTCGGCGATGGCCAGCGCCTTGCGGGTGTTGGGCGTCCGCTCCGGGATCCGCATGCCCTCGACCCCGAAGGAGGTCGCGAAGCGGCGCAGGCGGTCGGACATCTCCGCGAAGCGGCGCTCGCCGTACCGGTCGGCCAGGCGCTCTCCGCCCGGCGGGGTCTCCGGGTGCAGCTCGAAGCCGCGCCAGTCGAGGTCGAGGTGGTACTCTCGCTGCAGCCTGACCAGGCTGCTCTCCTCTGCCACGAAGCAGAAGGGTCAGACGAAGTCGGAGTAGAGGGTGAGCGCCGTCATCGAGTCGTTGCTTAACCCGAGGCCAAGCCGGCCGCACGATGCGCCGCGCGGGACGAGGAGGCGAGCATGAGCCGGATCATGGGGCCGAAGAAGCGCGTCGCGCTCGTGGCCCACGACAACTGCAAGAAGGACCTCATCGAGTGGGCGAAGTACAACCGCGGCTCGCTCTCCCGCCACGAGCTTTACGGCACCGGCACGAGCGGCGGCCTGGTGGCGAAGGAGCTGGGCCTCGAGGTGACGCGGCTCCTCTCCGGCCCGCTCGGCGGCGACCAGCAGATCGGGGCCCTCATCGCGCAGGGCGGCCTCGACGTCCTCGTCTTCTTCTGGGACCCGCTCGAGCCCCTGCCGCACGACCCAGACGTCAAGGCGCTCCTGCGCATCGCCGTGCTCTACAACATCCCCACCGCCTGCAACCGCTCGACGGCAGACTTCCTCGTCTCCTCGCCGATCATGGAGCAGGAATACGAGCCCGCGCCAGTGGAGGCCACCGCGCGGCTCCAGCGCTGAGCGCCGCACCGGCCGATGGCGGTCTCGCCCCCGACGGTCCTATGGCTCTCGCTCGCGGCGCTCCTCGCCGGAGCGGTGGACGCCATCGGCGGCGGAGGCGGGCTCGTCACCGTGCCGGCGCTCCTCGCCGCGGGGTTGCCACCCGCCCTCGCGCTCGGGACGAACAAGGGGCAGAGCGTCTTCGGCTCCGGCGCGGCGCTCCTGCGCTACGCGCGCGCCGGGCTCGTGGACGGCCGCGTCGCCCGCGTCACCTTCCCGGCTGGCCTCGCCGGGTCGCTCGGGGGGGCGGCGCTCGTCCTGCTCGTCCCGCCCGCGGCGCTCCGGCCCGTGGTCCTCGGGCTCCTCGTGGCGGTGGCCGTCGTCCTCGCCTTCCGGCCCTCGGCGCCGACGTCCCGGGCGACACGTCCGCCGCGCCACCTCGGCGTCGCGGTCGCCATCGCCGCGGCCATCGGCGCCTACGACGGGTTCTTCGGCCCGGGGACGGGCACCTTCCTCATCTTCGCCTTCACCTGGTTCTTCGACGCGCGGTACCAGGAGGCCTCCGCCGACGCCAAGGTGGTGAACTTCGCCTCCAACCTCGCCGCGGTGGGCCTGTTCGCGGCGCGGGGCGTCGTGCTCTGGCCGATCGCCCTGCCCATGGCGGCCGGCCAGTTCGCGGGCGGCCTCCTCGGCGCCCACCTCGCCGTCCGCGGAGGCGACCGGGTGGTGCGCCTCGTCGTCCTCGGCGTCGTGGCCGTCCTGGTGGCGAAGCTCGCGCTCGACCTGGCGCGCGTCTGAGCGCGGGCCGCCGCCGCTCGACGGACCCGAGAGGGCCTGGCCCGGCTGGGGCCCGGACGTTTCAATACCGGCTCCCCTTCCCGCGGAGCGCACATGCCCCTCGCCGTCCGACACGACTGGACCCTCGCCGAGGTGAAGGCCCTCCACGACCTGCCGCTCCTCGACCTCGTCCACCGCGCCCAGACCGTCCACCGCCAGGCGTTCCAGGGAGACGAGGTGCAGCTGTGCTCGCTGCTCTCCGTGAAGACGGGCGGATGCCCGGAGGACTGCGCCTACTGCCCCCAGTCGGCCCATCACGACGCCGGAGTCGAGGCGACGCCGCTCATGGCGGTCGCCGACGTGCTGGTTGCGGCGCGGGGCGCTCGGGAGGCGGGCGCCACCCGCTTCTGCATGGGGGCGGCCTGGCGCGATGTTCGGGACGGCCCGCAGTTCGAGGACGTCCTCGCCATGGTCCGCGGGGTGCGCTCGCTCGGCCTCGAGGCCTGCTGCACCCTGGGGATGCTCACCGACTCCCAGGCCCGGCGGCTCGCCGAGGCCGGCCTCACCGCCTACAACCACAACCTGGACACGAGCCGCGAGCGGTACGGCGACATCGTCACCACGCGCGGCTACGACGACCGGCTCGAGACGCTCCGCCGGGTGCGGGCCGCGGGCATCACCGTCTGCTCTGGCGGCATCCTCGGCATGGGCGAGACCGTGGACGACCGGTGCGAGCTCCTCCGCACGCTGGCCTGCCAGGAGCCCCACCCAGAGTCGGTGCCGGTGAACGCGCTCGTGGCCGTGCCGGGAACGCCTCTCGCCGGGCGGCCGCCGGTCACGACGGTGGAGATGGTTCGCGCCATCGCCACCGCCCGCCTCCTCATGCCTCGCGCGATGGTGCGCCTCTCCGCGGGCCGGCTCGCCATGAGCGCGGAGGCGCAGCTCCTCTGCATGATGGCGGGCGCGAACTCCATCTTCTTCGGCGAGCGGCTCCTCACCACCGCCAACCCCTCCTACGCGGAGGATCTGGCGCTCCTCGAGGCGGCGGGCGTGCGGCCGCTGGCGCCGGCAGCCGCGGCCCCGCCTTGATCCCGCTCGGGAATCGCTGGCTGTGAAGCCGGCGCGGGCGTGGCTATGATGGCCGCGCCCGTGACGATCGAGCCGGACAGGCCGGGAACGGAGCCCGATGCGACGCGCGCGGAGGAGGGGCCGAGTGCGCTCGACCCGGGCCACGTCTCGGCCTTCCTCGCCGAGCTGGCGCGCGCCCCGGACCGCGACCCGGAGGCGGCCCTCCGCGCCCTCCGCCCCGGCGCCGTCGTGGGGAAGTTCGAGCTGGTCCGCGAGATCGGCCGCGGCGGCTTCGGGGTGGTCTTCGAGGCCATCGACCGCGAGCTCTCGCGGCGCGTGGCCTTCAAGGCGGTCCGGCCGGGCCGGCGCGCCCCGGCCGCGCCGGGCGCCGTGGCCACGGAGGACGCCTGGCTGCGGCGGGAGGCCGAGGCGGCTGCGCAGCTCGCCCACCCCAACATCGTCACCCTGCACGACCTCGGAACGTCGGAGGACGGACCCTACCTGGTGCTCGAGCTGCTCCGCGGCGAGACGGTGGACGAGCGGCTGCGGCGCGGGCCGCTCGCGGTCCGCGAGGCCGTGCGGATCTCCATCGAGGTGGCGAGGGCGCTCGCCCACGCGCACGCGGCGGGGGTCCTGCACCGGGACCTCAAGCCCCAGAACGTCTTCCTCTGCGACGACGGCGGGGTGAAGGTCCTCGACTTCGGCCTCGCCCACGTCCTCGGAACGGCGCCCCGGCGCGGCGGCGGCACTCCCGGCTACATGGCCCCCGAGCAGTGGCGCGGCGAGGAGGAGGACGAGCGCACCGATCTCTTCGCGGCGGCCGTCCTGCTGCACGAGATGCTCTCCGGGGAGCTGCCGTACCCCGTCGCCGCCGGCCGCAGCGCCGCGCTCGATCCGGGGCCGTCCCCGGTCCTGCGCCGGCCGGGCGTGCCGCGCGCGCTCTCGTCCCTGGTGGCGTCCGGCCTCTCGAAGGACCCGGCCGGCCGGCCGCGCAACGCCCAGGTCTGGCTCGACGGCCTCTTCACCGCCGAGCGCGCGCTGGCGCGGCCCCTGTCGCGCCGCGCCCGCCTCCTCCGGGCCGGCGCCGCCGTCCTCGCCGCGGCGGCCGCCGCCGCAGGCGCCTACCTCGTTCTGCGCCCCGCGCCCGAGCCGGGGGAGCGCATCGCCGTCTCGGTGGCGGACTTCGCGAACGACACGGACGAGCGGGACCTGTCGGGGCTCTCGGGGATGCTCGTCACCTCGCTCGAGCAGTCGCGGCGGCTCGCGGTGATGACCCGGTCGCGGATGTTCGACGTGCTGAAGCAGCTCGGCCACGACCCAGTGGAGCGCATCGACGAGCCGCTCGCCCGGGAGATCGGCCGGCGAGCCGGCGTCCATGCGTTGCTCCTCGCCTCCATCCGGCGCTTCGACCGGGTGTACAGCATCGAGCTTCGCGCGCTCGACCCGGCGCGGGACGAGTACCTCTTCACCCTGCGGGAGGAGGGAGAGGGCAAGGCCGGCATCCCGGCGATGATCGACCGGCTCTCGGAGCGGACGAGGCGGGCGCTCCGAGAGCGGCCCCCCGAGATCCATGGCTCGAAGGTGAAGGTCGCCGAGGTCACGACGCCCAATCTGGAAGCCTACCAGCACTACTTCCTCGGCCAGGAGTGCATGGATCGGCCCAGCCGAACTGGCAGCTGGACCAGCCAGCGCGATTGCGCGGAGGAGTTCCGCAGGGCGCTGGCGCTCGATCCGGCCTTCGCGCTCGCCCATTACCAGCTCGCTTTCCTCGCGAGCGTCGAGCACCGCCCCTCCGCGGAGCGGGACGCGGAGATGCGGGCCGCGCTGCGGCACATCGACCGCGCGCCCCCCAAGGAGCAGCTCCTCATCCGCGCCTGGAACGCCCATCTCGACGACCGAGACGACGAGGCGTTGCTGCTCTACCGGAAGGTGATCGACTCCTATCCGGATCAGAAGCAGGCGCTCTACCTCGCCGGCGACGTCCTCTACCACCGCGACGACCTCGCGGCCGCCGTCCCGTACCTCGAGAAGGTGCTGGAGCTCGATCCGTACTTCGAATGGCCCCTCGATCACCTGGCGCAGGCCCTCGGCGCGCTGCGCCTCCGCGAGCAGCTCTCCGAGCGCGTCCGCCAATGGCGGGCCCTGCAGGCCACTCCCCCCGTGCTGCATGCGCTCGTCGTGGCGCAGGTCTGGCTCGGAGCCCAGGAGGGCGCGGTCGCGACCGCCCGCGAGGCCGTCGCCGCCGGCGGCGGTCCCGCCGCCGGCGAGGACCTCGTCCGAGCCTGTCTCTTCGCGGACCGGCTCGCCGAGGCGGAGGCGGAGCTCCGGAAGGACGCGGCGCCGGGCGCTCCGCTGCGCCCGCTCGCCTACGCCAACCTGGCAAACGTCCTCGCGACCCAGGGCCGGCGCGCCGAGGGGCGGAAGGTCCTGGACGCGCTCGCGTCGCGGCTCGGGCCGGAGCCGGGCGACGTCGCCCCGCTGCTCTACCTGCGACTCGTCTATGACGCAGGCGACGACGCTCCCGCCCAGCTCTGGAAGGAAGCGGGGCGGCTCGCCGCGGCCGATCCGGGCAGGGCGGCAGACGCCGCGGTGTTCCTCGCCTATCTCGGCGACCTGGAGCACGCCGCGGCGCTCACCGGCGCGCTGCCGCCCGGCTCCAGCACCGCGGAGACCTACGCCGCGGTGGTCGCGTGGAAGAAGGGAGATGCGGTCGGTGCGATGGCGCGGCTGCGGGCCCTCGACGCGCGGAGTCCCCTGCCGCGTGGAGTCCTCCCACCGTCGTTCCTCCTCGCCGAGGTGGCGGCCTCGACCGGCCGCGACCGGGAAGCGGTGGAGGCGTTACGGCGCTACCAGTCGCTGTGGCCCCTGGGCCCGTCGCGGAGCTGGGCCTACCCGCGCAGCATCCTCCTCGTCTCGCGATCGCTCGAGAGGCTCGGGGAGCGGGAACGCGCCCTGCGGGAGGTGGACCGGCTCCCCGCCCTCTGGAGGCACGCCGATCGCGGTCTCGGGCTCTTGCGCGAGGCGCGCGAGCTGCGCGCACGGCTCGTCCGGGCGATGGGCGTGGACCTCCCTGCCGAACGTCGCTCCAAGTGACCCGATCGGGACACCCCGGGTGGATGCGATCCTTGCGCCCGGCCTCCACTCTTCGGCAGGCTAGGGCCGCCTCTTCGGAGGGTGAAACGTAGTCATCGGCACACGGGGCGACGGGGGACGTGGAGCGAGTCGCCCCGCGGCGAAACGGAGGACCCATGAGCGGTAGCTGCTGGGCGTACGACTCCGGCATGGCACCGGAGCTGAGGAAGTGCGTGAAGGAACACTCGAGGATGCTGCAGGACTACGAGCGGTGCCTCCTGCAGGATTGCGGGGGTCGCCGCTGCCCCGAGGAGATCTGCTTCTACGGCGACCCGAACGGCGAGTACAGGAAGCACCCCAAGGAAAGGAACCGAAAGGGCGCCGCCCGGCGTGGACGCGCCCCGTTCGCGATCGCGACGCCCCACCACGCGCGGCGCATCCCTCGCCGGCCCAAGAAGCGCTGACGGCCATCGGGAAGCCGGGAACGGGGATGATCCTCGTCGTCTCCCACCCCGGCGACGACCACGCGCGCGCCGTCATGGCGCTGCTCCGGCGCTGGGGCGCTCGGCCCGTGCTCCTCGACCTGGCGCGCTTCCCGCGGGAGGCGCGCATCGCCATGACCTGGGACGGGAGGAGGGCGCGGGACGTCCACCTCGCGTTCGGCCGCGGCCTCTCGCTGCGCGCGCGCGACGTCGAGGCCGTCTGGTGGCGTCGTCCCGGCCGGTTCGAGCCGCATCCGCGGGTCCAGCGCTCGCGCCGCGAGTTCGTCTTCCGGGAATACACCGCGGCCTTCGAGGGCCTCTGGCTCGGCCTCGACGCCCGGTGGGTCAACCACCCGGCGCGCGACGAGGCCGCCTCCCGGAAGCCATGGCAGCTCACGCAGGCCCAGAGGCTCGGGCTCGCCGTCCCGCGCACGCTCGTCACCAACGACCCCGCGCGCGCCCGCGCCTTCGCCCGGTCATGCCGGCCTGGAGGGACGGTCTACAAGGCCCTCTCCGCCACTCCTTCCGACTGGAGGGAGACGCGCCTCGTGCGCCGGCAGGAGCTGGCCCGCCTCGGGCTCGTGCGTTACGCCCCGATCATCTTCCAGGAATATGTCGAGGGGACCGACGTCCGCGCGACGCTGGTGGGACGGCGGATCTTCGCCGCCGCCGTCCACGCGGAGGAAACCGACTACCCGGCCGACTTCCGCGTCGTCTTCGACCGCGCCAGGGTCGAGCCCGTGGCGCTGCCGGCGCCCGTCGAGCGCCGCCTGATGCGCCTCGCCGGCGCCCTCGGCCTCGCCTACGCCGCCTTCGACCTGCGCCGCCGGCCGGACGGCCGGTACGTCTTCCTGGAGGTAAACCCCTCCGGCCAGTGGCTCTTCGTGGAGCGGCGCACCGGGCAGCCCATCACCGAGGCGGTAGCGTTGCTCCTCGCCCGCGGCCGGTAGGGCTCCCGATCGTCACGGGACGAGCACGACCTTGCCGGCCACCCTGGCGTGCTCGACCAGTTCGTGGGCCTTCGACGCCTCCGCGAGCGGCAGCCTCGCCGCGACCACCGGTTCGAGCTTCCCCTCGGCGAGCAGGGCGATCAGCGCGGCGAGGTCGGCGCGGACGGTCTCCCTCGTGCTGCAATCCGAGGTCAGGATCCCGTAGAAACGGACGCGCGGCCCGCCGGGGCGCAACTTCAAGAATCCGACGACCAGGAAGGTGAGGAGGATCTCCCGCGTTCCCCCGGCGAGGCCGGAGGAGGCGCCGTAGCACACGAGCGTCCCGCCGGGGCGGACGGTGCGCCAGGAGCGCAAGAGGTGGCTCCCACCTACCGCGTCGAAGGCCGCGTCCATCCCTCCGCCGGAGAGCTCGCGAACGCGACGCACGAAGTCCTCGGCCCGGTAATCGATGGGCGTCCCGCCACACCGCTCGACGACGCCGTGCTTGGCCTTCGAGGCCGTGCCGTACGCCGTCGCCCCGGCCAGCCGCGCGAGCTGGAGGAGCGCCTGGCCGACGCCGCCCGCGGCGCCGTGGACGAGGATGCGCTGGCCGGGGCGCACCGCCGCGACCCGGTGCAGCATCTGCCAGGCGGTGACGTAGTTCAAGACGAGGCACAGGGCCTCGGCGTCGCCCGGCCCCGGAGGCACGACCACCGGGAGGTCGGCGGCGACGTTCACCCGCTCGGCATTGGCCCCGTTGACGACCAGGGCGGCGACCCGATCGCCCTGCTTCCAGCGGTCGACGCCGCTGCCCACCTTCTCCACGACGCCCACGAGGTCGTAGCCCGGCGTGTAGGGGTGGTGCGGCATGCCGGGCACGAGCCCGCGGCGCTTCAGGACGTCGCCGAAGGCGACGCCCGACGCGAGCACGCGGACCTGGACCTCGCCAGGGCCCGGGTCGGTCAGGTCCTCCTCGACGAGGGCCATCGCCTCCGGGCCGCCCTTGCGGGCGATGACGACGCGGCGGTTCCTCATGCGGCGAGCGTAGCGCCGCGCCCGGGCGCCGGGAACGGAAAACGGCCCGGTCCGCGCGGGACGGACCGGGCCGGGATGGCGGAGCGCCTGGCTACGCCTGCGCCTTGGGCTTGCCGGCGGGACCCGGAGCCGCCGCGGCGGCGCCGGGAACGAGGTTCGCCGGGTTCATGGCGCGGGCCATCTGCTCGTAGAGCGCGTACCGCTCCTTGCCGAGCTTCTCGGCCTCGGCGAGGAGCTTCTTGTACACGTCCGGGTGCGCCTGCTCCACCATGCGGAAGCGCGTCTCATGGGCCATGAACTCGGCGAGGGCGATCTTCGGCGCCGCCGAGTCGAGCTTGAGCGGGCTCTCGCCCTTGGCCACCCTGCGCGGGTCGTAGCGGAAGAGCGGCCAGTAGCCGGAGTCGACTGCCTTCTCCTGCTGCGAGATGGCGTCGGCCATGTCGTACCCGTGCGCGATGCAGTGGCTGTAGGCGAGGATGACCGACGTGCCCGGGTAGCTGTCCGCCTCCTTGAAGGCGTTCACGGTCTGGATGTCCTTCGCCGCCATGGCGACGCGGGCCACGTACGGGTGGCCGTAGGTCAGGGCCAGCATGGCGAGGTCCTTCTTCGGCACCGACTTCCCCGACATGGCGAACTTCGCCGCCGCGCCCATCGGCGTCGCCTTCGACGCCTGGCCGCCGGTGTTGGAGTAGACCTCGGTGTCGAGCACCAGGATGTTCACGTCGCGTCCCATGGAGATGACGTGGTCGAGGCCGCCGTAGCCGATGTCGTAGGCCCAGCCGTCGCCGCCGACGATCCAGATGCTCTTCTTCACGAGGTAGTCGGCGATCTTCTCGAGCCAGCGCGCCTGCGCCGAGTCCACCCGGGCGAGCTTCTGGCGCAGCGCCTGGAGCCGGTCCCGCTGGGCGGCGATGCCGGCCTCGGTGGACTGGTCGGCCTCGAGGAGCGCCTTCACGAGCTCGTCGCCCACCTGCGTGCCCAGGGTGGCGAGGATCTCCCGGGCTTGCTGGCCCTGCTTGTCCACCGCCAGGCGGATGCCCAGGCCGAACTCGGCGTTGTCCTCGAAGAGGGAATTGGCCCAGGCGGGGCCGCGGCCGTCCTCGTTCATGGCGTACGGAGTCGTCGGGAGGTTGGCGCCGTAGATGGAGGAGCAGCCGGTGGCGTTGGCGATGATGGCCCGGTCGCCGTAGAGCTGGGTGAGGAGCTTGATGTACGGGGTCTCGCCGCAGCCGGCGCAGGCGCCGGAGAACTCGAAGAGGGGCTCGAGGAACTGCGTGCCCTTGAGGTCGAGCTTCACCTTGGTCCGGTCGGGCTCGGGGAGGTCGAGGAAGAACTGGAAGTTCCGGCGCTCGGCCTCGCGCAGCGGCGTCATCGGGGCCATGTTGATGGCCTTGTGCCCCTTGTCGGTCTTGGACTCGGCCGGGCAGAACTCGACGCACAGCCGGCACCCGGTGCAGTCCTCGGGAGCCACCTGGATGGTGTACTTCTGCCCCTTGAAGTCGTTGGAGCGGAAGTCCATGGCCTTGAAGCTGGAGGGCGCGTCGGAGAGCGCGCCGGCCGGGTAGAACTTGGCCCGGATGGCGGCGTGCGGGCAGATGAGCGCGCACTTGTTGCACTGGATGCACAGCGGGGAGTCCCACTCCGGGATCTCGAGGGCGATGGCGCGCTTCTCCCAGCGGGCCGTGCCGGACGGCCAGGTACCGTCCACCGGGAACGCCGAGACGGGGAGCTTGTCGCCCTGCCCCGCCAGCATGAGCGCGGTGACCCGCTTCACGAAGTCGGGCGCCACCTCGGAGACGATGGGCGGGCGCGGCTCGCCGGTGACGGTCCCGGGCACCTTCACCTCGTGGAGGTTGGCGAGGGTCGCGTCCACCGCCTCGAAGTTCTTCCTCACGACCTCGGCGCCCTTGCGGCCGTAGGTCTTCTCGATGGACTTCTTGATGTGGGCGATGGCCTGGTCGCGCGGCAGCACGCCCGAGATGGCGAAGAAGCAGGTCTGCATGACGGTGTTGATGCGCCCGCCCATGCCGGTGTCCCTCGCCACCTTGACGGCGTCGATGACGAAGAAGCGGAGCTTCTTGTCGACGATCTGCTGCTGCACCTCGCGCGGGAGGTGCTTCCAGACGTCCTCCTTGCCGTGGGGCGAGTTGAGCAGGAAGGTCGCGCCGGGGACCGCCGCCTCGAGCATCTCGTACTTCTCGAGGAAGCCGAACTGGTGGCAGGCGACGAAGTTGGCCCGGTTGACGAGGTAGGCGGAGCGAATGGGCTTCGGCCCGAAGCGCAGGTGGGAGACCGTCACCGACCCGGACTTCTTCGAGTCGTAGACGAAGTAGCCTTGCGCGAAGTTGGGCGTGTCCTCGCCGATGATCTTGATGGAGTTCTTGTTCGCGCCCACCGTGCCATCGGCGCCGAGGCCCCAGAAGTGGGCGCGGACGACGTCGTCGCCCTCGGTGTCGAAGGTGGGGTCGTAGTCGAGGGAGAGGTGGGTCACGTCGTCGTTGATGCCCACGGTGAAGTGGCGCTTCGGGCGGGCCTTGCCGAGCTCGTCGTAGACCGCCTTCACCATCGCCGGCGTGAACTCCTTCGAGGAGAGGCCGTACCGGCCGCCGAGCACGATGATCTCGTGGTGGAAGCGGTCGATGTGGGCCTGGTGGGCCTCGCGCAGCGCGGTCACCACGTCCTGGTAGAGCGGCTCGCCGAGGGAGCCGGGCTCCTTGGTCCGGTCGAGGACGGCGATGGAGGTCGTGGTGCGGGGGAGCGCCGCCATGAAGGAGCCGAGGCTGAAGGGGCGGAAGAGCCGGACCTTCACGAGGCCCACCCTCTCGCCCTTGGCGACGAGGTGCTCGACGGTCTCGTGCGCCACCTCGCAGCTCGAGCCCATGGTCACGATGATCTTCTCGGCCTCGGGGTGGCCGACGTAGTCGAAGAGGTGGTACTGGCGCCCGGCGACGCGGGCGAAGTCGTCCATGCAGGACTGAACGACGTCCGGGCAGTCCTGGTAGAAGAGGTTGCAGGCCTCGCGCGCCTGGAAGAAGGCGTCCGGGTTCTGGGCGGTTCCCCGGATGACCGGCGCCTCGGGCGAGAGGGCGCGGGCGCGGTGGGCGGCGACGAGGTCGTCGGGGATCATCCGCCGCAGGTCGTCATCGGTGAGCAGCTCGATCTTGGCCACCTCGTGCGAGGTGCGGAAGCCGTCGAAGAAATGCAGGAACGGGATGCGGCTCTTGAGCGAGGCGCGATGGCCGATGGCGGAGAGGTCGTGGGCCTCCTGCACCGAGGCCGAGGAGACGAGCCCGAAGCCCGTCTGCCGCACCGCCATCACGTCGGAGTGATCGCCGAAGATCGAGAGGGCGTGGGTGGCGACGGTGCGCGCCGAGACGTGCATGCAGAACGCCGTCAGCTCGCCGGCGATCTTGTACATGTTGGGGATCATGAGGAGCAGGCCCTGCGACGCCGTGAAGGTCGTCGTCAGCGCGCCGCCCTGCAGGGCCCCGTGGACCGCGCCGGCGGCGCCGCCCTCGGACTGCATCTCCACCACCGTGGGCACCGTGCCCCACACGTTCTTCCGGCCGATCGCCGACCACTCGTCGGCCCATTCGCCCATGTTGGAGGAAGGGGTGATGGGGTAGATGGCGATGACCTCGTTGATGCGGTGGGCCACCGAGGCGACCGCCTCGTTCCCGTCCATCGTCACCATCTTCCGCTGCTGGGCCATTGCTCCTCCGAGACGTTGCGACGTCCGCGCGCGCCGCGCCACCGCGCGCCGCGCCCGTTCATCGTGCTCCTGCCGCGAGAGCGGCATCTTAGCAAAGCGGGCCCCGACCCGGGCAAAAGACTGCTCCAGCCAGTCAGCGGACGCTTGCCAGCGGCCCGGGTGGCGTCGCAAGCTTCGGAAATGGCGGTTCGAAAGGTCGGCACCTGCCGGATCGTCCGGGAGCTCGGGCGGGGCGGCATGGGAGTGGTGTTCGAGGCCTTCCAGGAGGGGCTCGATCGCCGCGTGGCCGTGAAGGCCCTCGACGCCAAGCTCGCCCGATCGCGGGAGCTGGTGGAGCGGTTCAAGCGGGAGGGGCGGGCCTACGCCCAGCTCCGCCACCAGGCGGTGGTGGCGGTCCACGACCTCGTCGAGAAGGAGGACACCCTCTACCTCGTCACCGACTTCGTGGACGGCGCGGACCTGAACCGGGTGCTCACCCAGGGCGGCCCGCTGCCGCCGGCCTGCATCGCGGTGGTCGGCTCCCGCGTCGCCGACGCCCTCGACTACGTCCACTTCAACAAGCTGCTCCATCGCGACGTCAAGCCCGCGAACGTCATGGTCTCGCGCGACGGCGAAGTGAAGCTGATGGACTTCGGCATTGCCAAGGACCAGACGGCGAGCGACCTCACCCGCGACGGCATGCTGGTCGGCAGCCCGTCGTACCTCGCGCCGGAGGTGCTCGGCGGCGAGCCCGCCGACGCCAAGGCCGACATCTGGGCGCTCGGCGTCACGCTCTACGAGCTGGCCTGCGGCGAGAAGCCCTTCCGGGGTCCGGACGCCGAGATGCTCTTCAACGCCATCCGGCGCGGCGAGTTCCCGAGGCTGCGGTCGGTCGCGCCCTCGGTGCCGCGCCGCCTCGCCCGGGCCATCGAGAAGTGCCTGGAGAAGCGGCCCCGGGCCCGCTGGAAGACGGCGGGGGCGATGGCGCGGGAGCTGGAGCGCTGCGCCGACCGCGTCCTCGGCGGCATCCACCCGCAGGCGCGGCTCGTCGCCCTCATGGCCCACCGCGGATTCGCGCAGGAGGAGGAGGCGCTCACCAAGATCGACCGCGCCTCGCTCCTCGCCACCCGCGCGGTGGACGAGGGCACCGGCACGGCGCCCGCGCCCGCCGTTCCCCGCCACGGGCTGCGCTGGCGCTGGGCGCTCATGGTGGCCCTCGCCGCCGCCGCCGGCCTCACGGCCTGGCTGGTCCGCTTCTAGCCCTCGACCCGGACGCGCGGCGCGTCGGCCCACAGGCCCTCGAGGTCGTAGAAGCCGCGCGCGTCCGGGCTCATCACGTGCGCCACCACGTCGCCGTAGTCGATGAGGACCCAGCGGCCGCCCGCCTGCCCCTCCACGCCCACCTTGGATGCGCCCGCCTTCTCGAGCTCCTCGTCCACGGCGTCGGCGATGGCGCCGGCCTGCCGCTCGCTGTCGGCGCTCATGACGACGAAGTAGTCCGCGTAGCTCGTGAGGCCGCGCACGTCGAGGATCACGACGTCCTCGGCCTTCTTGTCGAGCCCGGCGCGGGCGATGGCCTCGGCCCGCGGCCGCGAGGTGTCGGGGCGCTCCGCTGCGCCCTCGCGCCGCCCGGCCGCCGGCGCCCGCGGCGCCTTCCTCGCGCGCTCCGGGGCGTGGCGCCTCGACGGGCCGGCCTTGCGCGTCCTCGCGGGGCGGGCGGATGCCCTCGTCTTCCTCGTTCTCATTCAGGTCCTCACGTGTCCGTCGCCCTCGACCACGAACTTCTGGGTGGTGAGCTCCTGGAGCCCCATGGGACCGAAGGCGTGGATCTTGGTGGTGGAGATGCCGATCTCGGCGCCGAGGCCGAGCTCGCCGCCGTCGTTGAATCGGGTGGAGGCGTTGACCATCACCGCGCTCGCCACGACCTCACGCTCGAAGCGGCGGGCGCTCGCGAGGTCACGCGTGAGGATGGCCTCGGTGTGGAGCGAGCCGTAGCGGGCGATGTGGTCGAGGGCGCCGTCGAGGTCCGCCACGACCCGCACCGCGAGGATCTTCTCGAGGAACTCCTTGCCGTAGTCCCCGGGCGCCGCCGCCACGGCCGGGACGCCGGCGCGGCGCAGGATGGTGAGCGAGGTCGGGTCGCAGCGCAGCTCCACGCCGGCCTCGGCGAGGGCGCGCCCCACCACCGGCAGGAGCTTCGCCGCCGCGCCCCGGTGGACGAGCAGGCACTCGAGCGCGTTGCAGACGCCGGGCCGCTGCACCTTGCCGTTCAGCGCCAGAGCCACCGCCTTCTCACGCGGCGCCGTCTCGTCGAGGAAGAGGTGGCACACGCCCTGGTAGTGCTTCACCACCGGCACCCGGGAGCGCTCCGCCACTGCCCGGATGAGCGCCGGGCCGCCGCGAGGGATGGCGAGGTCGACGAGGTCGTCGAGCGCGAGCAGCGCGTAGGTGGCCTCGCGATCGCTGGTGGGCACCACCTGGGCACAGGCCGCGGGGAGCCCCGCCTCGGCGAGCCCCTCCGAGAAGGCCTCGGCGAGCGCCAGCGAGGAGCGCAGGGCGTCGGAGCCGGGCCGCAGGATGGCGGCGTTGCCGCTCTTCACGCACAGCGCGGCGGCCTCGACCGTCACGTTGGGCCGGGCCTCGTACACCATGAGGACGACGCCGAGGGGGATCCGGACCTTCTTCACGACGAGCCCGTTCGGGCGCGTCCAGGTCGCCGTCACCTCGCCCACCGGGTCGGGCAGCGCCGCCACCTCTCTGAGCGAGCGGGCGATCCCGTCGAGCCGCTTCCCGTCGAGCGCGAGACGGTCGAGGTAGGCGGCGCCCTGTCCCGCCTTCCTCGCGGCGGCGAGGTCCGCCCGGTTCTCGGCGAGGATGCGCCTCGCGCGCCTGCCGACGGCCGCGGCGGCGGCGCGCAGGGCCTCGTCCTTCCGGCCGGTCGGGGCGTGGCCGAGGGTGCGCGACGCGTCGCGGGCCGCCTCGGCGAGGGCGCGCATCTCCAGCGCGAGCGAGCGGGGGTGCTTCGGTATCTCCTGTCGGCTCATCGGCCGGCCTCGTCGTGGTCGAGCAGCACCAGGTCGTTCCGGTGGACGACCTCGTCCAGGTACTTATATCCGAGCGTCCTCTCGATCTCGCCCGTCTTGAGCCCGGCGATGCGCCGCACCTCCTCGGCGCCATAGCCGGCGAGACCGCGGGCGAACGGGCGGCCCCGCTCCACGGCGATATCCACCGGGTCGCCGATCGCGAAGTGGCCTTCCACGCCCTTCACGCCCGAGGGGAGGAGGCTCCGCCCCTGCTCCAGGAGCGCCCGGCGCGCCCCGTGGTCCACCACGATGAGCCCCTTGCCCTTGGCCGCGGCGGCGAGCCAGCCCTTGCGGCCGCTGAGCCGCTCCGGCTCGGGCGGGAAGAAGGTCCCCACCTGCTCGCCGGCGAGCAGCGCCGCGAGCGCGCCCCGGCGCCGGCCGGAGAGCAGCGCCGTCCCCACTCCCTGGGCCGCGAGCCGCTTCGCCGCCTTCACCTTGGTGGCCATGCCGCCGACGCTCCGCTCGCTGCCCGCGCCGCCGGCCAGGCGCTCCACCTCGGCGGTGACGCGCGGGACGTCGGCGAGGAGCACCGCGCCGGGCTCCGCGGGGTCCCGGTCGTAGAGCCCCTCCACGTCGGTGAGCATGACGACCAGCTCCGCCTCGACGCAGGACGCCACCAGGGCGGCCAGGCTGTCGTTGTCGCCGACCATGATGTCGTCCACCGCGACGGTGTCGTTCTCGTTCACGACCGGGAGGACGCCGTGCTCCAGGAGGCGCGCGAAGGTGCGCCGCGCGTTGAGGAAGCGCTTTCGGCTCGCCAGGTCGTCGGCGGTGAGGAGCACCTGCGCCACGCGGATGCGGTAGGCGCCGAAGGCCCGGCCCCAGGCGGCGACGAGGTCCGGCTGGCCGACGGCCGCGCAGGCCTGCTTGGTGGCGATGTCCCAGGGCTTGCCGCCGCGCGAGAGGCCGAGCCGCTCGGATCCGAGGGCGATGGCGCCGGAGGAGACGAGCACCAGGCGCCGCGCCCGGACCGCCTGCGCCAGCTCCGCGGCGAGCCGCTCGCAGTTGGCCGGGTCGAATCGCCCCGCGGAGTCGGTGAGCGTGCCGGTGCCGACCTTCACGACGAGGCGCTTCACGCGGGCGAGGGATTGGCGGGGCACGCGCGCATCCTAGACCGGAAGGGCGCCCCCGGTCAGCACCGCGCACGGCCTGGAAGGCCGATCGGGATTCTGAGACAGCGCGGCGGTTCTCGGAGAGGATCTGGGCCGCGGCGCTCGGCACCGGCGCCCAGCATCGCATGTGGCGCCGTCTCCGGGTGTCCGGCGACTTCGATGGATCCGGAGGGGGCGGGCCGCTATGCTTCCGTCAGCGAATGCAGGAAGTCTTCGGGAACACGCTCGGCCTCAAGCCCTCCCAGCTCCACGCCCTGCGCCGCACCTATCGCCGCCGCGTCGACTCCGGCCAGGTGATCTCCACCGAGCTCGCCCGTCACCTCGCCGAGGTGTCGCGCGAGACCAACCGGCAGGTGGGGGTGCTGCTCGACCGAAAGGGGGACGTGCAGGCGGTCGTGGTCGGCGACGCCCGCAAGCTCGAGCTGCCCGACGTCGGCCGCGCCCGCGCCGGGTCTCACCGCCTCCGCGGCCTGCGCCTCGTGCACACGCACCTGAACGGCGAGCCGCTGACCCGCGACGACCACACCGACCTCGCGCTCCTGCGCCTCGATCTCGTCGCCGCCATCGAGGTGCTCGAGTCGGGGCTGCCGGGCCGGCTCCACTTCGCCCACCTCCTTCCCGAGAACCCCTCGGGAGCGCTGTGGAAGGACGAGGTCGCGGCCACGGTGCACGACGTGGCCTGGGACGCGCTCTCCGGTCCGCTCGCCCTCGAGGACGAGTTCGCGCGCGCCTCGGCGCTGCGTCGCACCGGCGGGCGCGAGAAGGCCATCCTGGTGGGCTTCGGCGACGGGAAGCGGCGCGGGCGGGCCGAGGCCGAGGCGTCGCTCGAGGAGCTGAAGGAGCTCTCGCGCACGGCCGGCGTGCAGGTGCTCGACGCCATGCTGCAGATGCGCCGCGAGCCCGACCCGCGCTTCCTCATCGGCAAGGGCAAGCTCGAGGACGTGCTGCTCCGCTCCATGCAGCTCATGGCGGACCTCGTCGTCTTCGACGCCAACCTCTCCCCCAGCCAGGCCCGCCACATCTCCGAGGCGACGAGCCTCAAGATCCTGGACCGCACCCAGCTCATCCTCGACATCTTCGCGCAGCGGGCCCAGAGCTCGGACGGCAAGCTCCAGGTGGAGCTCGCGCAGCTCCGCTACCTCTACCCGCGCCTGGTCGGGCGCGACGACTCGCTCTCCCGGCTCGCCGGCGGCATCGGCGGCCGGGGACCCGGGGAGACGAAGCTGGAGATCGACCGGCGCCGGGTGCGCGACCGCATCACCGCGCTCGAGCGGCGCATCGAGGCGCTGGGCGCGAACCGGGCCGAGCGCAGGAAGAAGCGGAACGAGGCCGGCCTTCCGGTCCTCTCCATCGTCGGCTACACCAACGCCGGCAAGAGCACGCTGCTCAACGCCCTCACCGCCTCCGAGGTCCTCGCCGAGGACTTCCTGTTCGCGACCCTCGACCCGACGAGCCGGCGGCTCCGCTTCCCGCGGGACCGCGAGGTGATCGTCACCGACACGGTGGGCTTCATCCGCGATCTCCCCGAGGACCTCGTGAACGCCTTCCGGGCCACCCTCGAGGAGCTCAACGACGCCGACCTCCTCCTGCACGTGGCGGACGCCTCCGACCCGAGGCTCGACGACCGGGTCCGGGCGGTCGAGTCCATCCTGGGAGACCTGGGGCTGCTCGAGAAGCCGCGACTGCTCGTCCTCAACAAGATCGACAGGCTGCCGGACGGGCAGGGCGAGGCCCTCGCCCACCAGCGCGACGGGGTCGCCGTCTCGGCCACGACCCGCCGGGGCTTCGAGGCGCTGCTCCACCGCTGCGACCGGATGCTCTGGGCCGACGGCAAGGTGGCCTTCGCCGACGTCGCGGCGAGCGCGCCTCGCCCCGCATCGGACGCCGCGGAGGCGCCGGCCGGGCGCCTTCTGCCCGCCGCTCCGCTCCGCCGCGGCGCCTGAGCGCGCCCCGTTACGCCCGGAAGCGCCGGGCGAGGCCCGCGAGGCGGACCGCGACGCCGGAGAGCGAGCCGGCCGCCTCCTCGATGCGCCTCGCCCCCTCGACGTGCTCCTGGAGGGCGCCGGCGATCTCGCCGATGGCGGCCACCATGCCCTGGACCCCCTCGGTCTGCTGGCGCGTGCCCATGGCGATCTGTACGGCGGCGCCGGAGGATTCCCGCATCGCGGACGCGAGCCCCTCGACCGCCTGGCCCGTCGTCTCGGCGAGCTTGCGCGCCGCCTGGGCCCGCCGGCTCCCCTCCTCGGTGGCGTCGACGGCGCGGCGGGTGCCCTCATGGATCTCGGAGAGGATGGCGCGGACCGTCTCGGCGGCCCTGCGCGACTGCTCGGAGAGCTTGCGCATCTCGCTCGCCACCACGGCGAAGCCGCCCCCGGCCTCGCCCACCTTGGCCGCCTCGATGGCGGCGTTGAGCGCGAGCACGTTCGACTGCTCGGCCACGTCCTTGACGGTGGCCATGAGCTCGCCGATGCGTAGCGTGTGCTCCGAGAGGTCGGTGATGGAGAGGGCGATGGCCGACACCTGGTCCTCGAGGGCCTTGAGCCCCGCCATGCCCTCGTGAACCGCGGACTGCCCCTGACGCCACAGCGCGTCGGCGCGCGTGGCGACCTCGATGACCGTGTCGGCCTGCCGGGCGGCGGCCTGCGAGGTCTGGGCGATCTCGCTCGCGGTGGCGCTGGTCTCCGCGACCGCCGCCGACTGCGTGCTCGAGCGCGCCGCCTCATTCCGCGCGGCCGCGGTCACGACGGCGGCCTTCCGCGAGAGCTCCTCCGAGGCGCCCTGGAGGTCGGCGGCGAGGAGGCGCATCCCCTCGGCGAGCGACCGGAAGGCCTCGACCAGGGCCGCCACCTCGCCCGGCGCGGACGCCGGAACCTCCTGCGAGAGGTCGCCACGCGCCAGGCCGTCGGCCGCGCGCGCCAGCCGCACCACCGGATCGACCGCCCGGCGGGCGAGGACGAAGGCCGCGCCGACCGCCAGGGCGGCGAGCGCGAGGCCCGCGGCGAGCCCCCAGCGCGTCGCGGCCGCGGCGGCGATCCCCGCAGCGAGGCCGGAGCCCACCGCCGCGAGGAGCGGCAGGCTGCGCGTCGAGGGGCTCGGGTGGGGGCTCATCGGCGGGGGCGCCCGGGCCGCGGGCTCGCTCGAACGTATCAGCCTCCCCCTGCCGCGCAAGTCCCCGCCGTCCCAGCCGTCGCGTGGCGGCGGCGCGCGTACACGTGCCCCTGGCACCCCCCGGCCTTCCCGTTCTAGAGTCGCCACCTCGCGATGCGCACGCCCGCCGCCCTCGCCCTCCTCGCGCTGCTCGGGGCCTGCTCCTCCTCCGAGGATCGGGCCGCGAAGGAGCGTCTGTACTCGCCCGCACCCGCCGAGGCGGCCCGCGCGCCACTCGGCGGCGCGCGCCCCGAGGGCGTCCTCGCCGTGGGCGCAGACGAGGCCACGGCCAGGCTCGGCTCCTTCGACTGGTCGGCGTCGGTGGTCTGGACCGTGTCGCGCGCCAAGGCCGGCGTCCGCCTGCGCCTCGCCGAGCGCCACCGGCTCCGGCAGTCGGCCAACGGCGACTTCGAGGTGGAGAGCGACCTCGACCCGGGGGAGGGGGCGGGGGCCGAGACCGGGAAGCGGATCGTCTTCGCGAACGGGATGACGTACGCCCGCAGCCGCTACGCGCCCTTCGGCGCCTGGCGGGAACGGCCCACCGACCGGGGCCGCGACGCGCGTCGGTTCCGCGACGAGAGCTTCGGCCTCCTCGCCGACGTGGCGGCGCTGTACGGCCCCGCGCTCGCGCTCAGGCCGGCGGGGGAGGCGACGGTCCTCGGGCGGCCGGCGCGTCGCTTCCAGATCGCGCTCGCGCAGGGGGCGGTGGCGGCCGGCCCCTCGCGCCTCGGCGCGCAGCCCCCGGACGGCGGCCCCGACGAGGACACGCGCCGGCGCCTCGCCTTCCTGGATGGATGCATCCCGGCCAGGGCCGAGGGCGAGGTCCTCGCCGATGCCGAGAGCGGCGTGCCGCTCAAGTTCCTGCTGAAGGGGGCGTTCACCGTGAAGGACGACCCCGATGCCCGGGTCGACGTCGAGCTCTCGGGGCAGATGAAGGCGTTCGGCCCGGCGGTCGGCGCGGTCTTGGCGCCCAAGGACGTCCTCCGCGACGAGCGGAAGCCCCGGGGCGTCGCCCGGGCACTCGAGGCCGCGGGCCTTCGCAAGAAGGGCGAGGCCGCCGAGGAGCCCGAGGAGGGGGCGGACGAGGGCGAGTAGCGCCGCCGCTAGCCTGTGGCGAGCCTGCGCCACTCGACCATGAGGCAGCGGTCCTGCACCACCCGGATCCCCTGCCTCGCGAACGCCTCCGCCGCCTGGTCGTTGCGGATGCCGAGCTGCAGCCAGACGGCGCGAGGCCTCTTCGCGAGGATGTCGTCCGCGTGGCCCATCACGTCGGCTGGGCGGCGGAAGACGTCCACGACGTCGATCGGGCCCGGCACGTCGGCGAGCTTCCGGTAGACCTTCCGCCCGAGGATCTCCTTCACCTCGGGGTAGTACACGGGCACGGGCACGACCTCCACGCCCTCGTCCGCGAGGTACCTGGGCACGTAGAAGGCGGCCTGGTCGGCCTGCGCCTCGGTCTTGATGCCGAGCACCGCCACGCGCTTCGTGGAGCGCAGGAGCTCGGCGATGCGTCCCTCGTCCTCGAGGAGGTTGTCGCGCCAGTCCGCCATGGTAAGGACCCCTTCCGTGACGGGGTTCCCCCCCGTTTTCAGACACATAGCGCACGGGGTGGGCAGCGCAAGAGGCGCGTCACACGAAAAATGGACAGTGCTCCCGGGCGGCCTACCATGAGTCGGGAGGGGCCGCCGATGCTGCCCCAGCGCACACATCCGAGCGAGGTCCACGGAATGGCAGGCAAGAGGAAGACGGCCCGGGCGGTCGTGACCGAGGGGGCCGCCCAGGCGGTGCTGCGGCGAGGCGCGACGCGCGATCTCTCCTCCGAGGAGGAGAAGGTGATGCGCATGCGCCTCGGCGCCACCCTTCCCCGGACCGAGAAGCTGGAGCGCGTCGGCCAGGGCTTTCCCGAGACCGAGATCGACCTGCTCGCCTGGGAGATCGAGGCCTACCTGCGGCTCGGCCGCCCCGGGCGTGGAAAGCCCCGCGCCCCCGCGCCGCCCTCCTCGTCGCGCGTCAAGGAGCGCATCGTCCGGGCGCTTCGCAAGAAGGGGTAGGCCCCGGCAGCGCTGTCGGCGCGCCCCCGCGCCTGCCAGCTAGCTTCCGGACTCCATCTTCCGGACGAGCGCGGCGGCCGCCGACGAGAGCGGCGGCTTCTCCGCGTCGGGCCCGGCGCGCCCCGCGGCGAGGAGCCCGGCGATGGCGGCGGCGGTCTTCGGGTTCCGCCACCAGTCCTCGTCGAAGCTCTCGACGAGGCGCCCCTGGAGTTGCGCCGACCAGGCGGCTCCGGCGAGGGCGGCGGCGTGGACCGCGGCGTCGGCGTCGCGCGCGGCGAGGCCGTCGGGCCATGCGGCGAGCGAGGCCGACGAGAGCGCGTCGCGGTGCGCCTCCCTCCAGGCGGCGCCGCTCGTTCCCCGCTCCACCTCGGTCGCGACCCGCAGCGCCGCGGCGCGGGCCCGCAGGGCGAAGAGCCGCCGCAGCGCCAATGCCCGGACGAGGTCGGGGAGGTGCCTGCCGTCCACCGACAGCTCGCGGGCGAGGAAGAGCGGATCGAGCAGGAGCCCCTCGAGCAGGAACCCCATGGCGTGCGGGAAGGCCACGTCGCGCGACGACGGGCGCGAGGCCGCCGCCCCCAGAGCCTCGCCCGCCGCGCGGAAGAGGCCCAGCCAGTCCGCGGCCCCGCCCTGGCGCCGGAACGACACGCGGCTGTCCGCCGCATGGGCGCCCGGCCACTGCGCGGGACGGTCGGCCTCGTCCACGCGGATCCGGCGGAGGTCGAGGCCCAGCGGCGCGAGCGTCCTGGGGAGCGCGGCGCCCAGCATTCCGGGCGGGAAGTGGCCGGCGAGGCCCGGCAGGCCGAGGACGTGGAGCAGGTCCGCCCGCTCGAGGTCGCCGCGCGGCCGGGGAGCGAGGCCCAGGTCCCGCCGGGCGAGCCAGGCGAGCACGTCACGAAAAGCGTCGTCGGAGGCGGCGAGGACGTCGTCCGCCTGGACGACCGCTTCCCAATCCGGCGCGAGGCCGGACTCCGCCCGAGCCCGCGCGCGCTTCTCCGCCGCGGCCTCCCGGGATGGCGCCGCGCCGGCGGCGGCCTCGGCGGCGGCACGGCCGAGGGCGAGGCGCCGGTCGCGGTTCGGCTCCCGGAGGGCCGCGCGCTCGGCCTCGCCGAGCGGCACCGTGCCGTCCGGCCCGCGCGCCACGGCCTTCGCCTCGGCGGCCCGCCACGCCTCCTCGTCCTCGGCGGCGGCGCGCTCCGCCCGAAGCCCGGCCACGCGCGAGGCGAGATCGGCCTCGCCGCTCTCGCGCAGCGCCGCCAGGGTGTCCTTGTGCGCGGCGCGAGAGTGGTCCCGGAAGATCGGGGCCAGGGCCGGCTCGGCCGCGAGGCCCGCCACGTGCCGCCAGCGCTCCTCCTCGAGCGCGCGAACGAGCGCGTCCACCTCGGCGCGGACGACCTCCACTTCGGCCGAGTCCATGACCGCCTCCATACCCCGGATCGGGATCCCCTTGACACTCCCCGGCGGGACGTTACCTTGCGCCTGCACGGAGATTCCAGCATGCCGATCTACGAGTACGAGTGCCCGAGGTGCGGGCGCTTCGACGTCCTGCAGAAGGTGTCGGAGCGCCCGCTCCGGACCCACGCCGAGTGCGGCTCGCGCGTGACCAAGCTCATGAGCGCGGGCTCCTTCGCCTTCAAGGGCTCGGGCTTCTACGTCACCGACTACAAGGCCAAGGGCGCCCTGCCCGCGTGCGACAAGCCCAAGGGCGAGGGCTGCGCATCCTGCCCCGCCGCCGACCCCAAGGCCGCCTGAGAAGCGGGTGAGGCGCCTCTCGCTCGCGGTCGCCAAGGCCGACGCCGGCGAGCGCCTCGATCGATTCATCGCCTCCCGGGGCGGCGTATCCCGGGGGCTCGCTCGCCGCGCCCTCGACGCCGGAGGCGTCTTCCTCGACGGCCGCCGCTGCAAGGTGGCGGGCCGCCTCGTCCGGCCCGGCCAAGAGGTGGTCGTGAACCTCGAGGAGGGCGGCCGCGCCGCCGCCCCGCCGTCGCCCCTCGACCGCTCCCGAATCGTGTACGCCGACGAGCACCTCGTCGCGGTGGACAAGCCGGCGGGCGTCGCCGCGCAGGCGACGCTCACCTCCGACCGCGGAGCGCTCCCCGACCTCGTCGGCGCGCTCCTCGGCGCCGAGGCGATGCTCGTCCACCGCCTCGACCGGGAGACGAGCGGGGTCACCGTCCTCGCCCGCACCAGGCAGGCCGCGGCCGCGCTCGCCGAGGCCTTCCGGACCGGCGCGCCGGAGAAGACCTACCTCGCCCTGTGCGCCCGGGCCCCGGAGCCGGGGGAAGGGCGCATCGATGCCCCGCTCGCCCGGGATCCGCGCCATCCCGGGCGCCGCTGCATCGCGCCCTCGGGTGAGGCCGCGGCGACGCGCTACCGCACTCTCGCCAGGGGCCCCTCGGGCGCGGCCCTGGTCGAGGCGCGCCCCGAGACCGGCCGTACCCACCAGATCCGCGCCCACCTCGCCCACCTGGGCGCGCCGCTCGCCGGCGACCCGCGCTACGGCGGTCCGCGGCGCGTCGGCGAGGTGGCGATTCCCCGGGTGATGCTCCACGCGCTCCGGCTGGAGATCGCCCACCCCGCGACTGGCGTCCGGATGGCCTTCGAGGCGCCCCTCCCGGAGGACTTCCGAGCGGCGGCGGCAGCCCTCGTCGGCAGCGGCTGGCCCTCACCCTGAGTCGCACCCCGATGGGCTGGCGCTGTCGACGCCGCCCGCGAAACGTGGTTTCCTCCACCGCCAAGATCGGGAGGCGCACCCATGGCGAAGGACACCCTCGAGAACGGCGCGAAGGACTTCAAGCCCTACGTGGCGGCCGAGACGCCGATGGCGGAGCTCACGGCCAAGGCGCTCGTCATGGGGGCGCTCTTCGGCGTCCTCTTCGGCGCGGCCACCGTCTACCTCGCCCTCAAGGCGGGCCTCACGGTCTCGGCCTCGATCCCCATCGCCGTCATCGCCATCTCGCTGGGGCAGAAGCTCCTCAAGACGACCATCCTCGAGAACAACATCATCCAGACCGCCGGGTCGGCCGGCGAGTCCATCGCGGCGGGCGTGGTCTTCACGCTCCCGGGCTTCCTCTTCCTCTCGCTCGATCCGGCGGCCCGGACGAGCGTCGGCGCCGGCTACTTCAGCTACGCAACGCTGTTCGCGCTGTCGCTCGTCGGCGGCATCCTCGGCGTCCTCATGATGATCCCGCTGCGCCGCTCGCTCATCGTGAAGGAGCACGGGAACCTCGCCTACCCGGAGGGCACGGCCTGCGCCTCGGTGCTCATCGCCGGCGACAAGGGCGGCGACTTCGCCCGGACCGCCTTCCTGGGCGTGGGCTTCGCCTTCGCCTACGCCCTGCTCCAGAAGGTCTTCCACGTCATCGCCGAGGTCCCGGCCTTCGTGACTCGCCAGTCGAACAAGTGGCTCCCGTCGGCCACGGTGAACGGCGAGATCACGCCGGAGTACCTGGGCGTCGGCTACATCATCGGCCCGCGAATCGCCGGCGTGCTGGTGGCGGGAGGCGTCCTCGCCTGGCTGGGCCTCATCCCCCTCATCTCGGTGCTCGCCTCCCCGGACCTCATCGCGACTCAGCTCGTGAAGGTCGGCAGGTCGCCCGCCGCCTACGGCTGGACCCCCGCCACCCACGCCTTCACGGACCTTCCCAACGCCGTCTACCAGGCCTACGTGAGGCAGATCGGCGCGGGCGCGGTGGCGGCGGGGGGCTTCATCACGCTCCTCAAGACCTTCCCCACCATCTGGTCGTCGCTTCGCGACGGCCTGCGCTCGCTCGGGGACCGGGCGGCGGCGAGCGGCATCTCCCGCACCGATCGGGACCTCTCCTTCGTGACCGTCCTCGCCGGCTCGCTCGGCCTCGTGGTCCTGCTGGTCCTCTTGCCGCAGGTCCCGGGGAAGACCTTCCTCGAGAAGTTCTTCATCGCGCTCCTCGTCATCGTCTTCGGCTTCATCTTCGTGACGGTGTCCTCCCGCATCGTCGGCATCATCGGGTCCTCGTCGAACCCCATCTCCGGCATGACCATCGCCACCCTCATGGCCACGGCCATGGTGTTCGTGGGTCTCGGATGGACGGGCAATGCCTACGAGCCCATGGCCCTCGTCGTCGGCGGCATGGTGTGCATCGCCGCGGCCAACGCCGGCGCCACGAGCCAGGACCTCAAGACCGGCTTCCTCGTCGGGGCGACGCCGCGCCACCAGCAGATCGCGCTGTTCGTGGGCGCCATCTTCTCCGCCGTGGTCATCGGCGTGACCGTGAAGGTCCTCGACACCCCCACCGCCCGGATGGTGGCCGCGGGCGTCACCGACCACGCCATCGGCAGCAGGTACTTCCCGGCGCCCCAGGCGACGCTCATGGCGACGCTCATCAAGGGGCTCCTGTCGCTGAACCTCGACTGGCACTTCGTCCTGGTGGGCGTGTTCCTGGCCGTGACCGTGGAGCTGTGCGGCGTGGGCTCGCTGTCCTTCGCGGTCGGCGCCTACCTGCCGCTGTCGACGACGCTGCCCATCTTCGTGGGCGGCGCCATCAAGGGGGTCGTGGACGCCATGGCCCGGAAGCGAGGCGAGAAGGTCGAGGAGAGCGAGCTCGGAGGCGGGAGCCTCTTCGCCACCGGCCTCGTCGCCGGCGGCGCGCTCATGGGCGTCATCGTGGCGCTCCTGCAGCTGAACGACGGCGTGTCCGGCTTCTTCAAGCGCAACCTCGACTGGCAGGAGCAACTCGAGTCGGCGCTCGGGTCGGCCGGCTACCAGGTCCTCGGCGTCGCCTTCTTCGCGCTGCTCGGCGTCCTGCTCTTCCGCGTCGCCCGGAAGGCGCAGCCCGTGGCGAAGTAGTCCCCGCGGCCCGCGCCTTCCGGTCCGGCGTTCGCCGCATCAATGCGCCGCGGTCTCGGCGCCCGTCGCGGGCTTCTCGGCCCGGGCGTGCCTCTCCTTCTTCTCCATCGCGGCCTTGCGGGCCTCGTACTCCTTCTCGCCCGCGACCACCTTGGGGACCCCACCGGGCAGGAGCGAGGCGCGGCGGTTCTGCGACCAGCAGGACTCGCCGTGCTCGGTGCAGAGGGGCATCTCCTTCCCGTACGTCACGGTCGAGAGCTGCAGCCTCCCCACGCCCAGCCCCTCGAGGTACCGCTCCACCGCGCTGGCGCGGCGGTCGCCGAGTGCGAGGTTGTACTCGACGGTCCCGCGCTCGTCGGCATTGCCCTCGACGAGGACGTGGATGCGCTGGTCCGCCTCGAGGCAGCGGGCCATCCGCTGCAGCTTGGGAAGCTCGTTCGGGTGAAGGCTCGCCTGGTCGTAGTCGAAGTGGACGCGGGTCACGCCGCACTCCTCCAGGGCGGGCGTGATGGCGACGCACCGGGAGCGGACGCACAGCTCCTTCGACCCGCACTGGTCGTCGGCCGAGCAGGACGTCTCCTCGGCCCTCGCGACCACCGGAGCCGGCGGGGCGGGAGCGGGGGTGACCGCGACGGCAGGGGGCGGGGCCGGGGCCTCGGCATGCACCTGCTCATGGGCGCACGCGGCAAGGGCGACGAGCGACAGCGACGCGATGAGGGTTCTCATCTGTGGACCTCCGGTGACGGGTGACGTCCGGACCCGCCCCTCCCGACGCGCATCCAGGGCCGGCTTTCCTCGGGCTCGAACCGCACCGCTCGCGGATGGATTCCGCGTCTGCCCATCGGGGTCGACCCGAATGGGAATTGACGGCCCGGTCGGGCCGATCGCTCACGCGACGCAGCGGAAGTCGCGGAGCTCCACGAAGCCGCGCCTCGCGAGCTCGGCCCGGATGAGGTCCCGCGCCCCGGGCGCGCCCACCGCGACGAGCAGCGGCAGCCCGCGTGCCCGCTCCACCTGCTCGTGCGAGACCACGTCGGCGCCCCTGACGCGGCGGCCGATCTTCTTGCGGTCCACCTCGACGAAGAGGCCGACGCCGATCCCGGCCGCGGAGAGGGCGGCCGCGAACGCGCGCCCGGTCTCGCCGGCGCCCCACAGCGCGACCTCCCGCCGCCCGGCGAGCGGCCCCTCCGCGAGGAAGGCGGCCTTGAGGGCCATGTGCCGGGAGATCGCGTAGCGCGGATCCCTCCGCGTCAGGCGGCCCTCCGACTCGCGCCAGTCGAGGAGCACCTCGGGCAGGTTGGCGAGCCCGCCGCCCGCGGCCGAGAGGCGCAGCCACAGGTCGTAGTCCTCCGGGAAGTCCCCGTCCCTCCAGCCGCCGGCGGCGCGCAGCGCATCGGCGCGGATCGCCGCGGCCGGATGGACGAGCGGGCTCTCGACGAGCAGGTCTCGCAGGACCAGCCGGGGCGTGACGAGGCCGCCGAGCCAGGCCACGTAGCGGCGCATTCCCTCGGCGACGCGCCGGCGCGGCAGGAGGCGCACCCGCGAGCCCACCGCGGCGAGCGAAGGATACTCCGCGAGCGCCTCGACCTGCCGCTCGAGCCGCCGGGGCCAGGCCACGTCGTCCGCGTCCATGCGGGCGACGATCTCCGCGTCGCAGAGCGGGAGGCCGCGCGACAGGGCGCGGGCGATCCCCTCCCCGGGACCCCGGAGCACCGTCACCCGGCGGTCCCGCTCGGCGAGTCGCGCCAGGATTTCGGGGGTGCCGTCGGTTGAGCCGTCGTCCACCGCAACGAGCGCGAGATCGTCGAAGCTCTGCCGGAGGATGGAGACCGCCGCCGCGCGCACGGTCCGCGCGGCGTCGCGCGCCGGCAGGAGCACGGCCACGCGCGGCACGGCGGGCTACTCGTACTCGCCGGGGCCGGGCTTCGGCGGCGGCAGCGGCTCTCCCTCGACCAGCAGCTCGCCCGGCGAGACCCCGGCGGACTCGATCCCGTCGGCGGCGGCCGGGATCTGGCCGCAGAGCCAGACCGCGGCGAAGTAGTAGCCCGAGGGGCCGAGCCCCACGATCTGGCCCCGCGTGGCCGGCGCCACCACGCTCTTCCGCCTCCACTCCTCGCGCGCCTGGACGTTGGAGATGTGGACCTCCACCACCGGGCAGGAAAGCGACTTGAAGCAGTCATGGAGCGCGTAGCTCGTGTGGGTGAGGGCCCCGAGGTTGGCGATGACGCCCTGGGCCTCGTGCCGGTGCTCCTGCAGGAAGTCGACGAGGGCCCCCTCGTAGTTCGACTGGAGCGCCTTCACCTCCACCCCGTAGGGCGCGCAGGCCTCCCTCACCATGGCCTCGATCTCGGGCAAGGTGGTCGCGCCGTAGACGTTCGGCTCCCGCTCTCCGAGGAGGTTCAGGTTCGGTCCGTTGACGAGCAGGATCATCCGCTCCTCCCGATCTCGCGCACGGTCTCTCGGACCGCGCGCGGGTCCGCCACCACGTCCCATTCAACGGTCCAGGCGTCGCCGCCGTCCCTCGGCAGCACCCACAGCAGCCCCGCGGCCTGCCGCTTCTTGTCGTGCGCCATGAGCGCGACCGCCCGCCGCGCCAGCCCCGCCGGCACCCGCACCGGGAGCCCGGCCCCGACGAGCGCCGACTCGACCACCGCCACCGTCGCGTCGCCGACCCGGCCGAGCCGCCGCGCCAGCCGGAAGGCGAAGGCCATGCCCACCGAGATCGCCTCGCCGTGCGCGTAGCGCGAGAAGCCGCCCGCCGCCTCGACGCCGTGCCCGAAGGTGTGGCCGAGGTTGAGGAGCTTGCGCTCCGCCCGCTCCTTGGGGTCGCGCTCCACCACCTCGAGCTTCACGCGGGCGCAGCCAGCGACCAGCGCCGCGTCGGCCGCCCCGGCCCGGGCGAGCTCGGCCATGCGCGGGAGCATCGCGGGGCGGAGCGCGCCGTACTTGAGCGCCTCGCCGAAGCCGGAGCGAAGCTCGCGCGCCGGGAGCGTCGCGAGCGCGGCCGGGTCGGAGAGCACCGCGACGGGCGGGTGGAAGGCGCCGACGGCGTTCTTCGCCCCGGGGAGGTTCACGCCCGTCTTCCCGCCGATGGCCGCGTCCACCATGGCGAGGAGCGTCGTCGGGACGGCCACCCAGTCCACGCCGCGCATGAAGGTGGCGGCGAGGAAGCCGGCGGCGTCGGTCACGGCGCCGCCTCCCAGGGCGGCGACCAGGCTCTTGCGCGTCAGCCCCGCGCGGAGCAGCTTCATCGCCGCCCGCTCCAGCTGCGCCAGCGTCTTCCCCCGCTCGCCGTCGGGCAGCGCGTGGACGACGGCGAGGTTCCCCGCCCTCCGAAGAGCCGTCGCGGTCTTGCGGCCGAGCGGGGTCGAGAGCACGCGTGCGCAGGAGACGAGCGCCACCCGGTCGCGGCCGAGGGCGGCCGCGGCGGGTGCGCCCGGCAGGACCGGCCCCACGCGGACCTCGTAGCGGTGGCCGCCCTGGCGGGCCTCGAGGACCTGCTCTCGAGCCTCGCTCACGTGGCGCCCTCGACGAGGCCGACGACGCGCCGGGCCACCGCCCCGGGCGCGAGCGCGTCCACCTCCACCCGGTGGTGGGCGCGCAGGTACATGGGGAGCCGCCGGACGAGCAGCGCCTCCCACCGCGGTGCGAGCGGCCGGGACTCCATCCCCTCGCTCGCGGGCCGCTCGGCGCCGAGGCGGCGCGCGGCCTCGGCCGCGGAGACGTCCAGGAAGACCACCCGCGCCACGGCGAGGAGCCGCAACGCGCCCTCGGGGTCGCAGAAGGCGCCGCCACCGAGGTCCACGACGAGCGGCCCGGCGAGCGCGTCCACCGCCTCGCGCTCCAGCGCGCGGAAGGCCGACTCCCCCTCCTCGGCGAAGATGCGGGCGACGGGCTTGCCGGCCCGGGCCTCGACGAGAGCGTCGGTGGACACCACCTTGCGGCGCAGGAGGAGGCCCACGGCGCGGGCCACGGTGGACTTGCCCGCGCCCATCATGCCGGTGAGCGCCAGCGCCTCAGCGGATCCGAGCGGCATAGGCCTCCACCGCCTGTTCGATATCGCGGATCGCGTCCCCCGGGAACTTTTCGACGAAGGCGGCGGCCAGCTCCCAGCAGACCACGGCCTCGCCCACCACCGCGGCGGCGGGCACCGCGCAGACGTCGCTTCGCTCGTAGCGGGCCTGGGCCGGGGCGTGGGTGTCGATGTCCACCGTGGCGAGCGGCGTCGTCATGGTGGGGATGGGCTTCATGAAGGCCCGGACCTGGAGGACCTCTCCGTTCGTCATCCCGCCCTCGAGGCCTCCCGCCCGGTTCGTCTCCCGGTAGTAGCCGCGCTCCTTCGACCAGTGGATGGCGTCGTGGAAGCGGTCTCCGGGCAGGTCCACCCGCGTGCCGGCACCGATCTCCGCCGCCCGGATGGCGGGAATGGCGCACAGGGCTCCGGCGAGCCGGCCGTCGAGCCGCCGGTCGGGGTGGGCGTAGCTGCCGAGCCCCGGGGGAAGGCCCGTGGCGTACACCTCGAAGGCCCCTCCGATGGAGCCGCCGCGCGCCTTCTCCCGGTCGATGATGGCCTTCCACTCCGCGGCCGCGGCCGGATCGTCCACGTGCAGCTCGGAGGCCTCGATGGCGGCGAGCCCCTCCGCCGTGGGCGGCCCCTCCGGGTGGATGGCCCGCTCACCGATGGCCGTCACGCGCGAGCTGACCGCGATGCCGAAGCGGGCGAGGAGCTGGCGCGCCAGCGATCCGAGCGCCACCGTGGCGGCGGTGGAGCGGGCGCTGGCGCGCTCCAGCGCGTCGCGAGCGTCGTCGAAGCCGTACTTGAGGACCCCCACCAGGTCGGCGTGGCCCGGCCGCGGGCGGGTGAAGCGCGGCCCGCCTCGCGCCGCCGGGGACACGAGGGCCTTCCAGCTCTCGTGGTCCCGGTTCCAGACGACCAGGGCGATGGGGGAGCCCAGCGTCACGCCGCCCCGGATGCCGGAGAGGAATTGCGCCTCGTCCCGCTCGATCTTCTGGCGGTCGCCGCGGCCGTACCCCTTCTGGCGCCGGCGCAGGTCGCGGTTCACCTGCTCGAGGTCCACGGCGAGGCCGGCGGGGAAGCCCTCGGCGATGGCCGCCAGCGCGGGGCCGTGCGACTCTCCGGCTGTGAGGTAGCGAAGCGCCATTCAGCTCTCCCGGGGACGGAGGGCGGCGGCCATGACGGCCTCGGGCGCCGTCCGTCCCGTCCAGAGGGTGAAGGCGAGCGCGCCCTGGCGCACCAGGATCTGCTCGCCGGTGACGAGTCGCGCGCCCGCCTCCCGGGCGGCGCGGGCGAAGGCGGTGTCGCCGTAGACGAAGTCCGCGGCGGCCTGCGCCTTCCGCCACGGGAGGGCCGGCAGCTCGCCGGCCTTGCCCGCGAGGCCGACCGGCGTGGCATTCACGACCAGGTCCGCCCGCTCGGCCTCGTGGACGACGTCGGCCCAGGGGGCGGGCTCGGCGGCGGCCGCGGGCTTCTTCATGGCGCGGGCGAAGCCGTGGCACACCGCCACGGCGGCCTCGGGCCTGCGCGCGGCGACGCGCACCGTGCCGCCGAGCTCCAGGAGCGCCCACGCCGCCGCCCGAGCCGCGCCGCCCGCGCCGAGGACGAGCGCCCTCGCCCCGGCGCCGACGCCGGCCGCCGAGGCCAGGTCGCGGAAGGCGGGCGCATCGGTGTTGTGCCCCTCCCAGCCGTCGGGGAAGCGCACGAGCGCGTTCACCGCCCCGACGAGCCGCGCCGTGTGGTCCACGCGGGCGCAGAGCCCGAGCGCCCGCTCCTTGTGGGGCACGGTGACGTTGAGGCCCTGGAGGCCGAGGGCGTGCGCCCCGCGCACCGCCTCCGCGAGCGCCTCCGGCCGCGCGTCGAGCGCCACGTAGGCCGCGTCGATCCCCGCCGCGGCGAAGGCGGCGTTCTGCATGGCCGGCGAGAGGCTGTGGGCCACCGGGTGGCCCACGACGGCGTAGATCGCGGTGCGTCCCGAGATCACGGAGCCCCTCCGGCGAGCCGGTCCAGGATCTCGAAGAAGCGGGGGAAGCTCGTGCCGACGCAGGCCACGTCGTCGAGGACCACCTCGCCGCCGTCCATGAAGAGCTGGGCGATGGCCATGCTCATCGCCACCCGGTGGTCCATGCGCGTCCTCACGGCGACGCCCCGGAGCGGCGTCGGCCCCTCGATGGCGCAGCCGTCCTCGAAGAGCTCGATGCGCGCGCCGGCGGCGGCGAGGGTCTCGCCCATGGCGGCGAGCCGGTCCGACTCCTTGACCCTGAGCTCCCGGGCGTCGCGGATGACGGTGCGCCCGTTCGCCTGCGTGGCCACGGCCATGATCACGGGAAGCTCGTCGATGAGGCGCGGGATCATGGGGCCCTCGATCTCCACCCCCTCGAGTCGGCCGGCCCTCACCGTCACGTCGGCGCGGGGCTCCCCTGCGCTCTCGCGCTGGCTCGCGACCTCCACCCGCGCCCCCATCTGGGCCAGGACATCGAGGAGCCCGGTGCGCGTCGGGTTCACCCCCATGCCGCGCGCGGTGACGGCGGACCCCGGGAGCGCCGCGGCCCCGCACAGGAAGAAGGCCGCCGAGGAGATGTCGCCCGGCACTTCCACGACGCCCCCGCGCGGCCGGCCCGCGGTCACCCGCACCTCCCGCCCCTCCACGTGCAGCGGCACGCCCATGCGGCGGAGCATGCGCTCGGTGTGGTCGCGCGAGAGGGCGGGCTCGACCACCGAGGTCTCGCCCTCGGCGAAGAGACCGGCGAGCAGGATGGCCGACTTCACCTGCGCGCTCGCGACCTCCAGCACGTGGCGCGTCCCCCGGAGCGCCCTGCCGCGCACCGCCACCGGGGGCAGCCGGTCGCCGCCGCGAGCCGACAGGTCCGCGCCCATGCGGCGCAGGGGCTCGAGGACGCGGCGCACCGGCCGGCGCCGCAGCGAGGCGTCGCCCGTCAGCACCGAGAGGCCGGGGACGGCGGCGAGCACGCCGGTGAGGAGCCGCAGGCTCGTGCCGGAGTTGCCGCAGTCGATGACGTCGTCCGGCTCGCCGAGCCGCTCGGGTGGCGCCACGACCACCTCGCCGGCCTCGTCTCGGACCGAGGCGCCGAGGCGCTCCACCGCCCGGCGCGTCGAGCGCACGTCCTCGGCCTCCAGGATCCCGCGCACCCGGCTCTCGCCGCGGGCCAGCGCCGCGAAGAGCAGCGCGCGGTGCGAGACCGACTTGTCCCCCGGCGCCTCGAATGCGCCGGCGAGGGGCCCGCGGCGGCGGCAGGTGACGGGGCCGGTCAGAACAGCTCCTCCCGGGCGGATCGCGCCTCCTCGAGGGCGGCGCGGGCGGCCTCCGGCGACTCGTCGATGGCCGCGAGGACTCGGGAGAGGTGGCGCGACAGCGCGCGCGCCGCCTCGGGCAAGTGGGCGTTGCGGCGCGCCACCTCCCCCTGGATGTCGAAGGCGAAGGAGGCGAGGCGGGTCATGTCGTCGAGCCCGGGTCCGGCGAGGCGAGCCGCGAGCGGGCCGGCCTCGCGCGCGGCGAGGGAGAGGGCGCTCGCGACGAGATAGGGCAGGTGCGAGACCATGGCCACGGCGGCGTCGTGCTCGGCGGCGCGGCAGAGGGCGACCTCGGCGCCGAGGCCGGTGTGGAGCGCTTCCACGAGCGAGAGGGCCTCCTCGCCGGCGCCGTCGGTGCACACCGCCACCGTCCCGCCCTTCCAGCGGTCGGCGCGGGCGGCCTCGTATCCGCCGCGCCCGCCGAACATGGGATGGGCGCCCACGAAGGCGACGCCGTCCCGCACCTCGGCGCGGGCCCGCGCCACCACCCGCTCCTTGGCGCCGCCCACGTCGGTCAGCACGGCCCCGTCCTTCATGAGGCGCGAGATCGGGCCGAGGAGGGACTCGATGGCGGCGATGGGCGTGCACAGCACCACGAGGTCGCAAGCGGAGAGGGCCGGACCGGGACCGGCGAGGGCGGCGTCGGCGACGCCGTCCGGGACGGCGCGGGCGCGCACCTCGTCGCGCGGCTCGACGGCGGTCACCCGGATGGAAGGGTCCGCGGCCTTGAGGGCCCGGGCGAGCGAGGCGCCCATGAGCCCGAGGCCGACGACGCCCACGGTTCTCGTCGAGGGCGCGTTCACGCCAGTTCTCCCATCGCCGGCATCGTCGCGAGGATCACGGCCCCTTGCCCCTTCATGTGTGGAGGTCGGGACGCAGCACCCGGGCCCCGCGCAGGTAGACGTGCTTCACCTCCCCCGGCCGGCCGGAGTCCACGTGGATGAGGACGCGGACCGTCCGAGGGAGCGAGCCCGGCACCGGGATCTCCCTGGAGCAGATCATGGGGACCGTGCCCCAGCCGCCCTTCACCCGCGCCGCCCGCGCCGGAAAGTCGGCGTCGAGGTCGTGCGTGACCGTGAAGATCGCCCACACGATCTCCCCGGGCTCGATGTGGTTCGCCTCGGTGATGGCCCGGCAGAGCTCGGCCACGCCGTCCTCCATCGCCACGACGGTGTTGGCCTCGATCTGGGTGGCTCCCCGGATTCCGCGCATGAGGAACCCCGTAGTTTAGACGACGGCTCGCGATTGGGGAACAGCGCGGGCGGCCGCGCCCGCGGGGTGCATCACTTCCAGACGCGCCGGTCCTCGAGCTTCTTCGCGCCGTCCGGGATGGTTCCGGCGGGCACGATCCGGACCTCGCCGCGCACCTTGACCTCGTCGCGGAGCGCGTCGGAGATCCGCTCCCCGAGGTCCGCCGGCGCGGCGGCCGTTGCGGCGAGCTCCACCTCGTAGGCGAGGTGGTCCTGGTGCCCGTCGCGCGTCACCACCGCCCGGTAGCGGGCCACCGCCAGGAACCGCCTCATGACGCCGTCCATCTGGCCCGCGCGCACGAACATCCCCTTCACCTTGACGCCGTCCCCCACCCGGCCGAGGAGGCCGGAGAGCTTGGGCGCGGTGCGGCCGCACGGGCACGGGCCCGGCGGCGCGAGGGTGGAGAGGTCCCCGGTGGCGAAGCGGACGAGCGGGTAGGCCTCGTCGAAGATCGTGGCCACGACCTCGCCGGGCTGGCCGGGCGCGGCCGGCTCGCCGGACGCCGGGTCGAGGAGCTCCACGATTGCCTCGGGATGGAGGTGCCAGCCGCCCTTCTCCGGACACTCGTAGGCGAGGCAGCCGAGGTCGGCGGTGCCGTAGCCCTGCAGCACCCGGACGCCGAAGGAGGTCTCGAGCTCGGCGCGGAGCGACTCCGGCAGCATCTCGGCGACGACGAAGGCCGCCTCGATCCGGAGCGGCGTCCCGGCCTCCCGCGCCTTCCCGAGCAGCGTGTGCAGGAAGCTCGGCGTCCCGAGGTAGGCCGTCGCCCCGACGTGCGCGGCGACCTTGACTTGAAGCTCGGTCTGGCCGACGCCCGCGGGGATCACCACGCACCCGAGGCTCCGCGCCGCGGCGTCGAGCATGAAGCCGAGCGGGGTGAGGTGGTAGGAGGCGGCGTTGTGGACGATCTCGCCCCGGCGGAAGCCGGCGGCGGCGAGACCGTGCCGGAAGCGCCAGAAGTCGTCGGCGGCGCCCTGCGGGTCGAACATGGGGCCGGGCGACATGAAGATGCGGGCGAGCTGCCCGGGCTCCACGCCGAGCAGGCCGCCGAACGGGGGCTCGGCGGCCTGCAGCGCCGGGAGGTCGTCCTTGCGGGTGATGGGGAGCTTCGCGAGGTCGTCGAGGCCGCTGACGTCCCGCGGCGAGACGCCGGCCTCGGCCATCGCCTTCCGCGCCTGGGGCGCCGTCGCGAAGGCGTGGGCGACCGTGCTGCGGAGCCGCTCGCCCAGGAAGGCACGGCGCGCCTCGGGGGGCTGCTTCTCCAGCGCAGGGTCGAGCACGGTGCTCGGGCGGAGCGTCGCCATGGTCTGGCTCCTCGCCGCGCGCCGGCCGCTAGCTCAGCCAGCGCTTGCGGCGCTTGTAGAACTTGAGGTTCTTGTAGCTCTTCTTCTCGCCGGCGCCGCCGCCCAGGTAGAACTCCTTCACGTCCTCGTTGGCGCGGAGCTTGTCGGGCTCGCCGTCCAGCACGATGCGGCCGTTCTCCATGATGTAGCCGTAGTGGGCGATGGAGAGGGCGAGGTTCGCGTTCTGCTCGACGAGGAGCATGGTGGTCTTCTCCTCCTCGTTGATCTTCCTCACGATGCGGAAGATCTCCTGGACCAGGAGGGGCGCGAGCCCGAGCGAGGGCTCGTCGAGCATCATGAGCTTGGGGCGCGCCATGAGGGCGCGGCTGATGGCCAGCATCTGCTGCTCGCCGCCCGAGAGGTAGCCGGCGAGCTTCTTCCGGCGATCCTTGAGCCGCGGGAAGTAGTCGAAGCACAGGTCGTGGTCGCGGCGGAGGGCCGCCCGGTCGCCGCGGGTGTAGCCCCCCATGACGATGTTCTCGTCGACGGTGAGGTCCTCGAAGACGCGCCGCCCCTCCATCACCTGGAAGATCCCGCGCCGGACCACCAGCTCCGGGGGGAGCTTGTCGATCCGCTCGCCGCAGAAGGTGATGGTGCCGTCGGTGACCTCGCCTTCCTCGGTCTTGAGCAGGCCCGAAATGGCCTTGAGGGTGGTGCTCTTACCGGCGCCGTTCGAGCCCAGCACGGCCACGATCTGCTGCTCCGGCACTACCAGGGAGAGCCCCTTCAGCACCAGGATCACGTCGTCATAAATGACCTCGATGTTCTTCAGTTCCAGCATCGCGGCTCCTCCCTCTCCCCCGCGCGGCGGCGGGGGAGGGCAGGCGTAGGGGGGGGCGGCAGCTACAGGCCGAGCCAGTCCGGCCGGCGCGGCATGTCGTACTCCTTCACCTTGGCGAGCTTCCCGTCCTTGACGATGTAGATGTTGACCTTGGTCGAGGGGCGGTGGTCGGTGGCGGTGTAGGTCACGTTGCCGGTGAGGCCGCCCAGGTCGAAGTTGGAGAGCGTCTCGGTGGCCTTCTTCACGCCCTCGCCGTCGAGCTGTCCGGCCTTGTCGGCGCGGCGCAGCGACTCCGACCAGAGCTTCACATAGGTCCAGCCGCGCACGTACATGGCGTCGTGCGTGTCGTTCGGGTGGTTGGCCTTGTGGTAGTCGACCAGCTCCTTCATGCCGGGAACGTTCTCCCCGAAGGGCATGTGCGGCACGACGCCGGTCACGCCCTCGGCCGCCTCCTTGGCGACGGCCGGGAGCATCTCGGAGAAGCCGTAGGGGTTGGAGCCGAACTTGGTCGTCAGGCCGAGCTTCTTGGCGTCCTTCAGGACCACCGCGAGCCAGGTGGTGGTGTGGTTGAAGTAGGCGTAGTCCGCCCCCTTGGCCTTCATGTTGAGGAGCTGGCTGGTGGCGTCCTGGAAGCT
>Ga0153915_10000468_pt1 | contig 37467 bp, 34 predicted proteins | sample Opewatmetagenome_2_FD_107003 | JGI IMG/M metagenome (GOLD analysis project Ga0153915, IMG submission 107003) | Freshwater wetland microbial communities from Ohio, USA - Open water 3 Core 3 Depth 3 metaG | ecosystem: Environmental > Aquatic > Freshwater > Wetlands | place: USA: Ohio, Lake Erie... | reverse complement strand
TTCTTTCAGGAAAAATCATCTTATTAAAACTCCCGTGTCCCCCGATGAAACGGTTATCGACGATTATAACGGCGACGGGATTAATGATATCGCTTATATGAATAAATCTACCGGAGAATTTTTTCTGCAGATTAATAAGGGGAACGGATCATATTATTATCCGGTTCTCCTCTTGAAAAAAAGCGGTTTTGCCGATATGAAATCTTTTAGAGATAGTTTCCTTAGGAAAATTGCCCTTCTTAACCCCGACGGTGAATTATATATTATCTCAAAATTTAACTCAAAAAAGGACTCGGAAAAAATTTCAGCTTTCGGCGGGGTATCTGCGATCTCGCTGTTTGAATCGGGCTCTGCGGAAAGAAAAGAACTCTGCCTTGTGGATAATTATCAGAAAGCATTCATTATGCTGCTTGGAGAACCGGGGAATGATTTGTCGCGCTATTTTTCGGTAAGAATAGGCTACCCTCATTCACAGATTGCCGTTGACGACTCCCAGACCGATGAAAAAACTTTTTATTTATATACGCCCGGTAAAAGTTTTATTGAAATAATTAAATATAATTTTCAGAGTTATAAAATTGAAAAAAACACTCTTTATGCCAAAGGGGATATAGCGGATGTGAAGGTCAAACGTTCTGCAGGGAGCAGTTACGCCGATATTCATATCCTCTTTAATAAGAACACTCCGGGTTATTCGGTTTATCAGTTCAAAGATTACCGTTACTCCGAAATTTCGGAAGGGAAACTGGAAAGCCCTCTTATAAATGCAGCAATAACAGGCAGCGATTCCCTCTCTGTTTTCTGCTGGAAAAGAAATAATCAGTTGTATGAATATTACTGCTGTAATTTTATTCAGCCTTATAAAAGCAGACTTGTTTATAAATATGATTCCAGAATCCAGGATAATTTCAGCCTTGCGGCAAATTCTTTCTCAAAAAACCTGACGGGGGATTTCTTCAATATCTCGGTAATTTCAAATGGCCGGGATATTGATGGAGTTCTCTATGAATCCGGCAGAATTAAAAACCTGAATTTCGATGTTTCTGCGAAACTTAATCCGCTGTTTTCTAAGGAAAGTTTCTATTTTTACAATGATAACAGAGAAAAAAGAAAAATTCTCTTTATTTATGATTTCGGGAATGGTATATTTTATAAAGCCGATATGAACAGTAAATCGAGAATTATGTCTGTACGGGGTTCGGATAAAATCGGCGGCATAATTAAATATGTTGTCGAAAAATCGTCCGGCAAAAAAATGAAGATTGTTTATATAGGCAATAATGACAATTGTTTGAATTTTAATGAGATTGAATGAAACGATTAGGTCTGTTGATACTGCTTTTTATTATTCCGGCCGTAAACCAGGCGCAGAATACCGATTCTCTTTTTAACAGCCTTGTCGATTTAATGTCCCCGCCTAAAGGAGGAAAACGCATTATTGCTTCAGGCGACGCCCAGAAATACAAATGCGCATTTGGTCTAATAACCGATGTAAAGCTGAATTTCGATAAGTTCACTTCATATCAGAAAAGCGTTGCTTCGGCGCTTCTTGCAACGCCCGCTTCCGATACAAGCATTGTTTCCCCTTCCGGTTTTTTCAGAATCCATTTCAGTGCATCGGGGGATAACAAACCCGCTTACAGCGTTGATGAACTGGCTCTTGCGGCTGATTCTGTTTACGCTTTTGAAGTGGGGACTCTTGGCTTTGCCGAACCCCCGCAGGACGGCACATTCGGGGGGGACAGCAAATATGATATTTACATAAGAGATATTGCAGATTACGGTTGGACAACTCTTCAGGATTATGCCTCGAACGGATATTATATTAGCTATATGGTAATTGATAATGATTTTACCGACGACCAATACTATACTAAAGGAATTAACGCCGCAAGGGTGACTCTTGCGCACGAATTTCATCATGCTATCCAGCTTGGAAATTATCCCTACAGATCGGATGATTTGTATTATAACGAAATCACTTCTACATCCATGGAAGAGTTTTTTTACAGCGGAATAAATGATTACCTGAATTATCTTGTTTACTTTTTTGAATATTCCGATGAAACTATATCGTCTCATGACGGTTATGACCTTGCAATTCTGAATATATATTTAAAAGAAAGATTCGGCATCTCAATCATAAAAAAAATATGGGATAATATAACTTCCTATCGGGCGCTTAAAGCAATAAGCCTTACGCTTGAAGGATACAGCGCATCATTTAAAACCGAATATGCAAATTTTTGCACGTGGGCTTTTTTTACCGGCTACAGGGCTGTTGACGGACAGTATTTTGAAGATGCGAAACTGTTCCCTGTTTTTACACCGAGCATTACTCTTAATTACCTGGGGGCTGAAAAGATGGCTTCCGTAAATACAGAACCGGTTTCGTGCGCCCCGGTTTTATTTGTCAACACTTCAATAACTCCTGCGGATTCCATTTACGCCTGCATTGTAAATGCCGATTATCTTAACGGGTATGAAAACACAAGCAATACAGCACAATGCAGTTATTATCTTTCCCCCTCAAACTCATCGGGAGCTAAGAAAATATCCTCTTCCTATTACGTTAAATTAACAAGCGGCAGCTCTGATGTAATAAAAGATTTTACAGTTTTAAATAATGAACTCACCGGAGAAGGGGAAACCGTTGTGTCGGAGGAAATATCGGATCCTTTCCCTCAGCCTTTTAATTACTCCAAACATTCAACTGTTGCAATACCCGCACCAAAAGGGGATTCGGAACAATCTTTACTTTATATTTTTACCGCCAATATGAGACAAGTTTTTTCGGGCGCGCTGGAAGTAATTGAGAACGAAAAGATTTTTGTAAGATGGAACGGGTATGACAGCGGCAATAATAAACTGCCCAACGGCGTTTATTTCTATATTACAAAAAGGGATGATTCAATTCTTAAAGGAAAACTGATTATTCAGAATGAGTAGTTATTTGTTAAAACTTGAATCGGTTACGAAAGTTTTCGGCAGAAGACTTGTTTTTGAAAATCTGAGCCTGGATTTTCCGCCGGGAAAAGTTTATGGTATTTCAGGCCCGAACGGTTCAGGCAAATCCACTCTTTCAAAGATTATTGCAGGCATTATTGCCCCCACTTCAGGCCGGGCGCTTCACTCTGCAGGGGGCAAAATCATTCCCGCCGAAAAACTCCATAACCATATCGGTTTTGTTTCCCCCTATCTTACATTATACGATGAATTTACGGCATTGGAAAATATAGAGCATTTCTCAAGAATAAGGGGAATTGTCTCCGATAATGAAAGGCGCGGAAATTTATTAAATGATCTCGGAATTTATTCCAGGCGTAATGATTATGTAAAAGCCTATTCATCGGGCATGAAACAAAGGCTTAAATATGTTTTTGCGCTTATTCATAGGCCGGAACTGATACTGCTTGATGAACCCACTTCCAATCTTGATAGTTCCGGCAAGGATGCAGTTTATAAACTGATTGAAAACGAAATTAAAAAATCGGTTGTTATAATTGCCTCTAATGAGGATGCCGACCTAGCCAGGTGCGGCGAGGTGATTTATCTTGAAGAATTTAAGTTGAAACAAAATAAATGATGAAAGCGTTTTACATATTTAAAAAAGACTGGGAATCGGAACTCCGTACGCGCTACGCCGTAAACGCTCTTGCTATGTTTATTCTTGTTACAATAAGCGTAATACTTTTTTCCATAGGCCAGGAAGAAATAAGTCCCTATCTTGCAGGGGGGCTGCTTTGGGTGGTAATTTTCTTCTCTGCCATGTCGGGGCTTGCAAGGGCATTTGTTTCCGAAGAGGAAAGGGGAACGACAATGACTCTTCATCTTATAGCTTCCCCTACGGTTGTCTTTTCCGGCAAGCTTATTTTTAATCTTCTTCTTGTCTTTCTTATGAATACAGTTATATCTGTTCTGTTTTCAATTCTCTTTTCTGTTTTTGTTATTAAAAACATTCCGCTGTTTATTATTGCATTCATACTCGGGAATATAGGCATTGCGGTTTCATCAACGATAATATCGGCAATAATATCCAAGGCAAATACAAAAGGCACTTTATATCCGGTGCTTTCATTTCCTATTCTCCTGCCCCTTATTCTGATCCTGCTTGAACTCACCAAATATTCAATTGACGGAAACTCAATCGGTTCATCATACGTCGAGATAGGCGTGCTTATCAGTTATGATGTAATAATGACGTCCGCTTCATATCTGTTTTTCGATTTTATCTGGAAAGAATAACCCGGTATGTAAAATAATGTTTTCCTGATTGCCCGGCAGAACTCATCTGTTCATAATAATCTTAGTAATAGGATATATATTTCTTCTTTTCATCCGCCAATGGTATTTATCAATCCATTGTTCTTCAAATTCGCTTATGAGGACATACTTTCCCTGAACAGGTTTTCCGGTAAAAGATACTTCGATGAAATCCCCCGGTTTGATAATGGGGCGCACTTTAGCGCACATCTTCTTAGTAACTTTGAATATGCCTTTTTTCTGTGCCGGCATAATTTTATAAAAAAAAATATTAAATCAGCTTTACGATTGCTTCAACAACCCTGTAAATGGCTTCAATATCGTTTTTATCAATAAATCTTTCCCCGTATTCTCCATTATCGCTTTTAAGACGGATGAAAGAATAATTTACATCTTCATACCTTTTAATATACTGAGCGCCGTTTTTAAGTTTAACGGCTACAATGCAGTCTTTTTCAAGAGGCGCGTCCATATCAACAAGAACCATGCTTCCGTCTTTAAGCGTGGATTCCATCGATTTGCCGTCAACTATGAGAGCAAAACAATTATGCCCTTTCCGCGAATAAGTGAATTTGGAAGTTTTATCGTAGGAAGAGTAGTATAAATTTTTCGGTTCTCCGGCATAAACCGTTCCAAGAAGCGGATACGGATAAACCACCGCCGATCCTGAAAACTCAAGGCTGGAATTTTTCTTTGTTTCCTGTTCCTGCCCTGATTGAAGCTTAATGTACGACAAATGATTCGGATCGGTATCGTCAATTTTTATGTTAAGGGCATTCTCAAGAGATGCAAGAGTCGCCTGATTTAAAGATTTTGTCCTGCCCGATTTTAATCCGCTGTACTTCGCAGAAAAACCTTTTAATTTATACTTTGTTTCCAAAGTATAAGTAGAAAGGCGAAAATCCTTTAATAATTCCTCTATAAAACGTAAATACTCATTCATAACATTTTTAATATAACAGTATTCTTAGAGAAAAACAAGAATTTTTGATTAATATTTTAAAAATATCTTGACAAAAAAGGAAATTAATATTATATATGTTAGAGAATGTAAGAGATAATAAGATATGGCAAAAATATCTTTTAAAATTTGAGGAGGTAGAAAGGAGAAGCAATATGAAATTATCCTTTACAATAAAAGGGATACCAAAGGTACAACAGGGTATTCATTATACAAAGAACAATACTCCTTATAAACCGGCAACTGAAACTGAAAACGAAAAATCACTCAGGGCGGGAATAATAAACGGCCTGCCTTTCGGGTTCACGCCCGTAAGAGGATCGGTGAAAATCAATAAGCTAAATTTTATCTTTCCGCTCCCGGCAGGTTCTCCGCACAAAATATTTAATGAAGCCGGGGAAGCCAGAAAAGAAAAAACAACTAAGCCTCATTTCATTGATTGCCTTCAGAGCGTTTTTAAGGCTATGACCGGTACGGTATTTTACAGTGAGGCGCAAATATGCGTTCTATCGGAAGCGGGCAAATACTACGGCTCTGATCCTCAGATTGAAATTGAATTAGAGACAATAGACTTTTCGCCGTAATTAAAGCAATCTGTTTAAATCTTTACTTATCCGGCTCTTTAAGATGATTATATAAAAAAGCCTTATATAAAGGCAGAGGAATCCATTTATCAAAAAGACGCAGATGAATAAAAAAGAACAAATGGAACTTGCAAAAATACTGGCGGTTTTAACAAAAACCGGATGCTCGGTTTTTGCACAGTACAATTATTTTAACGGAGAAGAAACCTTTAAAGGAATTTTCATCTCCTCAAAAAACAAAGAAGACCTGCTTATGCTTGAAGAAACAGCAGAGATTGTCACAACGCAAAAAGGATTGACGGGTAAAAGATGAAACACAGCCAACGGGATATATCCTTAAATATTTCAGGATGAAAACGAACCGGTAAAAAATTATTATTTCAACGGTGAATTTATGAAAGATGAATTACATATTGATCTCTTAGAAGTATTTGTAAAGCACAACATTGTATCGCAGACATCGCTGCGCAATGAAAAAATAAGATACGAATACAAAAAAATGAAAGAAAACGGAATGAAGGCTAAAGATGCACGCAGCTTCTTGGCCGATAAGTATTTTCTATCTGAAAAAAATATAGAATCTGTCTTGTACTGTAAAAAAACAGGGGAAGGAATAACGGATATTAATCTATGAATAAAAAATTAACCGCGCCGCCGCCTGATGATAACTCAACTCTTCCGGTTCCTGAAAAGAAAAAAGCGGGAACTGCAGACGGGAAGAAGGCTGTAAAGAGAAGGGTAAAACCGAAGGACGAAATGAACGATTCCGCTCTGAATAAGGGGGGAAAGAAAGCAGGCGAGATAATTGTTTCCGAGGCGGAGAAATCACTTCTCAGAAGCATTAGAAAAGGGAATGTAACCTCTATAATATTTGCATTAAAAACTCTTGGACGCTCCAAAGGCTATACACTTAACGGATACAAACCGAATGAACTTGCTGCCAGGATTACCGCCGAAGTCCTTAGGAAGCTTACCGATAAACAACTTGCTGAACTTGAAAAATATCTCAAAACAAAAAAAGATATAACGGCTTTTCTTGAGGAGATTGGGATAAATGATGCATCTGATTGAAATAGAGAAAGAGAAAAGAAGGCGCTGTTCTCAGAGAAGCGAGAGAAGAAAAAAAGAAGCCCGATATTTCAGAAATAATCCGCTTGATTATTTTGAACAGAGGTTTAATATTAATAAACAGGCTCTCAACTGGGAATTAATCGAAGAATATAAAAGTCATAAATGGGATGGAAGCGTTAATCCGTTCATGAAAATTCTAAATTCCGTGATGGAAAACCGATGGGTCGGCATTGAATCGGCTACGGGAACTGGCAAAACATTCTTCGGCGCGCTCCTTACTTTCTGGTTTCTTGAATGTTTTGAAAATGCGCTTGTAGTTACAACGGCGCCTAAGCAGGAACAGTTAAGCCTTCATATATGGAAAGAAATAGAGAAGTTGCAGCCGTTATTCGGCAAAGGAGAGCTTACAAATCTGAGGCTTAAAACAGGAGCGGGAAAAGACAAAAGAATGGCAATAGGTTTCGTTGCCGGAATTAAAGCCGATGAAGAATCCTCAACAAAAGCGCAGGGATTTCATTCTGAGAATATGCTTATTATTCTTGAAGAGACGCCGGGAATACCGCTCCCGCTTATAAATGCATTGCAGAATACATGCACCGCGCCCTGCAATTTAATTGTAGCTTTCGGCAATCCTGATAACTGCATAGATAACCTGCATATTTTCTGTCGTCAGAAAAATGTGGAACACGTGGTTATTAGCGCTTATGATCATCCGAATGTTGTTTTAAAAGATCCGTCTTTCATTCCCGGAGCTGCGAGCATAGAAGGAATAAAAAGAATTGAATCCCGTTTCGGAAAGGAGCATCCGCTTACATTATCCCGCACACGCGGAATAACGCCCGGGCAGTCGGTACATTCCTTAATCAGGCTTGAATGGATTAAAGATGCGGTACAAAGATATACCTGTTTTTGTTCATCTTCGGGATTGTTCTGCGAAGATAAAATTACGGGCTTCTATGCTATTGGCGTTGATGCGGCAAACAGCGAAGAGGGGGACAAAGCTTCTATTGCGCTTGGAAAAGGAAATTGCCTCTTCAACATAAACGAATTTCAATGCCCCGATTCAAACAAACTTGGCAAGATAGATGTTTATTCTCTTATAAAAGACAAAAGAATAAATCCCGAAAATGTAGGCGTTGACGGAATCGGGGTCGGCGCCGGGACAGTTAATGCATTAAAAGAACTTGGTTTACAGATAATAAATATAAAGGGTTCCGAATCCCCTGTGCAGTTTGATACAGCCGAGGAGTTCAACAATCTGCGGTCTCAAATATGGTGGCAGATGCGAGAGGATTTACGTCTTGGCGAAATTGCCCTGCCTAATGATCAGGTGCTCATTACAGACCTGATTGCCCCGAAATGGAGCGTTAGAAACGGAAATATTATAGTCGAAAGCAAGGATGAGATTAAAAAAAGGCTTGGGCGCTCGCCTAATAAAGGGGATGCAGCAGTTTACTGGAACTGGGTGCGGAAAGAAAGAAAACAACAAGCCCTTGTGTCAGTCCAAATTTTATAAGGAGTATAATTATGGATATGAAAAATGAAATCAATTCGGTAATTGTAAAAACAGGAAAAAACAACAATCCTTTTACGGATTTGATTGAGTGCAAAAAACGCTTAGAAAAACCGGCCGGAAGCAGGAAAACAGGGAATGAATTTCTTTCAATTATGCCCCCTTACCCTTTTGATAAGCTTGCCGAACTGTATGAGCTTAATTCTTATCATGCACGCTCTATTCAGTTAAAAGCGGCATTGACCTGTCTCAACGGCTATAGCCTTGTTACTGATTTTGAAGATAAACTTCCTGATGAAGAGTATCATAATATGACAAACTGGATTGAAGCTCATTCATCTTATGCCGGGCAGACTTTCCTTACGTCGATATATAATTTCTGTCTCGACAGAGAAATTTTCGGCAATGCATTTCTCGAAATTGTAAGGGGCAGCGGCAATGAGGCGGCGGGGTTTTATCATATTCCTGCAAAAAACTGCCGGCTTTCAAAGGAAAGCGGAATGTTAAAACTTATTCAGGAAATTTCAGGGGCAAGAACGGAATTTTATCCTTTCGGAAAGGCGGGGACAAAACGCAGCGAATATCTTATGATGAAAAGCTATCATCCTAAATCGCTTTTTTACGGAGCGCCCGATTATGTTCCTGCTCTTGCATCAATTGTGCTTGACAGGTCTGCCGTCAAATTCAATATTAAAAGATTTGATAATAATATGGTGCTTGAGCATATAATTACGGTAGTCGGAGCATCTTTCGGATTGAATGCGAAGAAGGATATAAAAGATTTTTTCACAAACAATTTTTCCGGAATAGATAATGCGGGTAAATCCCTTCTGCTGGAGATTGACGGAAGGAATAAAAATGACGCCGGAATTGAAGTGCACAAAGTTTCATCGGAAGCAAAAGACGGGGCTTTCCTTGAACTTCGGAAAGATATTAAAGAAGAAATTATCGCCGCGCACGGAGTGCCTCCGAGGCTTGTGGGCATTGCCGCGGCCGGGCAGCTCGGAGGAACCGCCGAAGTAAAAGAACAGATGAGAATGTTCCGCGATATTATTATAAAACCAAGACAAAAAGAGGTCGAATTTATTTTCAATAATTTTATTCTTAAAGACGCATTCCCGCAAAATAAAAAATGGAAACTTATATTGAATACTTTTGAAATTTCCGACGCCTCGGATGACGCCGCTTTCTACGAAAGGATTATGAATATTCAGGATTCAGAAGGCAAAAAAGTTCTTACTGCCGATGAAATACGCGAAGAATTAGGATATAAAATAGTCAAAAACGAAAACGTCAAACGGAAAATATAGATTTGTTCAAGGTTCAATGGCCTATGTACAAGGTTGTATTTTCGGGAATAAAATGTCCGGTAGAAATAATATTCAAATATTGTCATAGATGTTAGTGTCATTAAAATCTTTAAGTCTATTTATTACAGCATATAATGCAGAATTGCAAAACACATGAACCCGGCGAAACAATACGGAATTATATTAGTGTGAATGAAAAAAAGAGCGCTTAAAGCGCTCTTTGAAATATAAAAATAAATCATTGTAAAATTATTTTTCCATATACTTAGAAATATCGGCGCACTGAACGCTTTTAAGAATAGTCTGGTTATTGTCCGTCTGGCTTCCGCCGAAAATGTAAAGTTTCTTATTAATAATCTGAGCCGAGGCATTCCTGCGTCCAATCATATTCGATTTAAACATTTTAAGAGTTTTTGTTTTTGTGTCGAATGCGGCAAGAAAATTAAGATTATAATATGAACCGACAAGCCAGATGTTTTTTCCGTCGGATGCCGCCGCTGTTGCGGATATGCCCGAAGGAAGTTCTCCAATCTGAGTCCATTTGTTTTCTTTTATGTCGTATGCATGAATTGTTTTGTATTCTGCCGAACTGTTATCATAACCGCCGAATGTATAAAGAACGCCGTCAACAATTTTTCCGCATGTTCGTTTAGCTTCGGGCATTTCTTCAAGTTCATCCCAGCTGTCTTTTTCCGGTTCGTAAACATAAAGTTTATCGGAGTATCCCATAGGGTTCCATCCGCCGAAGAAATAAATTTTATTTTCCAATACAGCCGAACCTGCGCCGAGAACCGGGTACGGATTGCTGTCAACCGTTGTAACCGTATTCAGGGTTAAATCGATAATCTCAATAATATCGGTAAAACGGACTTTGCTGCTGCGCGATGCGTATAGACTGCTTTGAAGATTGAATTTACTGCTGAATTCCCCGTTGAAAATATATACTTTATTTGTAGAAGGGACATATTCAACATTTAAATATCTTCTCGGAATTAATCCCTGACCGATTCTGTCCCATATATCATCCGCTACATCGTACCTGTCAACTGCATCAAGAAATTCGTGAAAAGAATAAGAATGCCCGCCGATAGCAAAGACAAATTTTCCGTTTGTAGCGGTGCCGAGTCCGTAAGTATCATTTTTCATATCCAGCAGATTTACGAATTTTAGCGTGTCCTGCGCCGTTATAATGCCGGATGAATAAAGAACCGCTGCAATGAATAAAGAAACCAACTTTTTCATAAAACCTCATTAAATAATAATTATAAACACTTATATAATGTAAAGTATTTTAAAATGCAACGAAAAACCAGCCGTAAAAAAATGCAAAAAACGGCTTAAATAGGAGTTATAAGCGGAAAACCGGGTTATTAAAAAATCCGGCCAGGTAAAATCACTTTGCATATTTGGAAACATCGGCGCATTGAAGATTCTTCAGCGTAGTTGACTTGGAATCGTTTTGGATGCCTCCGAAAATATAAAGATTATTATTGATGCACTGTGCGGAGGAATAACGCCGCCCCAGTATATCGGATTGATACAGCGTAATTTTTCTGGTAACAGTATCGAACGATGCAAGAAAATTTATATTATTATAAGAACCGATAAGCCAGATATTTTTTTCGTCGGAAGCTATTGCATTAGCGCAGATGCCGTCAGGGAGTTCCCCGATCAATTCCCACTTTTTATCTTTAATGTTATAAGCATGAATAGTCTTATAATATGAGCTTTCATTATCTTTGCCGCCGAAAGTATAGAGAACTCCGTTGATGATTTTTCCGGTCGTTTGTTTAGCTTCCGGCATATCGGGCAGATTGTTCCATTCATCTTTTACCGGATCATATTCGTAAAGACGTTCAGAAAAACCCCTAGGGCTCCATCCGCCGAAAACATATATTTTATTTTCCCATACTGCCGATCCGGCTGAATAAACAGGATATGGGTTGCTTTCCGATATTGAGACTTCTCCGTTGGATAGGTCTATAATCTCGACTATATCAGTAATGCCTGTTTTGTTAAAGTTGCCTGCTTTGCCTGTTTCTACAAGGTCCGAAATAGTTTCAGTCCCCAATGTATTTGAGCGTTGGGAAAGAGGCTTGTTGGGCTGATTCTTAACCTTGTTCGAAAAATATTCGCCATTGAAGATGTAAATTTTATTTTCAGAGAGTATATATTCCGCATTGTGAAATCTTCTTTGAACCATGCCTTCCCCTATCTTATCCCATTTATTTGCCGCCGGATCGTATCTTTCAATGTTATCCAGATAGCCGTTCAGCGAATAAGTATCGCCGCCGAAAACATAGATAAATTGTCCGTCTGTAATGCTTGCCATCCCGCATCGGTCATATTCCATATCCGCCAGATTCTTAAACTTGATTTTCTCCTGTCCCATAATAAGAGAAGACAATAAAAATAAGACGGGAAGAAACAGTAATATAATCCTTTTCATATAATTTCCATGTTTATGCGTTATGATAATTAAAGAAAATAGAAGACAAAATCAATGTAAATCATAAGCATGAAAAATGAAGGAGAGGGAATATTCTTGCTCATTTACAGAGTAAAATAGCCCGCTGAAATTATCCTTAAAAAAATCAGGATGACATAGTCTTTCTCTTCTTTTACTTTAGCCCCCGGAAATAAGAAAGAAAATAAAAAGGAGAAAGCCTTGAGAAAATTAAAGAAGATAGATGTCAATTTTATTTCACTCGTTGACCGGGGAGCGAACAAAAAGAGACTGATATTTAAAAGAGACGTTGAGCCGGGAGCGGTGTTCGAAAAAACCCTTCCTATAATTAAGCGCAGCGAAGAGCAGAAGATGGTTTTTTGCATTGTTTATTCCCCCGACGAAACCGATTCGCAGGGGGATTCAGCCGCTTCGGAAGTGATCAAAGAAGCCGCATATAATTTTATGAAATGCGCGCGTACGAATAATGTGGATAGACAGCACGATTTTATCCCCGATGAAGGTTTTGTCGCCGAAAGCTGGATAGTGAAAGAAAACGATTCTCTTTTTCCCGATGAACCCGCAGGAAGCTGGGCTGTGGGAATTAAAGTTGAAAATGAGGATACATGGCTGTTAATTAAAGAAGGGGAGATTACCGGGGTTTCGCTTGCTGGCATTGCTCTTACTGAAGATATTGAAAAGCAGAATGAATCGCTTCAGGAAAAGGTTAAAGAATTTTTTATATCGGGAAATCCCGCATCTCAAGCAGGTATTATTTCGCAGGCTGAATTACTGAATAAAAGAATATCCGGCGCGCTTGATGAAATTAAAAACCTTTCGGAAAAAATAGAATACCTTGAAAAGGAAAACATCGGCCTTTCCGGCAGAATGGAAGTTATTGAAAAAAGTATTCCTGAAAGCCGGCAGATTAAATTGGAAGATTCGGCAAACAATGAAAAAATTAAAATCTGGACTTAATAAACAAACCAAAAAAAGGAGACAAAAGTGAGACAGGAAGAAGTATTGGAATTTTTATCCAAATCAGTTATAGCGACAGCAACCGGCGGCCAGCTTACGACCGAGCAGGCCGAGAAATTTATTGATACTGTTGTTGCGCAGGATGGTTTTCTGCAGAAGATTCAAACTGTAACAATGTCCTCAAAAACTTATCAATTAAACACAGTGGGGCTTTCAGACCGCATAATGAGGAAAGCAAGCGAGGGCACAGACCCGGGGTTTACTCAATCGGTTACAATTACCCCTAAAGCGCTTGTATCGCAGGAAGTAATTCTGCCGTATGATGTAACTTTCTCATTTCTTGAAGAGAATATTGAAAAAGAGAATGCCGAGGATATAATCAACAATGTTTTTGCCAAGGCATTCAGGAATGATCTGCTTGATCTTGCATTCAACGGAGATGAGTCGAGCGCGGATCCTTTCATCCAGATAAACGACGGCTACCTCAAAATTGCTTCGGCAGATAGTTCGGTTCATAATTATACAATTGCCGCGGCATCAGGCTACAAAGATATATTTAAAAGCATGCTCGCTCTTCTGCCGAATAAATGGAAAAATAATCCTTCGGAACTCTGCTTTATTGCCGCGCCTGATGTGGAGGAGACGTACCGTTCGGAACTTTCGAACCGCAATACCGCGCTCGGCGATGTAATGCTTACCGATTACAGGCGCGCGCAATATAACGGAATTGATGTATATCCGATGCCTTTTATGCCCGGCGGAAGCGCCCCTGCCATATTCCTTACAAAATACCAGAATCTTGCCGTAGGGCTCGGCAGGGATATAAGAATCGGCAAACAGGTGCAGGAAAGAAAAAGGATTGTTGAATACACAATAAGCGCAAAAATCGATTTCAATTATGTTGTCGGCGATATGGTGGTTCTCGGAGTTAAATCGTAAGCCGATTGAATTTTTAAAACAGGGCTGTCCCTGAATTGTTTTTACTGCGGAATGAATATTCCAAAATAACTGCGCCGGGGACAGCCTCAATAAAAAGAGGAAATTATGGCATTTATATCATCCGGTGATTTAATAAATGAAGCGAATCTTGGTAAAGAGACCAATCCCAAAATTCTTATGCCCCATATTGAAACTGCGGAGATTGAATTAAAAAGAATTTTAGGAGAGGAAAAATATCTGCGGATAGAAAGCTGGCAATCCTCGCAGAATGAAAGCGAAACCGCAGTTTACAGGGAAGTAAAAAAAGGAGCGCTCTGCCTTGCCATGTCCTATGCAGTTATTTCTTTGAACACCGAGACTCAGGGGAGTGGAATTGTTAAATCAAAGGGATGGGGAGAATCAAAAAGCGAACTCCTAGGCAGTGATGAGTTGAATAATCTGAGGGAATATTATAGAACTACCGCTCTCTCAATCCTAAGCCCGCATATACCTGAAAATACGGATGGTAAAAGCATTGATATGGGAACATTTTCTCTGGGAGCTTTATGAGCGTGGAACTGCGTAAAGAAATAGATGCTGTTTCAGGATATTATCTTGAAGAAGCGGCGGAAAAAATTATCAATGCAATTGAAAACCAAACAAAAAATCTAAATATCCATTCCGAAATAATGAAAAACGAAGAAAACGAAATAACCGTTTCGGCGGAATTTACACTGCCCCCGAAAGGAAAAACTACCTTCGGTTCAAAATACAATAACAGTTTTAGAAACATTCCGCAGTTATTCAGGATTGTTTCAAAACCGGATGTTCTAAAAACCAGCGGGACGATCTTCGCAAAAAGGAAATCTTCGTTCAATGATTTTTTCAAAAAATCTTTTCCCATTCTTTCCGAATCTGGATTTGAATCAGCACAACAAAGAATTGATGATTTATTCAACAATAAAAACTCAATATGAACGCGTACAAAATAACAGAAGCAGTCAAAACTTATCTCCACGATAAAACAAAAGATAAAACGGACCCCCTCTTTGGAGTGAGTATTGAAACGGATGTATATAAACAATCAGAAAATTGTCTTCCGTTCATTCTTATTGAAGGGAACAGTTCGAAATTAATAACGAATAAACAGGGATTTGTGCAGGAATATGTTCATAATATTGAAATTACATGTGCGGTTAAAGCAGAGAGGGAAGAAAAAACCGGAAGCAGGGGGAAAATTGTTCTGCTTGCGGAGGAAACTGTAAAAGCCTTAAATGGTTTGCAGGATTACCGTTTCAGAATTATACCGAGAGAAATACTTTACGGCGAAGTATTGATCGGAAGCCTTAAATGCAGCGCCGCAAAGTTAATAAATGAAGTAAAAACATTTTTTATAGATGAATAAAAGGAAAGGAAATGAGCAGGGCAGGAATAAAACAAATAATATTATGCAGTCTCGGCACACTTTCAGGCTCTCCGGCTGATGTTGTAGCATTGGGGCTTAGGAATAACTGCACGATGGAGATAACTCCTTATAAATCAGTTAAGGATTATCGGAACCGGGAATTGCCCAATATGGATAATATTAAAATTGAAGCTGAAAGTTTTCAGCCGTCTCTCAGGATGCTGAAAAAACTTATTGATTTCACAAACCATAATTGCGATGTCCAGGCTGCATCGGTAAAGCAGGCCTCTGGCTCGGCAGGCGGCGATGTTTACCGTTTTGAAAATGCAAACTCGCCCGGAATCGATTTTGAACTTCTTTATTCGGATGAAAAACGAAGCATGAAAATAACAATCGAAAGGGCGTATCCAAGAGAAACTGCCGACGGGCTTCTGAATCTTTTTACAACGCAATCTGCCGCCGCAGTTAGCGGGCTTTTAAACAGCGAAGGGATTGATTATTCAAAGTACAGAATGCCATATACTCTTTCAATCGAATCCCCGGCTTCGGTATATATTTGTTCCGAAGCCGATTTCGAATCTAGAAAGCTTTCTATTAAAACTAAAGGGAAAAAAAGCGCATTCAACTCAACTTTCGTCGATTATCTTACTGTAAACATCGAGCTGGTCACGAGGGATTCATCAATCTTAAAACTTATAACGCAAAGGAATAAAGGGGTAAGCCCGGCATTTATATGGAAAGAATCGAACGGCGGAATTTATTATGACGCTTTTGAATTTGGCGCAGGCGTTCTTGGCCAGAAGGTCGAATTTAAAAATGATGAGGATGAAAGAACTCTTAAAATTGTATATGAAGCCGATATTCCGCTTTTCGATCTCTCGTTTGAGTTCGGGACCGGAAAAGGGGGAGATGAAACGGATACCGAAGGAATTAAAGGGGGAACTGTTAAAACCTCGTAACTAAATTAATAATAACAAAACAACAGGATTAAATATGAAAAACTGGAAAACAACAATAGGCGGGCTGTTAATGACAATAGGGCTTGCCCTTTCGCAGTCGGATGATCTGAAAAATTACGGACTTATTCTGCAGGGCGCCGGGGGAATTCTGCTCGGGCTTGCGGCTAAGGATTCGAACGTAACAGGCGGAACGGTCAGTCAATGAGCTATAAATTGCTTCTGGCGGTTATATCTATATCGGTTTTAATCGGGGCTGTATTAGGTTATGCGTTAAAAACAGCGTTAATTCCCAAGACAGTATTAATTCCGGGAGAAACTAAGAGTGAAGTAATTATTAAGAGAGTTCCGGTCAGGATTAAAGAAACAAAATATGTAGATGTAATAAGCAGGATAACCGATACGGTATTCATAAATTCTTCTTTCTCGTTGGCAGATTCAATAAAAGGATTAAAAGACAGCGTTGAATATAATGCAGTCCATTTTATTGAAAAGAAGAAGGATTCGGTCAAAAGCCGGTGGGATATATCCGTCAGCCCGCTATTTAAGGAATCAATCAAGGAAAAGCTTGTTGTTAAACTGCAGGAAGTTGAAGTTACAAAGCCGTTTTTTGCCGACGGCTGGTTTTGGGCCGCTTTTATAGCAATTCCGCTTTTATTTCTTGCAATAATTTTCTAACAGGAGGTATAGTGCAGATTACTGTAGAAATGATCGTTTTTATATGCGTTATCATAAGCGCGGCAATATCAATAATAGTTTACCTTAATGCAATTGATAAGAGGGTAACCGTGCTTGAATCGAAAGGAATTAATAAAGATGAATTTTACCTGAAACTCGAGGAAGTAAAAGAAGTTATTTCATGTAAAATTGAAAGCGAAATAGGTAAATGCAGAGATAGTAATTGTAAATAAAACAGGTTTATATGCTAAAGAAAACTTATCAAATTGACGGCGTAAAATTTAAGCTTAAAGAGGATCTTACCGTTGAAGAAAGCGGGACTGTTCAAGATATACTGAATGATATTTACAGCGCCGGTGAAGAAAGTCGCGGCGGATTTGCGCCTGCAGGAAGCATTAAAAAGTTTCTTTCAATTGTTCTTCAGGCAGAAAATGGAAAAGATGAATTAATCGGAATTGATTTCGGAAAGGCGAAAGAATCGGTAGCCGAAGAAGTTGTTAAGGATTTTTTTTTGAAACGGGTTCGTTTAACTGCCGCTGCAACGGATTATTTCAGGAGCTTGACGAAAGAATTAAATCAATTCTCGGCAGGTTAAAGAAAAATAATTTGGGAATAGCTGAATATGCAGAAAGCAAAATGGACATTACCGGAATCGAATATATGCTGTATGAAATGAGCGGAGGAGACTTGTCAAAAGCATCTTTGTTGAAAAAACTGCCGATGAAAGATTTGCTCCGGTTCTGTTATCTGAAAAGGCTGAATCAGCTAAATGAACTGCTTGAAGCATCGGCAAAATACGAAGAGAGTAAAAATGAATAAAAAAATAAAAGTTACACTGGACCTGGAAAGCCGGCAGGCTGAAAATGCGGCTGATAAACTTGAAGGTAAATTGAACCGGATAATTAAAGAAAGCAGTGCGCCGCATAAGATTAATTTATTCTCCGGATTAAATAATGAATTAAAGAACCTTAACAGGGTAAGCGCGCTTCTGGGGGAAATAAAGAAAGCAGGCAGTGCCAGTATAAACAATTCGGGCGGAACAGCAGGAGAAAGAAGCGCTGTAAATGATGCCGGTTCTGTTTCAGGTTATCAGGCAAGGCTTACATCAATTGAAAAAAAACATTCACAGCAGAGGAAGAAAATTGCAGCTGACGAAAACAAATTTAAGCTTGAAAGTTTCAAAACAATGCTTTTTGCGGAAGAGGAATTATTAGGCGGCCAGGCTGAATTATACAAAACCATATCGGCAGCCGAAGCTGTAATGAGCGCATATAATGCAGCCAATGCAGCTTTACTGCCGCCCCCGGTCGGGGCGGGACCTATAATAGGAGAAATTCAGGCGGCTATTGTTCTGATGAACGGATTGAAAAGAGCCGAAAAAATTACCGCATCGAAGATCCCCGGTTATGCAAAAGGAGGAATTGTAATAGGCGAAAAAGGCCCCGAAGTAATTGAAAATATGCAGGACTATGCCGCCGGAAAAGCCGAACTAATAAATAAAACAATATCAGCCGTGCAGAAAGCGTCCACTCCGCAGAGCGGGTCTTCCTCCGATGTCGTTAAAGAAATAAAGAATCTGCGCTCTGAGATTTCTAAAATTCTTAATCGTCCCGCAGTTGCTTATCTCAATGATAATGAAGCTAAGAAAGTCTTTTACAGGGGAAGTTATATTGCAAGGAAACTTAGATAATGTTAAAAATAAAATTTAAAAACGGCTTTGAAGGAACGCTTGTTGACTGGACTCCTTATATGGTTATTCAAGAGGTGGGCGTATTAAAAAGAAATGTCGAAAGCGATAATCCGGGAGAAGCTGGACTCATTGTGTTCGATAACCTTGCTCTTTCATTCAGGTATGAGCAGGGAAGTGTTGTATATAATGCTTTCAACGAAGGACTGGACAACGCTGTTATCTATATCTTTGAAGTATATGCGATTAAAAGCGATAAAGAAGAGATTAAAATATTTGAAGGAATTGCCGATTTTACAACTATTGAATGGAATATAAATGAAAAAACCATCAGTTTCGAAGTCGTTGATAAAATAAAAGCGCTGGATTTTTTATCGGGCGCCGAAATGCAGAAAGAAGGCCTTAACGACTGCATCGGGCGAATGAGCTGTGCCGATTATGTGACGGATTATGTAAAAAGAAGCCTTTCTGGCCTTGGAGTATGGATCGAAATTCAAACTTATAATCTTATCAATAACAACGGAGTTTATGAACGCGGGGACGCTATTCCGCATACTCAGGTAATTCTTGAAAAAGGGGAAATATTTTATCATCCAGGCGAAGATGTCGGATTGTGCCTTGTTACAGATGCTGAATTGATGAGCTCAATGGGAGGCTGGGCAACAACTTTCGTAAAAATCCATCCGGTCAAATCATCTTTGTTGAGCTTATCTTTATCGGCCGCTGAAACCACAATGACGGTAAAAGGAAATGTTTTCGGGGAAAACGATATTGTTTATCTTGAAAACGGCAGTCAGGTCGAATTCCTAAAAATTATTAATGAAGGATTCGGAAGCGAAGTAAGCTGGATTTATAACGTTGAAAGGCATTGTACCGGCGGCGATGCATACGATTGGAGCGCGGGGGAGAAAGTAGTTTACAGCAATGTAAACATCACATATATAACAGATTTGTCATCTCCGGCGGAAAACACTCATTTGTTATATTATGATAAAACGTATTACGGGCAGACGGATATTAACATATACGGCTCAGATTCTTTCGGGCGAAGCGCCCTGAAAGCGTTTGACGCTATAAGTATATTGAAAGCGATTGTTTCGAAGACGTTGTCGCCATTGAATTTTGTTAACCGTACCGGGGCAGGCAATTACCCGGTTTCGCTTAATTACTATATGCAATTATACGGCGTATCCCCTTTTGGAAAACACCCCCTTGAAGCGGTTAAGCTTCTTGCCGATTCTATGCGGTGTTATATTTTTATCGACAGGCAGGGAAGGTTTGTAATCCAAAAAAAATCCATTCTCGGCAACGCTGATTCAGGAAATGAAAGGGCGTTTGATCCGGTAAGAATAGCGGCGTCGTCGATACCGAGGCGTTATTTCTGGGATAAGCTGATTGACGGGGTTGAAGCGAAAATAATTACTGAAGGAAGTTTGAGCGCTTCGGTTACAAAACAGATATTTCCTAATATCACTCCCCGGAATGAATTGAGCAAGGAGATAATAGCAATCGACAGCATTGAGTTTACGGCAGCGGGGCTTTCGGATTATGCTTCCGAAGTTGCAGATGAATATCTTGATTTCTACGGAACGCGGCACGAATCTTTCTCAGTCAGCATTCCTATTTATGACGGCCTTTTTGAATGGGAGCTTCTGGATTATATTCTCTTTGAAGGGAAAATCTGCTTTTTTACCGGATTTGAAATAGACTTAACTGAAAGAGAATTTACCGCCGAACTTGTTACCATTCAGAGAGAAACTTATTACAAAGGGCAGGCAAATGTAGCGTTAAGCCTAACTAAATATAACAGCGCTTCAAATGGAGGCGTTTCCACCGGCGCTGTTATTGAAAGCAGTTCTTCTTCTTCAGAAACAACTTACACCCAATACTCTGCGGAAACCCCAATCTTCATTGAATCATCAACTGTTAAACTTGATTATGAAGATAACCTGAAACTATCCGCCAATGAAAGGCTCGATACTGTTCAGGGAATAAAAACGTCAAGCTCTCCCCAATTTGCAGCGATTGCTGTCGGGGGAGAGGTTGATTCGAACTACAAGGGGAAATTCTACGGCGATATTAAAGTGACGGGAAAAATTGTAACGGACGGAGATATTCAAATAGGAGGCTCTGTAAATCAGGTTAATGTTACGGAACTGTATGTAGCCGATAAAACAATAAACCTTAATAAAGGGGGAAGCGATTCAACTGCGCCGGAAAGCGGCATAAAAATCCTGGGCGCCTCGGGCATTACGGCGGCGTCAATAATTTATGATTCTCAATCGAACTGGTATTTTGATAAAGATATTAATCTGCCTCTCAATATTAAATACAAAATAAATAACGTTGCTGTTCTGTCATCCGATACGCTAGGGAGCGGTATTATAAATTCATCTCTTTCAAAAGTCGGTACAATTACACAGGGAATATGGAACGGTTCGCCGGTAAATGCTTCCTATATTAATTACAATACTTCCCATTTTCAGAATACGAATAATCAGCTTGCTTCTAAGACGATAACCGCTTCAAGCAGCAACGGCATAATAGTGAGCGGAACATTTAATCCCGGCGGCTCTATTATTATTGACACGCCGCAGGATATAAGAACCTCATCGTCCCCCGTTTTTAACGGCGTCTCGTTAAGCAATGGAATGTTAAATTCCGGTTCCGACCTTACAATAAGCCTTTCGGGGACGTCAATTATCCCTGCAAGCGGCTATGCTTATAATCTCGGTTCCATTTCAAAAAAATATTTGACTCTTTATGCTTCGGAATTGTGCGTTGAAACCCTCGTCAGCCGCGATACTAAAGCGACTGTCGGCGGAAGAATGCTTATAGGCGAGACAAATGAACTGATCTATGATGTGCTTTCATCGGATACCTTTATAAATGTAAAATATAATAGTTTTACCGCCGGGGATGTTATTTACCTTGAATCGGCGGGCAAAGTCGAATTTATGAAAATCCTCAGTCTTGCATCATCGGGGGAGAATAATTATGAATATCAGGTACAGAGGACTCTGGATGGAAGCGGAGCGAACGAATGGTTTGCCGGAGATGCGCTTTTTAATACCGGAAACATCGGCGACGGTTTCATTGATATGTATTCTATAAAAGGAATTAAAGGAAGTTCTCAGCCGGGGCCTGCAATAACCGGAAATGTGAGAAATTCTCTTGCCTACAATGACTGGAGCGAACATTGGGCAATAGGAAATCTTCAGGGATTGTACGGCTTTACTTCAAACACTTTCGGCGTGGGTTTCGGTAAATACGGGAACAGTTCGAGCTATGTAACAATCGATTCTGTAAACGGTTTTGCAATTAAGCATAAAAATTCTTCCGGTTCCGAAACTAAGATGATTGAACTTGATTCGTCTGGTAACGGTTATTTCAGGGGAAATATTAATTCAAGCGCAGTAATTACGGGGGGTGTTTTCCAGACGGCTTCAACCGGTAAAAGGGTATGCGTTGACGGAGTTGAAAATAATATTAAATATTATAACAGCGCCGGAGATTATATAACCGTTGAGGGATATTTGAGCTCTGCAAACGAAAAAAGGCTTCATATCGGCGGAGCCTTAATGGGAGACGGGGATTTAAGCATATCGGGGAAAGGCTCGTTTGCGGGGAATATAAGATCATCATATTATGTAGATGCTGTTAAAGGATTTATGATTGACGAAATGCCGGTTATCGACGAGGATTATAATGCTTCGTTTAATAATATAACAGGGAATGAAATAAACGGAGTCAAATATTTATTCGCTGGAAACGAATTGATTTCGTCCCGCCCCGAGGCTTCAAAAATACTAATTAGCGATTCGAACAGAAAAATAACAGCTTCATCCGTTCCGTCGGGAGAACTATTCATTCCTGCCTATGCGGAACTTGATGATGAGACAGCAACTTCAACTATAACCTGCGACGGAAGCAGCTATGTTAAATGGACTAACGCAGCGGCCGGATTGACAAAGGGAATTGAAGGGAACATATCTTCCGACTGCATTATAATCAGCGCCGGTTATACGGGCAAATATGAAGCGCGTTATAGCGTAAGTTTCAACGCCGGTATTGCGGGCAATTATTACTGGGCAATTAAAATAGGCAGCTTTTATGTAGCAAAATCACGCTCTTTCTCTTATGCGCCCTTAAATACGGCAGTAAGCATTTCTGGCGGGGCGCTTCTTTCTCTTTCTGAAGGAGAACAGGTAAGCATCGGATGTTACGGCCCGAATAACGGAACCGTCTCCGTTATATATCTCAATTTAAGAATTATAAAAGTTTCAAATTAAGAGAGCAAAAATGATTAAGATTATAGCGGGATATTTATTCGCATTGGAAAACGGCACTATTATCTTGAATAAAATAAACCCCGAAATCGAAAAGTTTATTAATTATCCGTATAAAAACGGCGGATTAAAATATGACATTCAGAACAAGATAGGCAAAGCGGTTTTACGCGAAATTGAAAGCATAATTAATTTCCGCAATACTGTTGTTTCTGAAAAATCTTCCAGTAATGAAAATGAAGAGAATGATTCCGGTAAAAAGCTGATAGAGCTTCTAAATTCTGAAATAGAACTTGAATGCAGTCCGGTAAGCCTCAGGAAACTTTCAGATGAAAATTGTTCCGGGCTGCAATTTAATATTCTGGACAAATTTATTCTGGATGACAGAGAATAGTAAGCTTATTTAAATAGTAAGTAAAAAAGAGAGGAACAAATGATCAATTCGGATATTCAGCAGAGACGCGGTTCAAAGAACAGCATGGTTTTCCATACACAGGGAAATCTGGAAAAACGGGAAATAAGTTTTGTCGTAAAGCCGTCAACGGAAATAACCGATTCAAGAATAATAGATAAGAATAGTCTGCGTACGGGTGAAATCGGGTTGGTTTATAATCAGGAAAGCGGCAAAACGGATATTACCGTTTATATTCTCGAAGAAGATACTTACAGCCTTAAAGAAGGGAACTATTTTTATGATCTTGATGATTTGTCGGTTTCAGATACAATTGCAGGGGGTGTTTTTATGCTGACAGCAGATGTTCAAACTCCATTCGATAATCTTGCAATGCTCCCGCTTAATTGCCCGAGAGGTATAATTCTTATGCCTGACGATTACGGGGATAATGAATTTGTTTATAAAATTTCTGTAGATGGAAAAAGTAAGTTTGCCGGAATATCATTTCCCGATACGAAAAGACAGCTTGGAATAGAAGCTTTAGAAAATAATAAAGTAGATAAAGAAACAGGCAAGGGGCTGTCTGAAAATAATTTCACGGGCGAATTGAAAACAGCTTATGATGCTGCGGCAAATCACGTGGTTTTGAAAAGTAACCCGCATGAAGTCACTAAAGAACAGGTGGGGCTGGGCTCTGTTGCAAATGCCGATACTACCGATCCGGCGAATATAAATCAGAGCTCTCAATTCAGGTTTGTTACGGATAGCGAAAAAACAGACTGGAATTTAGCTTATACAGATAAGCATTCGCATTCAAATAAAGCTTATATTGATGTTATTACCCAGAATCTGACGACGGCATCTGCGCCGCAGTTCGTTCAGCTTGGGCTTGGGCGCGCGGCTTTAAGCAGTTGGTCGCTTGCTTTACAGGCAGGGCTGACAACAAAGTCCGGCACTTATTTAGATTGGGAGGGAGGAAATGCCCGAATAAGAGAAAATGCTTATGCTTTAGAATATACCAATTATGACGGTTCGGCTTTAACGGCAACATTCAAGATGAGCGCATCGGGTAATTATTCTTATAAACCATTTATAAGCTGCGGGCAGGCGTACAAAGTCGTATCGGCGTCATCGAATATGACTGCCTCGAATAATGATCATATCATACTTGTAACAACCTCTTCAACGGCCAAGACAATAACTCTTCCGGTTGCCGGAATAACCGACGGCACGGTATATACAATTAAGAAAACAGATTCCGAAGCAGGAGCGGTAATTGTCCAGCCGGCCTCGGGCACAATAGACGGCCAAAGCAGCTATCAGATTACCGCTCAGTACGGAACAGCCGGGTTTGTAAAATACGGGGCTAATTATTTTATTTTATGGAAAAGCACATAAAATAGTTTTAAATTTATAATATTGATAAAGTTGCTATTCATTTGGGAAACGATTATAATAGCTTTTGTGTTTGCATGTTTCTAAGGTTTAAAAGTATTTAATTATTCGCTGTTTAAAAAAGAGAATCAAAAATAAAAAAGTTTATGATCTTGGAGTTAAACTACGCAATAGAATTCTTTTTATACTATGCAATTCTAAAGGCACATCGCTTAAATAGCTGATTCGGTGAGAAGGAAGATAAGACTGTATATTGCCAGGGTTCGTTTCGCATTGTGTATTTATTTCGGAAATTAAGAAAACAAAACAATGACGGCAAAATGAGAAAAGAATACCGCAAATCGATTTTGTTCTGGCTCTTACTGCTGATGCTTGTTTCCTTTACAAGGCCGTTTTATTATTACTTAACCGCTAAAGAACCCGATAATGTTTTACTCTTTCTTCTGGTAATTTCCCCTGTAATTATTATTTATATCGTTTACGGTTTCAGGAATATACTAGTCGGTTTGATTGAAAATAAGGAAAGCGAAGAAAAGATTGCAGCGGATAAATTAAAACGAAGCGAAGCCATGCTGCACATGGCGCAAAGGATTGCAAATGTAGGTTACTGGGAAGAGTTCCTGCTTACTGATGAGATTAATTTATCGGAAGAATTGCTCGATATTCTTGAGGTGAAAAACAGCGCGAATCCTATCGATAAAAAGCGGCTGATTAACCTGGTATATCATAAGGAAAGTTCAGTTAACAACTTGAAGAAGGAGGAATTATACAGGTACGGGCAAATTGAACAGGATTTTAAAATTACTACCGGGAAAGGGAATGTCAAATATCTGTTTGAAAGAATTACTCTTATTAAAGAAAATAACGCGCCATATAAAATTATAGGAGTTGTTCAGGATATTACCGAGCGGAAATTGGGCGAGCAAAAGATTATTCAATCGCAAGAATATTATAAAAGCCTTTTTGAAGGGGCAAAAGACGCAATAATTCTTTTCTATCCGGATAATGAAATTGTAATCGATGTGAACAGGCGCGCCTGCGAAATGTACGGATTTACAAAAGATGAATTTATTGGAATGTCGATTATCAAAATATCCAAACACCCCGATAGAGAAAGAAAAAGAGTTGGAAACACTTTAGAAACAAGACAGTATTATCATTTTAAATCAACTCAGTTCCATAAAGACGGTTCGGAATTGTATCTCGATATAACGGCTTCGGTAATTAACTACCACGGAGAAGAAGTAATATTAAGCATCAACAGGGATATTACCGAATCGCAGATGACGGAGGAAAAAGTAAGGCTTCTCTCGATGGGAATTGAACAGCACCCTTCGCCGATAGTTATTACAAATGTCGAAGCGGAAATTGAATATGTGAACAGGGCTTTTGAACAGGTAACGGGATATTCATTTGATGAGGTGAAAGGGAAAAATCCAAGAATACTTCAATCGGGCGAAACAAAAAAAGAAGTATATGAAGAATTATGGAGCACTATTGGCGCGGGAAAGGAATGGAGAGGCGAGTTTAAAAACAGAAAAAAAGACGGCTCTCTTTATTGGGAGATGGCAGTAATTTATCCCATAATCGACACCCGCAACCAGATTAAACAATACTTCGCAAACAAGATCGATATCACCGAAAGAAAGGAACTTGAATATCAGCTTAAACTATACCGGGAAAGACTGGAATTTCTGGTTGAGGAGAGGACAAAAAGATTAAGGGAATCGGAAGAGACTTTCAGGGCGCTTTCGGAAAGCTCGATGGATGTGATTATGAGGTTTAATGAAAATATAGAACATATCTATGCTAACCCGGCGGCTGAAAAAGCATTCGGGATTCCGGCGGGGGAAATCGTAGGCAGGAAATATTCCGAACTTAACCTTGAAAAAAATATTATAAACAAATGGGAAGAAGCCGTTAAAAAGGTGTTCTCTACTAAAACAGAGAATATGCTCGAAATGTATTTTCCCGACGGCAAATGTTTCGACTGCCGGCTGTATCCCGAATACGACAATAAAGGAAAAGTGGTTTCCGTTATTACATCTTCAAGGGATATTTCATTTATGAAACAGGTGGAAAAAGACCTGATTAAGAAAGCAATTCTTTTTGAAGGAGTCGCAGAAGCATCTAATAAACTTTTGTCTCTCGATTCGTTTTATGTGAGAATTAATAAAGCCCTTGAGATAATAGGGAAAGCCGCCGAGGTTGACCGCGTATATATTTTTGAGCACAGCCGCGATATAAAGACAAAAGATTACTTAATGAGTCAGATATATGAATGGGCGGCGCCGGGCATTGAACCTCAGATTGACAACCCTCTTTTTAAGAAAGTGAATTATAAAAAGCTTCACCTAGAAGAAAAGCATAAAAAACTTTTTAATGGCGAATCCGTGCATTTCCTTGTTAAAGAAATTCCTAAACCGGGCAGAAACGCCTTTTCCGAACGGGGAGTCAAATCGGTGCTTTGTATGCCGGTAGAAATAGGGGGGGTATTCTGGGGATTTGTAGGGTACGATGAAAACAAATATGAACGGGTGTGGGACGAAAACGAAATTGCAATTCTGAAAATATATGCAAGCGATATCGGCGGGGCTTTTACAAGAAAATTGATTGAAGATGCTTTAATGAATACTGAAGAGAGATTTAAGGCTCTCTTTGATTATGCCCCGATTGCTTATTTCATTGTCGATCCCGAAGGGTATTTTATTGATGTAAACAACAGTCTCGAAAAAACAATAGGGTATTCGAAAAAGGAAATTTCTGAGAAGAAAAAAATTCAGAAGTTCATTCATCTTAAAGAAGATAAAATTACGCTTGAAAAAGTATTAGCCGACAGCGAGAGCGGCATCCCTTCGGAAAGCGTGGAAATGAGTATCTTTAAAAAGGACGGGCGCAAAATATCAATTGAACTTAGCACTTTCCCTATTGCGTTGGCTGAAAGGAAAATGGTTCTCTGCGCCCTTCATGATATAAGTTTGAGAAAGGAAACGGAAAATGAAGTTCGCACTGCGCTGACTCATTCGCAGGAATTGAATGAAATAAAAACAAGATTTGTTTCGATGGTTTCACACGAATTTCGAACCCCTCTTTCGACAATCCTTTCATCGGTTGAAATATTGAAGCTTTTTACAGACAGATTAAAAGAAGAAGAAAAAGCGGGGCATTACAAGAAAATCGCCAAATCAATCGATTACCTCACGAATCTGCTGGACGATGTAATCACTATTAATAGAGCCGATTCGGGAAGATTAAATGTTAAATTCAAGCTGGTTGATATTATGCCTTTACTTGAACAATGGATAATGGATATAAAAGCAAGTTATGTTGAAACCGCCCAGATAATTTTTGAAAAAACAGAAAAAGAATTGAAAGTTGAAGTTGATGAAAATCTGTTCAGGCAGATTGTTTCTAACCTGCTTAATAATGCAATAAAATATACTCCGGCAAATAAAAAAATCATTATTTCGGTATTAAGTGAAAATGAAAAGTTCATTTTAAAGATTGCCGACGAAGGAATCGGAATTCCCGCTGATTCCCAGACGGAAGTCTTTAACCCTTTTTACAGGGCGGTAAATACGGGAAATGTTCCCGGAAGCGGGCTCGGGCTTGCAGTTGCAAAACGTTCTATCGAAAGCCTTCACGGGGAAATTACTTTAACTAGTAAAGAGAACAAAGGCTCTACTTTTATTGTCACTATTCCGTTGAAAAAGGGAGGAAAATGAAAAAGATACTCTTAATAGAAGATGAAGCCGATATCTTAGCTAATATTAAGTACATTCTTGAAGCTAAAGGATTTAATGTGGTTACGGCTCAGGACGGTCTTGCCGGTTACGAATTTGCCCAGAAAGAGATGCCCGACCTGATAATTTCGGACATAATGATGCCAGGTTACGACGGTTACGAATTAAGGAAAAAAATTGATGCCAATAAAAAGACAAGAAGCATTCCTTTCATTTTTTTAACTGCAAAGACAGATATGCAGGATTTGAGGCTTGGAATGAATCTTGGCGCAGATGATTATCTTGTTAAACCGATCAAGACGGAAGAACTACTTAAATCGGTTGAAGCGAGGCTTAAAAGAATATCGCAATTTGAATTGAAAAAAGAGGCGGGTGTTTCTAAAAATAAAAAAATCCGCACCAACAGGATACTTGTTACGCAGAATAAAAAACAGATAATAGTAAAAATTGAAGATATTAAATATATCACCGCCGAAGGGCTTTACACAAAAATAATCACTAAAGACAATAAGAAATTCATTTTAAGAAAATTACTTAAAGAATGGGAAAATGCTTTATCGGACGACAATTTTTTCAGGATACACAGGTCGATGATAATTAATCTTGAATGCGTGGAGAAAGTAGAAAAGTGGTTCAGCCGGACATATAAAGTTTATTTACATGGAGAAGAAAAGCCCTTTGATATCAGCCAACGGTTATCCGTCAAGTTGAAGGAAAAGCTGTCGATATAAAGGCATTTTGTGCCGTTTTTTTATATTAAAAAAAACACCTTTACTCCGGTCTTTTTTAGATAAGTTGATCCATTTGCCCGGTGTAGCGTTTGACGCGCAGGAATCTCGGTTATTTCCGCATTTACTCGTTTATTTCTTTTTTATCCATATTACTTTTCTTTAATGCGATACTTGCATTGTCAATGTGGGAAAATGTATGTGCAAAATATTAGTGGTTGAAGATTCGGTGGAAATGCTTTCGAACATAACGTCTCTTCTATCGCTTAACGGCTTCGAAGTATCTACCGCCAAGGATGGCTTTGAAGCGCTGATGCAGGCCGAAAGCAGCCTTCCCGATATAATTGTTTCGGATATAATGATGCCTGTTATGGATGGATTTGAACTGCTCCAGGCAGTCCGGAACAGCGAAGTATTACAGAATATTCCCGTAATATTTCTTACTGCTAAAGTGGATAGAAAAGATTTGCGGGAAGGAATGACAAAGGGGGCGGACGATTATATAACAAAACCGTTCAAATCATCGGAACTGCTTGAAGCTATTAATGCCCAGATAAGAAAGAAGCGCCGCATTGATACAAAATATGAAGAGATAGCCGAAAATATTTCATCTCACATTCCGCATGAATTAAGAACCCCCCTGATTGCAATAATGGGTTACAGCGATCTGCTTCTCAGCGATTTAAATGGATGGGATGAAGAGACAATTATTAATATGCTTTCGAATATAAAGAAAGCTTCGGGAAGACTATATAAAACAATTGAAAAATTTATCCGTTATTCTGAAATAGAGCTGCTCCTTGCAAATAAAACTAAAAACGAGCTTAAGGAAGCGAAAGAAATATCAGTTAAAGAAAACATATCGTTTGTTGCACAGAAGATTTCGAAAAATTATCTTCGTTCCGACGACCTCTATGTCTCTTTAGGAGATGCAAAACTGAAAATGAATGAAGAACATTTTCAGATAATGCTTGAAGAGCTCCTTGATAATGCATTTAAATTCTCAAATAAAAATCAGCATGTTGAAATAAAAGAGATACCGGAATGCGGTTCCCTTATGCTTGAGATTACGAATCAGGGGCGTGGAATGTCGCAGTCGGAAATTGAGAAAATCAGCCCTTTCATACAGCACGGTAAAAAATATTTTGCGCAGGCGGGCAACGGATTAGGGCTTGTTACCGCGGCAAAACTTTCGAAATTGTACGATATAAACTTTGAATTGAAAAGCGAGATGAATAAATATTTTTCGGTAAGGCTAAAATTTCCCGATGCGAAAATATCGCATTGCGCGTAAAATGCGCATAGCGTAATAATTGGGAAAATGCCTGCGGAGGAAAGTTTTTAAGCGGGAACAGAAACAATGGGTAAAAAAAACCCGCAGAATAATGGCCTGCGGGTTTTTAATTTTAAGCCGATTAGCTGAAGCGGCAGAATTGTAACATTTGCATACAGCTAATGGCTAATGGCTAAATCTATTCATATCTCAAAGCATCAATAGGATCGAGCATAGCCGCTTTACGAGCAGGGTACCATCCGAAGAAAATACCTATTGCAAGCGAGAAACTGAAAGAGATTACAACTGATGATGTTGTAATAAATGTCTTCCATTCAAGCGCGCGGGTTAATATTTTAGAGCCTGAAATTCCGAGTATAATGCCCAGAGTTCCGCCGAGCATGCTTAATACAATAGCTTCAATAAGAAACTGGGTAAGGATATCGCTGCTTTTTGCTCCGACAGACATCCTTATTCCTATTTCTCTGGTTCTTTCCGTTACCGATACAAGCATAATATTCATAATTCCGATACCGCCTACAAGGAGTGAAACGCCCGCTATACATGCAAGAAGAATAGTCATTGTTTCGTTTGTCTGATTTCGCATTGTCGCTATATCTGCCTGGTTGCGGATTGTAAAATCGTCTGCGTCGGCAGAAACAATTTTATGGCGCACTCTTAAGAGTTCCGAAATCTGGTTTGTGGCTTCAGGAATAGCTTCTGCTGAAATACAGGATATAAGAGCGCTGCTGATAAAAGGCATCCATGTAAGTCTCTTAAGCACAGTTGTATAAGGGGCAATTATTATATCGTCCTGATCGGTGCCTTCGGCATTCTGTCCTTTTTTAGCAAGAACGCCGATGACTCTGAACGGTTTATTTCTTATTCTTACTGTCTGGTCGATAGGATCGCCTTCTTCTCCGAACAGATTTTTAACGACCGTTTGCCCAAGGACGCATACTTTTGAGCCGGCTTTAACGTCGGAATCGGTAAACATTTCGCCGAATTCGACTTTCCATTGCCTGATTTCAAGATATTCGGGTTTAACCCCTTGTGTTCTTGATGACCAGTTCATATTTCCAAAGATAATCTGCCCGCTTGCGTTTATCTGCGGGGTGATGTATTTAACTGCAGAGCATTCTTTTTCAATCGCATTTAAATCGTCTTCAGTAATAGAGCTCATAGTGCCGGCTCCCATTCTTACGCCCGATGAGTTATAAGAACCGGGTGTAAGTATAAGGATATTTGAGCCGAGTGAATTGATAGATTCTTTGATTGTTTCCTGAGCGCCTTCGCCGATAGCGAGCATAACGATAACTGCGCCTACGCCTATGATCATTCCGAGCATTGTAAGAAGGGTGCGCATTTTATTGCGGATTAATGCCCGGTACGCGGATAATAATATATTCAATGTCTTCATTCTTCAACCTCTATTTCATCAATTGCAGGTAAAGTCTTTAAGACTTCCGAAGCGATTTTAATATTGGTATTTGCCTTGTCCGATTTAATTTTGCCGTCTTTGAAAATAACATGCCTTTTTGTAAAATCGGCAATATCGTGTTCGTGTGTTACAAGCACAATTGTAATTCCGGTTTCATTGAGTTCCTGAAAAATACCCATAACTTCAACGCTTGTACGGCTATCTAAGTTGCCTGTCGGTTCATCGGCAAGAATAATTGCAGGGTCGTTTACAAGAGAGCGTGCAATAGCAACGCGCTGCTGCTGGCCGCCTGAAAGCTGGTTTGGATAATGGTGCATTCTTTCGCCGAGCCCTACTCTTTCAAGAGCCTGAATAGCTTTTGATTTCCTTTTCTTCTGCGAAATTGAGCAGTAGAAAAGAGGGAGTTCGGTATTCTCAATTGCCGATGTCCTCGAAAGGAGATTAAATCCCTGGAAAACGAATCCTAATTTTTTATTTCTTATTACAGCAAGTTCATCACGGTTCAAACCGCTAACGTCAATTCCATCCAGCAGGTAATTTCCTTTGGTCGGTTTATCGAGGCATCCGAGAATATTCATAAAAGTCGATTTACCCGAACCGGAAGCGCCCATAATCGAAATAAACTCGCCTTCATGAATATCGAGAGAAACGCCTCTCAAAGCGTGAACATCCACCTCGTCACCAAGGTGATAAACCTTGGTGACGTGAGAGATTTCAATAATTTTTCTTTTACCGTTATTATCAGACATTATGGCTACCTCCCTGGTCCGCCCGGTCCCGGGCCGCCCATTCCGCCGCCTCTTTGCTGCGATGAAGAGAATGGATTACTGCTCTGCTGCTGATTATTTGTGGCTGTAGTTGTAGTTGCTACTGTTTTATTTGAGGTTGCCCCCATTACAATTTCCTGTCCTTCTTTTAATTTATCGGAATAAATTTCCGTATATCTTCCGTCCGTAATTCCTGTGCGCACCATAATAGGTTCAAGTAGTCCGTTGGCTCCTTTGACCCAGATTCTTCCAAAGCTGGTCTGATCTGCAGGAGAGTATGAAGTTTTCTTGAATTGAGGGAATATATTGGGAATTTCTCTCTGGAAAGTTTCTTTAACGGTTTTCTTCGCAGCCGGAGCTTTTGCCTGCTGGTTATTTCTTCCCGGCCCCATACCCTGACCGAACTGCATTCCGAATCTTTTCTGAATAGCTTTCATCATTTCTTCGCGGTCAACATTTCCTCCCTTAGCTTTTGAGAGAGAATCGCGGAAAGCGCTGATTTTTTTGAAATCGAATCCGCCGTTTCCAAACTGGCGCGCTTTTTCACCCATTGTCATGTTCTGTCCGCCGCCGTTGCCTCCCGGTTGAAATCCCTGAGGGGGCTGCTGCCCGCCTGCCGGAGCCTGAGGCGAATTATTCTGTGCCGATGCCTGGGGAGGTGTCTGTCCGTTTCCCCCTGCTGCTGTTTTGTTCTGTCCCATCATGCTTCCGAAATTTCTCATTCCCCCCATTGCTTCCTTAACTTTTACAGTATCCTGTAAAACTTTGGCAGGAGTAAAACGGAGAGCCATATTCGGAACGCGGAGAACGTTCTGTTTTGATGCGACATTTATTTTTACGCTTGCCGTCATACCGGGCATAAGCTTAAGATTATCGTTAATAACATCAATAATAACAACATAGTTTACAACGTTATTTGATACTGAAGGGGAAAGGCGTATCTGATATATTGTGCCTTTAAAAGAATCTTCGGGATATGCATCAACTGTAAATGCAACTTCCTGTCCGACGTCAATTTTTCCTATATCTGCCTCATCAACTGTCGCCTGAACCTGCATTTTACTTAAATCATAGGCTATATTGAATAAAGTAGGCGAAGACATACTGGCGCTTACTGTCTGGCCGATGTTCACTTCCCTGCTTATTACTACGCCGTCTATAGGAGCGTAAATTGTGGCATAATCCAAATTAACTTTAGCGTTTTCAAGCGTAGCTTTTGCCGAAAGTAAAGACGCCCTATTCGTTTCGTAAGTTGTAAGAGCGGCATCATAATTAGACTGCGATTCAAGTTTCTGCTCATAAAGAGATTTAACTCTGTTATAATTTCTTTCACCCGCATCAAAAGTCACCTGAGCTTTTGTCAGGTTTATTTCAGCATCCCTTAATGTTTTAATAAGATTGGTAGAGTCTATTCTGGCAACAATTTGTCCTTTTTTAACGACAGAATTATAGTCAGCATAAATATTTTTGATAATACCACCTACCTGAGTACCTACTTCAACTGTAGTAACTGCACTTATAGTGCCGGTGCAGGTTACCTGAACAGTAATATCGTTTTTGCTTACTTTGTCCAGTCTTAGAGTAAATACCTCCTTTTCCTCATTGAAAAAGGCGTAATATACTCCAATGGCCACCGCAATAACAAGTATTGCCGTAATAATAATTTTCTTTTTCATAAATGATCCGATTTTATTGTTTAATTTGAGTTAAAAAATTATCGAGAAAATTTCTATAATGTTAAGCATTTCTTATTTACTACTGCAAATTAGACATAAATATAGCAAGCGGAGTTTAAATAGTAAAAAATATATTTTTCAGAATAAAAAGCTTGTTTTTCAGCAAAAAAAGGATATTTCCAAATAGAATTATGAACTATTCAATTATAACTTGAGCTTTCTGTTAAATAGAAATATTAAAGGTTTTAAGTGTTGGTAAAATAGAAAGAAGGAAAAACGGCGGGTTTAGCGTCCCGCCGTTTTATAAGAATTATTTAACTCCCATTTCTTTTAAAAGATAGCCGCCGTCGTTAAATTTCTGGGTTACCCAGAGAACATAGCGGATATCGACTCCGATTGAACGGCTGTAGGATTCATTCCATGCGTAATCGTTAATTGTCGCGCTGTAAGAGCGGTCGAAGTTAACGCCAATAATTTCGCCGTATGCGTTAAGTATCGGGCTTCCTGAATTTCCGCCAGTCGTATCCATATCATACAATATTGCAACCGGAAGGCCTTTTGCTTTCTTGCTGTAAAACTGTCCGAAATCTTTCTTTTCATATAATTCTTTCAGTTTTGCCGGAATTATAAAATCTCCTCCTGAATAGCTTTTTTCAATAACGCCGTCAAGAGTAGTCAGTGGTTTGTAATATGTTGCATCTGCAGGGCTGTATCCTTTAACGTGTCCGTAAGTAAACCTTAGGGTGCTGTTTGCGTCAGGCACAAAACCTTTGTTTTTGTAAGCGGCTTTTGCATCAACGTACATAGAAAGAAGTTTATTGAGGTTTCCGTTTATCTTATTGTTTTCTTCTGTAATTACGCTATTCTGGTTTGCTATGCTTTTTGCAAATTTAACAATAGGATCATTTAGTAACTCTGCCGAGGGTTTTGCAATAATTTCTTTTAATTTATCCTGATTTCCGAATACGGATTTTAAATACTCGACAAAATTATCGACTTCTTTTTCTCCGGCGCCTCTGCCGAGGGCGTCGTAGAGAGCATTAATTTTTGAACCTGTTTCGAATTTAAGAGCGTCTTTCAGCATTTTCTTAAGCACAGGAATTTCAACTTTCATATCATAGTTTTTTACATTCTCAATCATTTTCGATTTGACAGATTCAATATTATCGGCGGTATAAGCCGATTTTCTTTCGTTTTCCGGTTTTCCGGTCTCTTCGGCCAATTCAAATAAAGTATTTACGTCTTTTAAAATTGCAGATGATCTTGCGCCGGCTCCGAAGTATTGAGTTGCCTGAGCAATATTCATAAGCTGGGTATATTCTTTATCTAAGTCAGCGAACAGCATTCCATATTTTTTATTTAACTGCGCATTCCCTTTTATAAATTCTTTCATAAGAACATCATCCTGCTTCTTCTGCTCAACGAGCTGAATTTTTCTCAAGCCTTCAATTTTGCCTTTATAATTTTTCATTGTATTGGCAAGTCCTTTAATGCGCGAAGCATATTTTAATTCAAGCGCATCATCTCCTTTACTTATGTTCAGCATTGTATTAATCTGGTATTCGTAAAGGTCGGAGATATAAGGAAGCTGGTATTTATACTGATACTCTATATACTGCGCAGGGTAATGGCGGAAAGTTCTTCCCGGATAGCCGAGTATAAAGAGGAAATCCCCTTCTTCAACTCCCTTGGGATTGACTTTCAAGTATTTTTTAGGTTTATAAGGAACGTTATCCTTTGAATATGAAGCAGCGCTTCCATCGGGGGCAACATAAGCGCGGAAGAATGAAAAGTCGCCTGTATGGCGGGGCCATACCCAGTTATCGGTTTCGCCGCCGAATTCGCCGATTGCACGCGGCGGGGCATATACAAGTCGGATATCTTTTATAACGCGGTATTTAAACAGGACATATGTTTTACCAATAAACATTTCAGAAACTCTGGCTTCAATCGATTTTTCTCTATTAGAAGCGGCTTCGCTGATTTCTTTTGTCACTTTTGCGATTGCTTTTATTCTTTCAACCGGATCGGTTACATTTTCAACCGCTTTTAAAACTTTATTTGAAACATCTTCATATGATTCCATAATACTGCACTGGCCGCGTCCCGGTATTTCATCGGCTCTTGTCTTTGCCGAGAAGCCGTCCCGTAAATAATTCTTTTCGGTTGTGCTTGCCGCGCTTATTGCGCTGAACGCACAGTGATGGTTTGTAATTATTAATCCATCAGGCGAAACGAATGATCCGGTGCAGCCGCCGAGCGAAACAAGCGCGTCAATAAGGCTTATTCCCTGCGGATTGTAAATTTCTTTTGTGCTTATTTTCAATCCCGCTTTTTTAAGATCTACATTCTTAATTTCGCTTAACGGGTACATCCCCTCCTCCGGCACCGGAGGCGCTGAAGGTATCATACCCATTACAAATACTACAAGTAACGAAAAAAGGATTAAATTGCTCTTTCTTAACATTGATTTCATAATGTTACCTTTTTATGGTTAATACATATCTTTAAACTATTCAATTTCATCAAATAATAAAATATGTTTTTCTTCTTATATGAATTTGATAGAATTTATAAGGTTAAAATATAACGCGAATGCCTGCCAGATGAGAAAAAAATAATCGGCGTTTTTGTAAGCAGGCCAAGTATAAGAAGAAAAAGAAGATATCTGATAATGTGCAACTGATTTATCGGTTTGTGGAAATCAAACGCCGTAGGTGTGAAAGTATTTTAGAAAAATGAAAATCCGACAAATTCCTCAACCACATTAACGACTGCATCAATTCAGAACTGAAATTATGGAACCGAACAACCGGCAAACAAGCGGCGTAGCCGCGGGATCTCAATGAATGAAATGTAGGCATAGCAGCAGTCGTTAGAAGGGGGGGGATATGGATGTTTTGGAACCGTTACCCCCGGGTCTTCGACCGCGGGGCTAAAAAAATACCACCCGCTCCGCGGGTTGAATAACGGAAAAGCAAAACGCGGATT
>Ga0153915_10000467_pt1 | contig 37557 bp, 23 predicted proteins | sample Opewatmetagenome_2_FD_107003 | JGI IMG/M metagenome (GOLD analysis project Ga0153915, IMG submission 107003) | Freshwater wetland microbial communities from Ohio, USA - Open water 3 Core 3 Depth 3 metaG | ecosystem: Environmental > Aquatic > Freshwater > Wetlands | place: USA: Ohio, Lake Erie... | reverse complement strand
GGAAGTATAATTATCTCCAAATCTATTTTGCGAAAGGACATAATTAGTATAAGGAATCCATTTATAAGCGTAAGTATAATCACCACTAGGATAAAGAACATATGATTCATATCTGGGTAATGGTTTAGTATTAGAACTTCTAACTCGTATAGTTCCATTATAAACCGAAGCATCATAGCTTATACTACTACCAGTTCCAGAACTAGTATTACCTTCCACCACAAAATAACTAGATTTATTAGCATCTTCTAATTCAAATACTGGAGTTGTATAAGTATAAGAATCATTTATATGCTTATATTTCCAATAATAAAATCCATCAATGTTGATAGTCATATTAGCGCCAAATATTCCTATAGCATCATCACCATCAACGCTATCTACGGCCAATGAATATGAGTTAAGATACCTATCAGAGGTGGTATAATTAAATGCCCCAAAAACATTACTTAAAGTACCATATTGTCCTGTGAAAGTATTATAATAAGCAATCCATGTTTGACTATTATATCCATTAGAACAAAATAAAAATCCTTTATAATAGCTCATATTAGAAGATGTCATAGAAGATGTATTGCCTATGGATACTTGCGATAGCCATGTAGTATCCCATGTATCAGAACTTACTATATATCTTTGAATATAGGCATTTGTAGATTGATCCCCTATATCAGCATAAATATAATTTCTGTCGGAGTCATATGATAATGTAGATCTATGAGCAACATTCAAAATGGCCCCATAACCATTAACATATCCACTACTTAAAGTAGACCATGTGTCTGTAAAACTATCATATCGTTTAAATATTTTATGAGAATCATCTAAATAATTATGGGTTACCATGTAAATATAACGTTGCTTATCACTACACATTCCGATCCTAATAACATAAGTACTATCCAACCCTGCGCCAGAAAGAGTAGTCCAATTACCTGACGCTCCAGCTAAATTATATTTTCCAAAATTACCACTAGGAGTATACATCACATAAGCATATCCATTTAAATAGCACATGACCGACCTCCATATATCAGTGCCTACATAACCAGGATATATATCTCCCAAATAAGACCATGTAAGTGTGCTTAATGGATATTTATAAAGACGTAAAGAACTATTGGACTCATTACCTATAGCATAAATAATTTTATTAACAGAGTCATAATCCCACGCATTATTTCCCACATACCAGGAGTAAGTATCATTAGATGGTAATGGGATATCCCCCATATAACATTGTTCATAAAAAGAACTATTCAACGAATTATTACTGGCATAAATTTTATTACTAGATAGAGATGTTCTATTATATCTACCCATATCCCACACATAAGTGGAGGTCGATAAACTATCTTGTAAAATAACGCCATCTTCTAAACTATAATAATCACCATTTTCTGTGCTAGATAATTCTACGTAATTATCAGCATCATCACCAGTGTATTCCAAACAAGTATAAGCATTAACAGGAGGTCCTGAAGAGGCATTATTATAAATAGGAATAGTTTGAGCCTCACTCTCGCTACCTATTAAAGTATTAGACAAATAAGCCGTAGATAAACTTCCATCTTCTCCATAAGCCACTGTATAGTCATCATTTAATACTTCAAACTCGTAAAGAGTAATTGTGATACCACTAGTCGTTGCTTTAATAAATTGAGGCGCACTAGGGCTAGCAATTGTAGTATAATAATAAGATGCTCCAGAATAAGTAGTAAGTTGTGTATATTCATCCGCAGCATAATTTTTATAGTAAAAATAAATATTCGCCGCCTGAGATAAGTCAGATGCATATAGATGGATGCCATCAACTTTTATCCGCTGAGATAGATCAACCAATAAACTTGTAACTCCAGATATAGTCACGCCACTAATGGTAGTATCCTCATCTTGAAGCTTCCAAAGGTCTGCATATGATAATGTAGTAGTCCCTGAAACTGTAAAATACGAGTTCCTTATTATGTTATATTGCATTGTTATATCTCCTTATTTACACAGTAGTAAGCCAACTTATCAATAAATTTGCTGTACTATCACTACCAGAAAAATTTTTATCTTTATTAGATCTAATATAAATAGTTCGACTATCTCCATTAGGCACTCCTGAGAAAGTTATTGGTAAATTTTCTGAACCAACACTATAAAAACTAATATCATCAGAAGATATTTCCAGAAAGTTATTTGGTGTATAAACAATATCATTACTTATGCCTTCGTCATTGATATTGAAAGCATTCTTACAGTAATTATATACCTTGATATTAGAAAAAATTGCTGAACCACTAATATCACTATTATAAGTTATTTGAGTATTAGGACCGCCAAATCTAAGCATAGCAAATTTAGTATCACCAACTTCCCAAGTAGTCTTACCACTACATACAGCTTCACCATTTAAGTATAATCTAATAGTATCGTCATTATCCATATGAGTGCCATCATTACTCCACGAAACACCTATATGAACCACCTCACCTCTATCGTACATATATCTAGATGGTATATCATTCAAGGTAACTTCGAACGTATTCAAAGAAGTCCTAGCATTTCCACTATGAAGCGAAAACCAAAAGCCAGATTTTATACCCAACGATATCATATCATTATTATTATTTATAAATGTAAACAGAACTCTAGAAAGCATATCTCCAAAAATATCAGTACCATTAGTACTAGTATAAAGTTTGATATAAAACTCCATGCTTCCATATTCTAAATTTAAACTAGACAATGGTACCTCTAAATAATCAGTATTAGTTAAACATAGACCATTTCCAAATTTAGTTGTGTCCTCAAATCGATTGCGCTGTATTTTCAAATCATCAATATACATAGTAAAAGCATTGCCAATACCTTTGTAGCGCATCCTAAAAGATCTTATATTTCTATTATTAGTTCTAAAATTCAATAACGTATTAATCCTACTATACATTTCTTCCACATCAGTATAAGGGTAGGTCTCATTAGCATCTTCAAATTTCAACTTTATATCATTCCATCCAGACACTAAATTTATTCCTGATAATGTCCATAAATAATAAAAAGTAGGCGTTTCATTTAAAGAACCAAATGTTATATCGCCATAAGTTGTATCTAAATATGTCGCATCGTCTACATATAAATAAAAATGTAAAAAATCTTTCGGACTAAAATATAAATCTTCTCCAAAATCATCCGCCTCCATAACTTGTAGTGTATCTATGCCTGAAGAAGCTGGATACTCTATTTTCAAGGATTTAGCGCCAGCCATCACCATATAACCATCATTGCTCAAAGTACTTAAAATAGATTGCCACCATAAAGAATGTTCTGTTGGAGCATATCTTTCATCACCATAGACCTTCAATTGGCTTAGGTAATCTAATCCATAATCATCAGAATCACCATTAAAAGAATAATTAGTAGCAGTATCTCTAGTTATAGATATCCATCTGCCCAATCCAGCACTTCTATAGATAGAAATATTACTAGCCCCCCATGAATTTTCTATAGATTCATTCTGTACTGCTTTAATGGAATATTTTCCTGCCGTTTTTATATATACAGTACTAAGTTGATCTATATAAGCACTATCCCCAAGATTTGTGGCATTAACTGAAACAGTATCAGGTCCAATAAAATATAAACTAATCTCATTTTCCGTGGTTGGGTCGTAAGCTTTCCAACTAACGCTATATCCACCAACATCAAAATACACAGCGTCATCAAAAGTATATTCCGTAGCAATATCAGCCAAATCTCCAGTAGCAGAGGCAGTGGTATAAGCATACACAACACTTCCCGACCTATTAAAAATTACTTTTTGGGGGTCCGAATAAATACTATCGGAATATCTAAAATAATCATCTATATTATCCCAATCTGTTCCAGATTCTGTGGTTTGAGTAGACAGATTGACTATATCATGACCGGTTATATTAAAAGATTCTAAAAGGTCTATCGCCACTACAGGCCACGTTTCGCTATCTACATAGCCTTCGTCTATATAAGTAAATACTTCTAGCTCTCTTAAAAATGCTGGGACAAATGACTCTTTATCCCCATCTGAATTTGTATAAAAAATTCTATTAGCAGTATATGCTGTAATAGTGAATCTAGCTCTTCTAGCATATACAGGATCAAATATATGAGTTCTATTATGAGTGTCATTTCCAGTAACTGAAAATACTGTAGTAAAAGACGATCCGCTAGCTAAAGTAGATACAGAAAAATTATAAGCCGTGTTTATAAAATCAGCATCTCCTGTATCATATCCATTGTAGGCAATAACTTTATCTATCTTATAAGTATCACCAAAATCTAGTTCAATATAATTATTAGTTCCAGAAACACCCCAACAAGAACTAAAATCATATTTAGTATTAAAACCATCTATAGCGTTGGATGGGTAATAGTCTAGAATATAACTACTACCAGAAATTGTGGCGCCATAAGCAATATTTACTGGATTACTATATTCTGAAAGTATAGTTCCCAAAGATTCCCATTCACAATTATACCCTGGGCTACTACCCACACAATATGCTGTAGAAATGTTTGGATATATTCCCAGTTTTCTCAAATACCTATCAGACCCATCACCGCATAATAATTTTATTCTTACCCAGCGTGCGTCATTATAAGTACTATTTGCCCAACTAACAGCATAGACGTCGTCTGTATCGCTATTAGAGAAATCTATATTTTCCGTAATACCCAACGATAATTTATTAGTAGCGTTGCCATAATTACGAATAATAGATAAGTCATGTCTTTTTTCTAGGTCTATGGAAAAATATTCATACCAACTAGAATTACTAGTAGTAATGGTTCCAGATGAAGATATTAGGTCATAAGTAGTATTATCATTACTGCCGTATAATGAAACTTGATTTAAATTGGCAGCAGTATGAAATAGTTTTATTTTATTTACCACATCGTCGGTTGGTGTAAGATGAATCCCTACCGCATCATCCGTGGTAATATCTGTTGTAGTACCAGATGAAGTAGGAAGATTAAATCCATTAGAATCTATAAAGTATTCTACCAGACCACTATCAGATGTACCACTTAGAGATACTTTATCTATATATAATTGGTCATCATTTTTATAAGGTATTATATCTTTTAAACTAAAATTACTTGATATGTTATCAAAGCCTATTTTATAATATCTATAAGTATTAAATGTCGAAAAATCTATCATTGAATATTTAATATTTTTTCTATCACTGTTATTAAAATCTATAGAGACTCCACTATATAAAGTACCATATTCATCATACCATTCATCATATATATATTTATTTACATAAGCTTTTTTATCATTAACTAAATTCTTTAATCCATACGCAGGCGCATTTATAGAACAAAGAAAATTATCATTACCGATATAATAATCATCGCTTTTATATAGTCTGCATCCAGGCCCAATTTGAGGGTCATCTACATCCTCCGCAGAATTTAATTTGTTCCAAAAAACCAAATCTTCGCTATTAGAAACTTCTACAGGAATGGTCACGATTAAATCAAAGGGAGCCCCATAAACATTCTGTAAAGAAACACCAGTAGATGCCCCTATAGCATTAGATTTGGCGTCGTTTAATAAAACAGTGTCCCCACAATCCGATAATTTTACTTGATCCCCAACCAAACATTCCACCTCATTTAAAATGAATGATGTGGATGATTCAAATGATAGCCTCATATACCTAGGAGCTCCTCCAATAAATGCACTTAATTCTGAGGAAGATCTTTCTACAAATTGAGCAGTGCTCCACACATCACCATAATCAGAAAATATTAAATTAACATTATCGGATAGTGAAGCCAACGTATCAATTGTACTATATAATTCCATTTCTATTATCTTGGTGCTATGGTGTTTGTTAGTAAATATTCTAAATCCTTGGCAATCAATAGCCTCAAAATTATGCTCCAAGATAGTCCAATCGGAATACATGGCTGCTTCAAATTCTTCGGGGTTACTTAAGTCGGATAATCCATCTGCGCTAGCATAGATGGCGTCATCGTTGGTTGGATTATTAAATAGATATGGACTCAACTCACTTTCATCAGGTAAATGAATTAGTCCATTTAATTTTATACTGGTATAACTAGGCACACGCTGCATAGTAGAATCATACGTAGCGTTCCCTAATTCATAAGAAGTTCCTCTATAATACGCTAGTTCAATTTTTCTAAAATTATCCATCTCTTTAAAATAGATTATACTTCTATGTATCGGTATAGTATAATTATATGGAAAATACATAGTAAAAGATATTGGATCTGTAATAAATAAATCAGTAGTATCACAATAATTAGGATAACAGTATTCATGTCTACCATCGCATGTATATGAATATAGCCATTCAGCATCACCATTAACATAAAAATAAGAGTGGTTATCCCCTGCCGTAACTAATCCAGTAGAGCTATTAACTGAATATGACTCACCCACTTGGCCATTATCTGCCGTAGTAATACAATCGTCTAAACAGCTAATACCATAAGCCACATTAGTATGATATTTAGTCCATCCCAGGGCTGTCAAAATATTTGTACCAGTATGTCGATGAGTGCCACCATATAAATTAACAGACCAACTTGTATCTAAGCAAGCCGCCACATTATATTCAAAAGAACTAGACTCTTCTTTGCCATAGATATTTAATTCTTCTATATTAATCCTATCACCAAAGTCTATATCAAGAATAACATTATTTTGTAGTCTATTACCTTTGGCATAAATAGCAAATCCTGTAATACCAAAAGAATGAATCTTACCGCTATCAATAATATCTCCTACCGAAGGATCTCCTACTACTTGATGAAAGATGGCATCAGGTAAACCTTTGGCAGAAGTACCTACATATAAATCAACATTATACACACCAATCAAATCACCTTTGCTTACTAATACATCACAATCTAATCTATAATTTAGAGGCACAGAAGTATAGATATAACTGGATGATTGTAAAGGTAAGTCCAAGCTATAAATAACTTTTAATGTCCCGTCGCGATAAGGTCTAAGTATTTTTACTTTAGATAAAGTAGATATCTTGCCATAAACATAAATACTATTTAGTCGTCCGTTATTATTTACTGGATGCGATAAATCTATAATAGTTTTATCAGTATTATCAAAAGAAGCATAATCAGAAGATGTATTATCGGTTAGACTAGATATTAGTGTTGGCGTACCAATAGCATTAAAATCGCGTCTTCCGGCTTCTACGCTATATTTGTCTGGGTCGTGTGTATAAGAAATTGATATTGTATCTCCATCAGTTATCCTATTTATTTCCAAAGAAGTTAACATACGAGATGCGGCGTAATCAAATCCATCAGCAGACTCTACACCTGTTGTAGTAGTAGAAATATTATTACCCGCAGCATCAAAAAATCCAAGTTCACGCGCACAGGTATTGTCAGATATAGATACAGTACTATCATTACCTACATTGCCTGAATATATTTTTAACTTCTCATTTTCAGAATACTCTACTTCAGAATAGTTATAGCCCCCAATATTTATAGATGCTATTTTATTGGCAATTAATTTTGACATTTCTACCGCAGTAAAATTTAAATTAGTCCCCAAATCAAATTTTTCTTCGCCGTATCCATCAATATTTAATATTAATTTATCACTTACTCCTGAAATAGTGGTATAAGTAGTCTTACCAATACCAGCTTCACAACTACCACGATCGCCAGTCCATGGGCATGGGTGAGAATAATATAAATATTTTTCGCATTGAGTATTTTGGCATGCATATGCATCTATAGATGTTATTTTTATATATTTTATAGCAAATTGATCTCCTGACCATCCATCAACAAAAGGGTACACACGCAGGTTATTGATATCGCCCTGCCAATACTGGCTTGGTCCAACATTAATTTCATATAGATGCCACGCATCATCATCAACTAAATCAAAATCTATTTGCTTATCAGAGCCCCACAACGTATCCCCAACATAAGTCCACCGCAATCTCCCAGTAGTTAACCCACTTACAGTTTTCTGAGTATTATTATTAGTCAGTTTCATTAATATACGCACAATATAATAAGTTTCGGCAGGAATAGGCAACAATGAAGTGCTCCTACCTATATAGCATTCCCTATCGTAAGCCGTGCCAAATAATATACCATTCCAACAGCCATACATACATATATTGTTATAAATTGTCCAACTATCAACATCGCCATTTGTAACAAAATTAGAAGAATAGGCGTCTAGTGTATCATATCTACATAGAAATGAATTTTTTATTGACCTGGCTTCTCTTAGAAAATTATATGACATGCTATTTCCTTACGCTACATTGCTTTATAATATCTACTAAGCAATTACCATTGCTTTCTGATCCTATACATTGCCCACAAAATTCTATTCCAGAGCTCTCTTTAACAGTATCTGGATTTAAATGTTTAAATGCTTCTCTTTTTTTTATTTCCATAATACGCATAGCTAAATCTCTACGGTATCTGGACTCCCAATCCCTATAATTAAAATTAAATTTATTATGGCATTTAGAGCATTCAAATACAATATAATTTGGAATGACACTTTCATCCAAAATGCCATCGTTAAATAATCTATACGACTCACTATTTTTCATATAAAGACGCGTAGTATCATCATAATTTATATATAAGTCATATCCACAATCATCGCATTTTATAGAAAACATTAAAAACTTCTCCCAATTAATTTATAGGTAATACTACTGATGGAACAGACATTGATTTCGTAGAATTTATAGTAGAATATATATTAAGCATTACAGACCTAACAGCATCAGATCCCTGAAGAAAATACGCTGGATTAACTAAAATAGTACCTGTTCCAGTATAATAGGCCACTACAGCATCAATAGAATTACCTAATTTAGCGCTAGTGCATACATTTATCCACATATAATCAAAAGTATCCTGAGTACTTTTAGGTCCACAATGAGTTCTTTTTACAGTGCTAGGATCAAAAGCCCATTTATGCCCACAAGATGAATATATATCACGTTTAATCATAGGTGAAAGCGGTCTTACTACATTATTACTAAATGCACATGACCATGATGGATAAGATAGACCCATTTGATTTAAACCAGACGCTAGAGTAGGAGGTGTAAAAGATTGAAGTGAAAATGACGTATTTCCAGAATCAATTGATATAGCATCATGTATATTTACCTGCTCTTGTTCAAACTGCTCCACCGTAGAGGCATCTACGCGCTCTCCATCATTGTGGCACGCTTTCATAATTCTTCCCCTTACTTTATTCATACTAGTCATATCGCCAAAACTTGGTGTAGACGTACCTATCATGCCTTCCAAAGTATCTTGTTGATAAACAGTAGACCTATCATAGTCGGATACATATAACAAACTTCCATTAGTTAGATTTCCATGAGGAGCTATATCACCGTGATTACCATAAGAATAATTATACTTCCTCTCATATGATTGAAGAGTCTCCGTAGTATTTACTAAGACGCCTGAATAAAATTTTATAGATATTATACGCACTATATTAGCACAGAAATCCCAATAACTATTCAAATTATTATAAGACTCAATCTCATCGCTTATAGGTGATATTCTAAAAGATATTCTTAAATATTTAGTAGGTTCAGACAAAAATTTTGTAGGATCTACCTCAAGGTCATAGTGCGCTAGTAAACTATAGGCATCATCACTGTCTTTAGTTGACAAATACATATTATCATTAGTGTAAGCAGTAGTCCATACAACACCGTCATTAGAATATTCAAATTCAATTCCAGGCAAATGATATAATGTGCCTATAAAAGGCACTCCTGATATTTTTTCATTACTACTAAGTTTACCATGCTTAAAAGTAATAGTAATTGCCGATAAGTATTGGTCAAAAGAATCGCCCATATAATATGTCATCATTAGTTTATTGTTGTTTCCAATATCTTCACAACAATATTCCAAATCGTAATAGTGCGATTTTACTGGATAGAGTTCATTTACAATTACACTAGCCCATGGACTATGATTGTCAACTTCCGTACAATCAGGAGCCCTATTTATTAATACATTTATATCATACTTATAAAGATCACTGACAAGCTCCGATATATAAGGCAAATATTTAAAGTTATCTGGCTGTATTACTACATTAAGTCCTCTTTGATGATACATTGAATATGGGTCTCCGTTATCATCATATAATTCTATTTCACGATCTGAAGATGGGTCGGTAGAATTATAGCCAGTACCAAACAAAGTTACATCTTCTACCCATGGAAACGTAGTACAAGTATCATAAAGACTACTATACACCCAAGTACCATCCATATTAAAATATCTTTTTGGGCCACTATCTATTTGCAATGACATATTACCATTATCGATTGTAAAATACAAATAATGCACACCTTCCTCTATCGTCAATACGTGCTCTCCAATTTTATAATCATACTTATATTCTGGATAATTTATATCAAGAAATAAAAGCCTACCTTTTAATACTTTACCATATAACTCATAGTAAGGAGATGGTATCCTATCAATATCTTTAGTATCAGTAGCTATTTTATGGCCATGTTTATATTGATATGTTGAAGTGTCTATAGCCGAACTTACTAATGGCGATTCCCTGACTATATTCTTCCATTTCTCACGCCATACCCATTGAATAGAATAATTGGTATCTTTACCTGGGCAATCCTTATATGTATACCAAGTAATTATAGGTGTTAATTCATCATTAACCATGCTATAATATATATTTTTAGGATAAGGATATTGAATACCTGCGATAGAACTATGTGTATAAAATAACTCATCAAAACTATATCGTAAAACATCGCCAGTCTCATCATCTATACTTAATTGCTCACCTATATATATGCCCTCTATAGTTCTATTAGCTAATAATAAACCAAATGGATGCATAAAATAAGAATTATCTTCATAATAGTCGCTACTTGAATAAGTCTTATATGGATAATCATAGGTATATGTACCTAAATCTAAATCAGTGTAGCACTCATTTGCAGGAACCCATTTACTATGACGATGATAAATGGAATCACTATCATAAAACATAAAATAATCTATGTTATCTATTGATCTATAACTACGTAAAAAATCCCTATATACATTTCCAAATTTAGGCAACAACCCACCCTCACTCAAAATATCCTGCTTAGCAATAGAATCTATACCGCCTCTATATCTACAATATCCTGCAAATATATTACTACTTCCTTTATCGTCGCCTATTTTTTCTCTATTACAATAAGACCATTCGAATCTACACAACCATATAGAGGCATGCGTATCACAAGTATATCCATAATAATTTGATGGTCCCAACATACGCATATCCCAAGACCCATGTGATCCATATGTATCTTCATCTGTAAATACTTCCATTATACTAGTATCATTTTCAGTAAGTTGAGTTATTATATTATACCTAGCCACATCTGCACACGCACTATAAGGATACCACATTGCGCCTTTACTTGAAAAATAACTCAAGTCGTGGTCACCACAAGGAGGAACATATTGAACATTTATCACTGCGTTCTGACCAGTATCAGGATCAACCGTATAAGTTACTCCAAGTTTACCATAATTATATATATGTGGTTCTAGCATATATTCAGTATAAGAAGCTTCCCAATTATAATAAATTTCTACATCTCTGCAATACGGCTGTCTAATCCAAGTAATAAGCTTAGTTTTAATATGACCCACTATTCTACCAGAAGGCCCACACAAAGCCACTGATATCATCAATGGATCAGCTCCAAATCTCGTTAATGTAAATAAATTATTTTCTCTAGATAAAATGGCTAGTCCAGATCTATCTACTACTACATCGTTCTCTCCCACATATTCATCATTGATATATTCTCCATCAGAACTATCGCCAAAACTTCTTTTCTCATAAGTGTATACATTGTCTATTGTTATATAAGCCCCACTACAAACAGATTTAAATTCATTAATATCTTTGGGTTTAATAATAAATTGATTAACTGGCATATCCTCAGAGCATTTTTTTACAATTTCCATTTCTATTAAAGTATCAGATGCATCTTCAGAACCACCGGGATAACCAAGGTATATTTTACCTTCTATTTCCCATGGCTTTATTATATTAGATAATTTAAACTCAAGGTCGTTTAAAGTGCACACCATATAACCAGCATTACCTATTATTTGTAAGCCATTACCAACAGATAATATGATATTAGTACCAAAGGTTATTTTATAAAGCTTATAATTAACAATATAAGTATCAAATTCAGGATCTACAGTACTAAGAGCCGGTAATCTAGTCCGTACAGCATCGTTATAAATATACGCAATTGGAGAAAAAGATGTTTTATATGATATCAGTGGATGTATACCAAATGTTATGACTCCATTTTCATTAGCATAAGCCATAAAATCATCTTGATAAGATGGCAAATAATCTACAGTACCTGCTCCAGTTAAAGAGAACTCAGTTTGTTGTATTATACCTCCTACAAAAACTTTAGTAAAACTAATTTTATCATATTCCCAAACACCACTATTTTTATCAAATACCAATATATTATTATCACCAAAAAATGTTTTAACATTTATAAAAAAAGCATCTGTATTAGGAATTGAATTAATTGGCATACTAGAAGAAAGAGCATGCATAGTATAATCTAAATACGAAGACAACGTATTATAAAATGTTTCATACGCATTGGAAGTCCCTGAAGTAGTAGCCAATGCATTTTTCATTTCAAACAAACTATTATACTTTAATAGTTGTTGTTTAGGTAAAAAAAACAAATCAGGATCATTTAAATTGATAGCATATGTATCAGTACCTCTCCAAAAAGTATCTCCATATATCAATACCGTATTATGATTCATGTCTCCTGTTTCAAAAATATTGCCACTAATTGTAGTACTTTCGGATGATACCACATCAAACACATTACATATAATAGGCTTCAATGGTAGTCTTTTTATAGACTTTACCAAGTCTGGGTAATCTCCGTCAAAATTATTAGCCTGAGTACCAGCAGTAAGAGGTGTCCAAACTGCATCAACATTAAAAGAAGAAAAGTTTTTTAAATAGACCACCCAAGTGTCTATTATATAGTTAACGGACTGTGTAGTAGAAGAAACCTGCGTATGTATAGGCGTACCAGACCACGCTTTTATTTGAGGGTCTGAAAAACAATTATTTAATAATTCATCAGTCCAATGGTCCTTATATATATAATAACGCAATTCAAGTATCTGTTCTGCTGATACTTTATCTCCTTGGCGCATTTTTGAATCTACACAATATTCCCAACATACACCTGTATAATAAGGACACTCTGGTTTAGCTCCATTACAAGGAGGCACCCACATATCCAAATCTTCATCATAGTAGTGCTTAGTCCAATACTTTTCTATTGATTCATCCTTAGAATATGTGCATCCTTTGGATACATTGCCTATTTTACCTGTAGTAGAATTAATAGAAAAAGATTCTGCAGAAGAATTCCACCAATAACATCTACTCAGCTGAGCTCTAGCATACGCCACATCATATGATAGCGGGAGTCTAAAATCTAATCCAGACGGAGCTACAGAATATATACCATCAATATCAGACGTTCCAGATACAGAAACGTCTGGTGCAATAGTAGAAAAAGCCATATGATACGGAGAATATCCAGAGCATGTAACGGATGTACCATCCCCATCGCATTCCCCCTTATTATAGCTAGTTATCCATTCAATCTTCCAATATTTGCCACCTTCAGGGGTTCTCTTACCTGATGTCCTTTCTGCATCTGGTAAAATACAACGCCATGTCTTTCCTTCAATGGCGGCTTTATACTTATTACATTGTGTATAGGTACCAATACAATTACAATCTGGGTATCTGAGAGGAACGCTGCCATCTTTATCAGGGGGATATTTACATTCACCTTTTGATACATCTTGCACCCAAAAGAAACATTGGTTGGGTTCTTCTACCCAATATTGACAAACATTTGGCGTTTTATTAGCCATTAGTATCTATTACCTCTATATTAAATTTACCAGTCATCTCGTCTACATGGTAACATACTTTAGTGGCACCTTCATAATAAAAAATTGTACGTCTTTCTATTCTAAAACTTTCTTTTATTCCTGGTACCATGGATCCTCTGGTCTTGACCCCATAAGATGCCTTCCCAGTTAAATCCCATCTACGCCCATTATAATGGTAAAGTGACAATCTAACAATATCTTTTTTAGGAACCAACCGCCATTCAGTTTGGTATTCCCGCATGATCGTACCATCTTTTAATTCCACTTCCCATCCTATGAATTCTTCCATATTACAGCACTCCTTATAATTATCTTATTGATATTCCCATTGACTCTAATTTTGTTTTGTCCCACAACTCTATTTCATAAATCTCTTTAGCTATATTATATTTTTTCATGGTCTTATCGGTTTTCCATCCCTTAACTTCAATGTACTTATTTTCAACTGGTAGATAAAAATCTGGTAAGTAATGCGTATCACCAATGTCCAACCATTTATATTCATAATACCAATCTTTACTTTGTGAAGTTAGATAATCTGCAACCTTTAATTCCCAGCCAGACCTCATCCACATTCTACCTTGGTGTGGTGTATCATAATAGGCACCATTACCTTTACCATAGGATTTTATTACAATGGTCTTGCCTTTTATGGTATTTAATTGTTTTATTTTTGCGGCAATAGACATTGGCTTTCCGTAATTGGGATGTTTTTTACCCTTTAAATGTGCTTCTACTCTATCCCTTGGCTTTAAACCATACTCCATAAATCTTCTTCCAATAGAAGATCTACTACATCCGTATCCATTAGCTATTTCAGACATACTTAGTTTCTTATTATAATACAAATTATAGATAATGCCCTTAGAAATATCTTTTCGCAACAATGTTTTAACAAATGGACGCCAAGTACTTTTGCTATATATGCCTAATGTGTGTAATTTATAATTTATACAAGAAGTGCTAACATTAAAAAATGCAGCTATTTCTCTACAAGTAAGGCAATCATTTATATACATATTTTTTAATACAGCATTGTCTATGGGTACAGCTGTAATAATTCCCCATTTATTTAATCTTCTGCCTATAGTACCCTGACTCACATCAAAGATAGAAGCTATCTCTTTCTGAGTGTATCCAGTTTTATATAAGTAAATAATATAATCTTTACTTTCATCTAATTTCTTTTTTATTCCACCACGCATGATTTTATCTATAATAAACAAAAAGAGCTATCCAACATAAAATATATTTATATTTGAATAGCTCTTATAGTTTTCATATAATAGTTTCCTCCGTCACCTATAAAACATTAATTTTAATCCACATTTCTGTTCAGACCATCCCGTCCCCCATTGTTATGGGCATTAAATACTCTATCCTTAAAATCTAACACTTACTAACAATAATCAAAATAGCAACGATAATTAATTGTGCTATTTGCACCAGTCTCGCTTGCCCCCAATCTAATATTGAACCACACTGGGTCAGCACAAAGTCCCAAACTACCAACAGACTCACTATCGTCCGCCGTCGCAACTACTGCCAAATTATCCTCGGTTGCATATAAATAAGTAGGCGGGGTATCACTATCAATATCAGTAGCAGCCACATCAGGATACCACTCAATACCATTTATCGGTGAAGATCCAGCCATATTAGCCGGACCTACAGTACCAAATCTAAAATAAGTATCAGCTCCACTGGTATTGTGATGCGAAAAAGTTCCATGACTCTGTAATCCAAACTTTACAGTACTTACCTCCACAGCGCCCGATTCAACTTCAAACATAACGCATTTGACAGGGCTCTCAGTAGAAACGGTTACATTACCATAATTGACCGAGCTTATATTATAAGCATAAGGTTGTGGGCCTGCGCAAAGCACATAGAATGTATCGCCAGCACCCATATCACCAGTACCAGTAAACTTAACATATAATCCTTTAGATCCTAATCTAGTATATGATCCTGAAACTGTGGTCATGGCGGAGCTGCTATCATCTCCACGGTCAGAACTCCACACATATTCAGCAGTGCCCACAGGAGCTGTAGCATTAGTACCCTGGGCGTAATCAGCCTTTACGCAAGCAACAGTCCAAGCAGTGGCCACTGTGTTAAATACTGCGTCAGTGAATTTAACCTTAAGTCCTTTAGTACCCACATTATACCAGTAATTTGAAAAAAGAAGTTCTATATTAGCTGAAGAATTATCACTACCAGTTGATGTCCAGGTCATAGTAGGAACGTTGCCTGTACCCGCACCCATTGTAGTCCCATTAGTAGTATCAATGGAAATTGTATATGTGTCATCAGAGGTATATTGAAATATACCCCCAGTTGTTATCGTTCCGGCATATGTATTACTACCACCTTTAGAAGGTGTACCAATACCACGCACAGCAGCTAATTCATCCGTAGTACTACGCACAACTATTTTATATATATCTGAAAATAGCCCATAGTAAGTTCCAGAAACTGAAACAGTTCCTCCAAAAGCATCAGAACCAGCTACACCACCATTTTCAGTTTTAGTATCCCATCCTAATACAGAATGAGCAGAATACGTACCACTACCTACAACCACCTGAGATCCAGACCCAAGTTCGCCTGAATAAATACTAAAATGATTATTAGTACCATCATTTTCCCATACACATATGGCCTTTGAGTATTCTTCAGAAGTATCAATGGCATGTAACTTCTCCGTAATATCCTTAGCCAAAAATCTAGGATCCAAATCAGACCCAGAATAAATAGTAATATAGGGAGCTGAAGTACTACCTATTGTTATATATAGTCTACTAGTGGTAGAACCTATTGTAAAAGTATCCCCAACAGAAGCCGTAGCTTTGGAATATCCCCTTGTACCTCTACCATCATTATCTCCTACACCAGCTGATCCTACACTGGCCGGATTCATCTGTACCCATCGTGTTGACGCAGCGCACATATTTTAGTCCTCCTTAAAATTATATTTTAACTGTATAATATTTTCATAAAGTTGCTGCCAACCGCCTCTTCTATTATTGGCTCTAGCATTACAGCTTCTACACAGCGTTATTAAATTAGAGTCATCGCAATTCTTTTTATTGTAGTCAATGTGATGGATATGTAATACTTTGTCTTTATGCCAACAGTGTGGATTTTGACATTCATAATTATCACGTACTTTTATTGATTCCTTGAATTTTTTATCACCCCAAATTGGTGCATATGGTTCATGCGCAATACCACTTTTCCATTGAGAACTGTTTGGACCAACATAAACCCTTGATTGCCTCTCATAACGACAATACACACACCGCCATCCATTTTTCCAGTTATGATAACTCATTTTATGTTTATGCCCATTAGGACAAATGAACTCTAAAAGCTGATCATTGTTTTTGTAATTTAAATCATCAGTAAGTATATATCCTTCAGATTCAAAAGATTTCTTAATTACATCAAAATCTAATCTTCGTTTAGATGCCCTTTTATCTATACTACATATAGGGCATCTTCTTTTAGATTTCCAATCCCTAAAAGTAATACTATGATAATGCCCTCTATTACATTTGTAATTCAACTTATGTCTGGAATTTATATAATGATCATCTAATAATTCGTAACCCTCTTTTTCAAATTCGTTTTTAACAAATGTGTACATCAACTTTTTCATTCATTCAGTCCTTATTTAATCATTCGGATTTTCTATTGTAAAACTAAAAGTTACAGGTTCCATTATATTTCCAGAGAAATCTTTGACTCCACTAATAGTCACCATATAAGTTCTCCCATAAAAGTAAAAAGTATTTTGCGGATATATCTGCGCTCCCAAATTTACACTTTCAGCACACATAATAGACGCATTTAAATCTATAGATTGCAACTCCGCAGTTTCAAAATAAGTAGATGCCCCTTCAGTATTAGGGCAAAAAGCCAGATTAGAGGCCTTTACCGTAGTAATTACGGTATTTCTTGGACCCCAATCTATGTAATCATTGAATTCTACTCTATATCCCGACAAAAATGTAAAATCAACATCTTCAATATCGCCAATATTATTTTCGGCATGAATAGTAAGTGTAATAGTACCACTAGAAGTTAAATAGTTTGTGTAATAATATGCTCTATATCCGCCAATTATTCCAGACAAACTAGTATCAACAACTTCATCATTCAATAAAAAATAAGTTCCAGAAGTACTTATAGTATTTTCATAATCTATTACATCCACAGCAAAATAATCCAAATCTTCTATAGCCGAATATTCAGATATTTCTAAGGAAAAATTATCTATAAGTATAGTCATTATAATCTACAATCCTTCTATTTTATATATGGTTAGATTATTGTATTCGTAATATAATTGGTATAATAGACACGGTTCTTTCGCTGCCACCTATATGAACAATAATACTATTAGGGGCTACACCTGTATCATCTACACCATAAATATTAACTGAAATTCCTGCCCATTTTCTAGGAATTCCATATGAACAGTTCCTAGGACGAAAACTGTCTATATCAATCCATGGCCCTGTGCTACCTGAAGTATAGAATCGCCATGTGTCATATAATACATTAGTATAATCTGAAATATCGTATGCCTTTATAGCAAGTTCAATGGTTTGTCCATAATAGAACCCATCAATGTTTAAATATTCTATATGGTATCCTCCAGAAATACCGCTACTAGTAATGTCATATATGCGCTTATTATTAATATATAACTCCATAGTATCAATATCTACACCAGCACCAACATCTATAATATCAAAAGAAATATTAGAGTTGACATCAACAGATTCCTCTTCTCTATTAGGCGATTCATTTGTTATATAAGGCGCCTTAAAATCTGGTACGACTCTAAACCAATAATCAGTCAAAATAATGTTAGGTATAGGAGCATTGTCATAAACAGATATACTTACGTAAACTATACTTCCATAATGAAAATCATCAACAGGATTATATAAAATATCCAGTCCTAGTAAGCCTCCACCAGCATCAAAAGTAGTTATTACGCATTGGTTAGATACATCTATCCATCCAGTATCACCTTCGTAAGAAATTTCTTTTACTTTAAATACTACTGATGTTTGATTTAAACTAAAAGCATATGGGCGTAATCTTATCCATATATCAGTGCCAATGCTATTTTTCTCCGACCAAAAAACCGGAATAGCGTCCTCAACGAATTGAAATTGGTCTATGGTAGTAGTGGCTATATGGCCTGTAGTCACATGCCTACTCACATAAGTTTGGCTACATGTTACTTCATCGGATATTGTGGACAATTGATTAACTGGAATTATACCAGAATATGTAGATTGAATTTGGGCTAAATAAAAAGAATCATCAAAAGAAGTAAGCTGGTCCATTATAGCAAAAGTAGATGATGGCACTGATGTAGAAGTCCAATGTCCACCAGGATTACTAAATTTACTTAAACAGTCTATGTATAAACTACTATCAATACTACTAGCCGGCTGATCCAAATAAACTATATTTGATATTCCACTAGGTATTGTATCTATATATAACGACCCATCAAATCTTTTACATATCTTAAGGTATAATTTATCCCATACATATTGACTGCCTGTTAAATTAGAAGCCCCATCAGTTTTTACACTTATAATAATTTCCTCAGAATCCTCATCAGTACTAGTAGGGGCATAATACCCAGTAGTATATGTAATCTCAGCAATACCACTAGCATTAGTATACGACTGACCATTTAATGGAGTAAAATATCCACCAGTATCGCCAGATACTTTCGCAAAATAGACTAATTTACTATTCAATCCAATCCCGTATTGATCCCTAACTATAGCTTTAAGAGTAACTACATCATAATCATTTGTCAGCACTGCAGTAAAATTAGTCTTAGTAGTTATGCTTTTAGTATAAACAGATATTGTGTCTTGATGATAATTATAAGTACTCCAAGTGTAATCTATAAAAGCTCCTGTATCATCAGATAATGTTTTTCCATCCTGTAACCTATATATTGATAAGTCATCAAAGTCTAAAGCCAATACAGACCATTTTGATACTTTATCTGTTTTAGAAGTTGTAAGTGTGTGAGATTTTATTAATGTGTAGTCATCATAAGGGTCCACATAAAACATATTACTGCCTTCTGATTTAATAAGAGCTATAGCTCTATAAGCTGAATGCCATGAGGACGCGGTTACATCTGAATATAACACATTATATTTACTATCTATTAATGAAAAATCTCTGATAGATCTTTTATCTAAATAACCATCACTGCTAAATAAATATAAAGATCTAAGTAAGGTTATTTTATCTCCAGATAAATATTCATTGACTGTGGCAGTTCCACCACCTAATGTTTGAACATAAATATTTGTTCCAGAGGCAGCCACTACAAACACATATTCATAATGATTTAAACTATCATTATCTGTGCTAGGACCCAATAATAAAATATCATCTACATCAATTATACCTGAAGTAGTTACTTGTATATAACCAGTTCCTGAAGTTGTATTATAAGCAAATGAATTAAAATAGTATTCAACCGACATAGAAGTATAGTTATTATCACTAAAATCATCACTACTATTATATAGTAATAAATCACCAGTAGTCCTACTTAAATGCCATTCCGATATAATACCATTATATAGAGTATAAAAAGGAAGCCCATCTTGAATTTGTGTAGCATTTAAATATCTAGGACCGGCATATATCAAGGTGTCTATTTGAGTTCCCTGCGCAAAAGAGGGGGATAAGGTATATGAATTACCAATTAAAGCTCCATCAGAGCTTTTAAACAAAAGTCTAGCGATACTATTGGTAGCGTCTATAGTATGAAATGATCCGTTTAATGATCCAAAACAAAAATTTCTATAAGCGCATCTGACATTTTCCTCGGCCATAAATTTCCCCCTTTAATCATATTGAGTAGCGGTAACTGTTATAGTAACTGAATGTATATCTACTCCAGCTTTGTAATATGTAACCGACTCGCCATTACCATAATAATAATCTGTATTCTGTGGGTTTATAGTAATATATCCATAATCATCATCATCAGTAAAAGTTACTGGTGAATTTATTTTCCCATTCCCATATTGATCCAACACAATACATGTAATTTCAGAAACATTCCTACCATCAGCAGGTAATATAGTAGGATAAGCCGTCACAGTCATTGAATCCATAAAAGATTTGGCTGTGGACACTACATAATTATAAGTCGACCACGTATAATTAGTACCATAGTAATTAGCCGAAATCTGTAAACGATATAATGTACCATCATAATATGATAAAGCATATATTGGAATAACTGTGGTGTTATCTACTTTTAGATTATCCATAGTCATTATACCATAATAAGGTATTTCAGATATAGGATATTTAACATACCCACTGTTATAAGTTAAATCATCAAATATAGCACCGGAAACTGTTATTCCATCTGAATATAATCCTAACGAAATATTACCATCATAGATACCTGTAGGATTTGATCCTATTAAAGTCCAGCCAGTATCTACTTCAGAAATAATATTTTTATAATAATAATATAGCACACCTGAATCTCTTACCAATCTAAGCATATAATCATCTGATGGAATCGCTATACCATAATATCTCTCGTCATATAATTCTTCTATCTCATCCACAGTTATCTCTCTATCAAATATTCTTATTTGATCAAACTTACCTATAGAACCTCTGGTTAAATTATCTGTAGATACGCCAGTATTTATTAATTCCCATTCTTGAATAATAACATAAGCTCCACCATTATTGGCTGTTATAGTAATACGATATGTTATGAACGCCGTAGAATTATTTATGTCGTAAGTCTTTTTTTCGGAAGCAGTCCAAGTAATTCCTGATTTTGAATCCAACAATTCCCAATAACTCCCATTCCATCCTTCAAAAATCCAAGTATTTGGAGAATAGGTAGAAGTAGTATATCCAGACATAGTGTATCTATTTACTATTGTAGGCGTAATGAATGTGTAAGACAGCCAACCAGTGGTACCTACGGCTGATTGCCATCTATTAGCAGTGGATGTAGAATTATCCATAGCTTTATAGGCGTAATAAGCAGAATATACAGAACTAGCTGCCGCTATACCAGATGGCGCAGTATTAGAAGTCATAGTAGGCACCTGATCTACACTAGTACCAGAAAAATAGCGCTGCTTTTTATTACCTATTGTTTGAATAGGATACATTGCATTATCTGAAGCCGTATCTATATCATGAATCAAATCTTTATCCAGATATATTTTAGAATTAGTCCCGTTTTTTACCAACACGATATGATACCATGTACCAGATATAAGTGCCGGACCACTAGATTCGTATCCTATATGATTGTACACTGATAAATAGTTTGTAGAACTACTAACATATAAAGGCATTATACCTAATTCATCATTACCTAACAATGTGTTTGTAGTCCCGCCAAATCCATCAAAATAATACCACATAGAAATACTTGCGTTAGAACTATTTATAGGCTGACTAAGCTCAATGTAATCACTTTTAGAAGTTATTACTGCGGCATTATTAATAACACCACTCGCGTATGTTATACCAGAGTTGGTAGCATAGTTGGATCCAATATCATCGTAGATTATAGTACCACTAACTGAATCCATGGTATATAATATTTTTGTGTCATTTATATTTGTAGTAAAAGCATCTATAGTAGATACTGCCCCACTAACAGTGGTATATACTAAAGGATGGTCTATGTTAGTCCCATAGTATCCTTCCATATATAAAGTGTTTATATCTGAATCAGTAAGCCCTATACCATCATAAATTCTAACACAATCTAATTTACCCAAGCTCCCTTGAGTGCCACTAATAGAAATATAATTACCCAAAGTAGACATTGGATAAGTAGCATTATTAAAAGAGCTGTTTGAATTCTGTACTAAAGTATTGTTTAAATATAGTTTTGAATTAGTACCATTTTTTATAAGTGCTAAATGATGCCAAGACCCAGATGTCAATGTAGCCCCAGAAGAATACCACCCATTATTCCAAAAACCAATTAAATTAGAAGTGCCGCTAACTAGTAAATGCTGATATGTAGGACCATCTCTTCCTATTAAAGTATTATAATTATTGCCAGTTCCATCAAAATAATACCACATGGACACACTTACTATTGATCCACTAACCGATGTGTTTAATTTTATATAATCAGTTTTATCGGTTATTACCAGAGCATTACCTATTTTACCGTATGTGTAGGTTACCTCTGAAGTAGTAGCACTGTGCCCATAACCACTTGTATCATATAATATAGTTCCACTAACAGAGTCCATAGTATATTCTACAGAGCATCCACTTATCGTACTTGCGTCGGCATGATTATACATAACTCCTATTTCGTAAGAAGTATTGTTAATCGTAGAGTTCATAAAATGTCTGAAAGTAGAATTAGCTTGATCTATTATCGCAAATCCATTAGATAAAGAACCACTAATCTGAACATCAAAATCATTCATGAGTACATAGTTTGATTTTATTTCGTCGTGTCCATTTATAGAAGTGCTCATAAGTAAAGCATCATCGTAAAGCATAGGATCGCCACTAGTTATATTCCACATAGTAGTATTGGGTAAAGATCCGCTAACCCCAGTAAAACTATAATTCACACTATTAGCTGGCTGAGTGGATAATAAATCAGATAAATTTCTAAACTTAGCATTAGTACTTTTGACATAAATCAAAGTATAAGCGTCATCAATTGTGTCATAGACATCTTGTTCATTATCACGAAGCATTCCTTGTACCCGCGCAAAAGTTGCCGCGATAACAGACTTATAATCCGTGTTTGGATCTGAAGATAAAAAATCACCACTATGACTATCAAATCTTATTAAAGACCCACTTGTACTAGTAGTACCATAATATTCATTAAATAATAATATGCTTTTACTTAGAATTACTTGGGCATCCACATCATAGGAATATTGTGTCCCACTAGTTAGAATTATGTCCGAACCAACCACTTCATTAACTACAACATCCTCACAATAATCATAACCATTAGGACCTATCGAAAGTATAGTGCCAGAAGTAATTGTGCTATCATAGTACTCCTCGGTATTGAGTATTAAAGTGCCTTCAGAAATTGGGTAAAGAAGCTTTGTTTTATAATGTTCTATAGCAAATGAATTGGCATTATATGTTTGTGTAGAAGTATTATATAAAATAAATTCCTGTTGTAACTTACATTCGTAATTATTGAATAACCATTGCCTTATTACAGGCTCACTGGTAGAGGTTATAGACTGCAATGTCCAAAAATACCTACCATCATATTGTAAACTCTTGACCGCACTAAGAACATTACTTGATTCTAAGTAAGTTAGTTTTATACTCAACGGATAAATAAAAACTATACTTCCTGAAGCAGTTTTTTGAACCGCTATATTACTAGTTTCATCAAACATAAAAAAATAACCGTCGGACATAACCATATTCGGCTTAGAAAAATTTATGTTCTCATAAGACATACTTACTAAGCCCCCTTATGATTGAGAAACCGTAGCAGTAATTTTTACTTCAGCATAATCTGTACCTGATTTATATGAAGTTTGAGCTACGCCATCAGAGGTATTAACTGGCGAAGTAACTATAGAACCTGTAGCATTATCATCCGTAAAGTATACTAGTCTACCAGATATTGGTTGTAAAAATTGATCTCTAACTATAGCTGTAATAGTAGATGTAGTAACACCATTAGCCGCTATAATAGCCGGATTAGCATTAAGGGATATTGAAGTAACAAAATGATCTAATGATGACAATTCATAACTATAATATGTCCATGTTTCACCAGTACCTGCATCTGGGCCTTTTTGTAGTCTATATACATTCTGACCATCCATTGCTAAATCATATACACTTAAAACAGTAGCTTCATCCGATTGTATATTTCCCATAACCATAGACCCATAGTATCTTAATTCTTCGTTAACCTCCTGACTAACGTCTATAAAAAGCAAATTAGTACTCTTTACAAAAGCTAACGTATCCACATCACCATAATCAGTAAAAGAATCTACTTTATAAAATGTGGAAGATTTTATACTGGAATAAGCACCTCCAGGATATTTTTTAACATAAGTACCATTATAAGGGTCTATTTTATATAAAGCGCCTGTAGAACTACTAGTACCATTATAATTATTAAATAGCCATAGGTTAGTATAAAAATTGACAGGATCATACTGATCATAAGCATATTGGGTTCCAGAAATCAGTGTTACTCCACCGCCACTAACCATAGTATTAACATAAACATCTTCCTCTTCATCACTACTATTAGGTCCTAGATGTAGTTTTAATGTACCACTAGTAGTAGACCTATAATTCATTAAATCATCATTATCGCCATAAGTTGTTAAATAAATAGTAGTTCCACTAACACTAACTCCAGAAGCCAATGTATCATGATAATGCTCAACAGAAAATGCTTCGGCATTATAATAATGCGAAGTACCTGACGTTAGTGTTATGGTTTGCTGTAATTTACATATATAATTATCAACCTTCCATCTACGCAAAACTACTATGTAAGAACTGCTTTGTTCCAACGACCAAAAATTTACACCATCAAATTCGAGAGAAAGTACAGCGGTACTTAACAAAGTATCTAGTGGATATGAAAAAGACGTATTACCGTCTGCAGTCTTTTGCAATAAGTTGTCTCTGTCCTCTTCAATTACATAAAAGTATCCCTGATCTGCAGTGAAATTTCTCTTTCTAAGTTTTATATTTTCAGTGGCCATCCTTTTCCTCCTTCCAAAGACTGCGTTATTATATAATAAATATCATAATTAATCATAGGTGTCATAAACCCTTAAAATAGGAGCCCAACTAACACTATATTTATATGGATCTCCTATAATAGCAACTTCGTCGGTAATATCAAAATCCGATGTACTATTATTCAATGTAATAACCATTTCAGATAAATCTATACCTGCAGCAGGTAAATTCTCATTTATATTAAATGAAATTGTACTTCCAATAGGCACATCTATAGATTCGGCGGGTGAAATATCCGTGATATATGGAGGATCATTATCAACTACATATGGAGACCAGTCTATTTTAGAGCATAGTTCTGATATAACCCCCTCTATAACTTCATCTAGATCCTGAGCATTAATTGCATGAACTTTTTTTGATAAGTAGTCTTCTCCATTTATACCTGAATGAGTAGTGCCTATCTCTAAAGTCCAGCAATGTTCCCCCTGTTCACTTTTTATTACGAAATACCGCAAAGTTAGATTGAACTTTACCGAAGTAGAAACATTTAAAGAATTATGTACATAGAACTCTGTAATAGCAATCACCTACCTATTAATAGAATATATTATTATGAACTAAAATCTAATTGGTTAGATATACTTGAAATACCAAAACGAGCAACACTATCTATTGTGCTATGAAAAGCTTTTGGTTCTTGATCCGGATCTTGGATACGCAATACCTGCACTTTAGAAACTCCAGCAATGTAACTATTTACGATACTGTCAAACCCATTAGTACCACTCACTGGCACAGTAATAGTGGTTCCAGATATAGTTATAGCCTGAAAATAGTCAGTATTGATGCCATCTGTGATTACTAAGCAATCTCCGCTTGCAGCATCCAAACCAGAGTTTATAGAAAGAGTACCCGCACCAGCTGTGTAATTAGACGCCAATAATACTTCAGTTATTGAAGTACTACCCACATCTTCACTACTTACACCTAAATCAAATCCTAGTGTTTCAAAACAAGTATTACTACTGTACTTAGAAACATCTACAGAAGTTCTGCTAGTTCCAGTATAATATTTACCTATACTTCCTGAAACTATCCAAAACTTACCACCAGTATATTGAACCAAAGCATTTACGTAAGATAGTGCATAACCATCATCTACAGTATTCCAAGAAGTACTATCAGGAATTGCTCTTATTTTAGCTTGCATATCTGTAGCAATAGTTTCACCAGTAATATTTATTCCAGCGTCCAGCTCTATCTTATATGAATATGTACTAGCGTCCATTTTAACGTATAATTGATTAGAGGTACCAGATACAAGTGTAAATTTTCCATTAGTACCAGTAAATCCAGAGCTTTTATACCAACCAGCCTTAGTTTCCCTAATATAAATATCTTGTATAGCGGTTCTGTCTGTATTATTGCTATACCCACTTGTAATAAAAGACAAAACCCATTGCTCATCCCCTTCATAACCTACAGGAGTTAACACTTTTAGATCAGTGGTAACCGTCTTAGAATTGTCGGGATAATTATCTAAATCATAAACAGTAACATTAGTAGCCATTTTTATGACCTCCTTTTAAAAATAGAAATATCTTCTTCCTGTATTAATATAATATGGACAATTATCGTCCACACAAAGCCATCCATATTTTGAACCTCTATTATATCTTATCATAGTTCCACTTGTAACTGTATGAGACGCCAGCCCAGATACAGTTATTGTTTGTCCAAAAGTTGGACTAATTGGATTTAAATCAGTATATTGGTGATAGTCACTTTCAGTGGCATAAATACAGCTCATGTTATAATATCTAAAAGATCCATCATTGATATTTAAATCTTCTACTAGCTGCGGATTTAAAGCATCTACATCTACACCACAAGGATTGGAATGCACTTTATATTGTGATAATCTTCCGCTCTCAGTGGTGCCATAATATCTTTCCCACCCTATTTCTTTTAGATGTGCACACGCCCCTTTTTGATGTGCTATAAATTCACTACTTGTCATTAGTTCGTACTCCCAAAATTATAAAATTGCCCATCGCGCCTTACTAAGAAAGATGGATAAACCAACATAAAATTATGTTTTTCATTTTCGTGATTCTGTGTATCAATAATAATATAATCATTAGTATTTAATTTAGGTACTACATTTAAGTTTTTATTTTTCAAAGTAGATTCACCAAGAAATATCTTATCCGGTGTATGTCTAACACCAACCCAAGACAATTTCGCTATATAATATAAATTAGTAAATATTAAATACTGATTTGAGAAATCTAAATCCATTGAATCAATTTGATTTAATTGTGCCACATCCTTTACAACCGGTCCTGAAAAGTAACAGCCTGTTAATATCGCTATCTGATCCTGATCGTAACTAACATTAGTCCAATGTAATTCAAGCCTATACCTATCCGCCACCTTAAATGCCATATCAATTCCCTCCCTTCCTATTAAAGATATATAGGTGTAAGAGGTATGCTTACAGATCCCTGACCTGTTTTTCCTCTACTACACATATCACCATTACCAACCACTGTAGCTATTCCATAAATAGTAGTATTAGCTGTACCAATACTTGGAGAACCAGCACTCACACTACCCTGTTCGCCAGTAACATTCAATCCACCGTCTAATGTTATACCAGTATCTAAACCTGTATCAGCTGTAATAGTTGCTTCAGATATACCAGCCATTACATAGGTAGGAGCACTTACATAAACAATATCTGCCTCGCAATCCTCGTCACCATCATCCCATTTTTGTGCAGAGTAACTTTGCTGACCAAACCCACCGGCATCTGATTTATCATATGAGTAACTACTTAGAAAAAAGGTATCATCCACACCTTCTATCGAGGTACCGCATCCAGTCGGTACAATAGAAACAGTTATATACGCCAAGCTATTAGTACAACTTTGAGTGGGGGTAACTGTTATACTATCCGGACCTGCACCCGCATACATAGTTATACTAACATTTACTACATTAGTAACCATAGTTTTATATGGAGACCAGCTACCTATCTGCCAAAGTCTGTTGATTTGTGGACTTATCCCCCAATTGGCAGAGACAATCCCATTAGAATTACCATTAACAGATACCTGGGTAGCACTTCCTAAAATTATTGCCATAATTTCCTCCTTAGTGCTGAGGCCTAATTGTACATAAATTATATGTTTCGAAAGTACAATTATACCTAGACTCGCACGATTTACAATACATTCTTTTAAACACTTCTAACCTAGCCGATATCTGAGATGATGTTAAATATTTATAATTCCCCATAACAGAAAAAGATTTTGCAACAACACTACCACTACTAGGCTGACTAATTGATCTACTATTTTTATTTTTATTACATCCACATCCCATAATTAATTACCTACCCCTTGCCATTGTATTTGCCATTGATTCCATCCATTACTTCCGGCTATAGGTGATGATTGCATCGACATAACAGCTCCAGTAAATGAAACCCCTCCAAAACTAAAACTATTATAATCCCCAAATAAATCACTAGAACTAGTATTAACAACAACAAATGAAACTGTGGCTATGCCTTGAGCGTCGTAACTTATAGAAACAGATCCACATTCTATAAATTCTGCCATTTTATATTACCTCCGTATCTATTATATACTATCTACATCTAAAAATTCAGGTTTATATACAATAGTACCACTAAAATATCCTCCAGCATAAGGCAACCTTTGCCAACTGGCCGATTCATAGGCCCCACATAGTCCCGCCATATCACCAGAGGTGTTTATACTATTAGTAGCTGATATAACCTCTATCCTTCTACTTTCCGCTCCAAATGTTTGTATAACGAACTGCCCTCCGCCAATAGATGCAGGACCCGCACTTCTCAGTTTATAAGAAACAGACATAGATTAATCTCCTTTAATTAATAAATTAACCAAACGTACTTTCACTATCTAATCTTCCATGATATACAAAAATAAATGAATAATTCACAACAGGTATATTAGGAGGATCATGTGACCATGAAAAACTAGTTAAATACAAAGAAGCCCCTTTAGGCATTATGTCACTAAAAATCTTTACGCTAGAATATGACATGGCGTGACTTCTACAGGTAGCATCGACAACAATAGGATTTCCATTATATATCAAATTATATCCATCAGTATGCTCAAATACCAACACTGGAGTAGTAGGACCACTAGACGCATTAGCCTCATATGTATCATAAGTTTTAACCTCATACCCACCATACCATTTAAACGTAGTGCCTATTGGTACACTACCTTCAATATAAGATTTAGATACACCATTTGGCAAAAAATATACATTTAATCCAAGAGTACAAGATAATTTTTGAGTCCATCCTACGCTAATTCCAGCCCTACCTGAACACGTATATCTAGCTTTTTCAGATGTAGTCATTGGGGCATATGCAGTAATAGCAAAATCCCCCATACAAGGGCCCATCAATAATGTTCCATTATCAGCTATCTCAAAATTAGTATTGGCTCTTAAAACAGCTGATATTATACCATATCCCTCCAAATCTTTACCAAAATTACCTACTAAATTACATTCACATGACATATTTAATTTACTCCTCAGAAGTAGTAATAGAGCCTATATCACTAAAATAAGTAGCAAAAGCCGGACCACCCATAGACATACTAGCATGATCATGCACAAGTACGCCTTGAATTACTAATGAAAAAATGTAATGACCTAAACTATTTGATATATATTCTATAACCTGAGTTCCACTATTTTCATGTAAGTAATCAACGTATCCTGTAGAATCAATATTAATAAAACTACCCAGTTTTGGATATAATATCCTAAAGCCTCCATTTTCAGCATCCTTTACTGGTGGATACCCAAGCGGTCTAGTTATTCTTAAAGTATGACCTACTGCACAAGAAGTAACAGTTTGAAACTTATCATAATTTATTAAAGTTGAGTCTGAAGCCATTTATATTTACTCCATAATATAATTAATTTGTTTATTCTACATATCCTAGATCATTTACTACTAAACCTCCTGAAGGTTTTCCTATAGACCTATCGGCGCTACTGCCATACGCATCAGGAGTATATGTTATATCGGTCTTAGGTATTGCAAACATACCGGTTGTAATAGCAGATACTTGTTTAGCTTTAAATGTAGGTCGTATAGCAGAATTATCTTCCACAATAGATGTTATAGATCCAAACCTACTTGTACCTGCAGTTCCACCTGTAAGACGTCTATTAAAAGTCTGACCCTCCAAAGCGAACATCATATCTTTACCAGAAACACTTAATGAAAACTTATTACAATCAGTTCTGAGCGGATTGGCAGAACAACTAGTAATTATACCTGTAAATATTGTGATATTATTACATTTAATTTGTAACGCACCTCCAGATGAACCACCGCTAATAGTTGAACTACTAGCTTTAACAGTGGCACTGGCTGTAGCACACATCTGTCCTCTTGTTCTCTTTACATTAAACGATATTACATCTGGAGTACTATAAGATGTTCCTCCTATTGTAACAGTTGCTCTAATAGATTGATATGTTATTGATGCCATAATATATCCCCTTAAAACTATCTAATATTATAACCACGATGGGTTATTATAAATATATACATTAACCCTATCCCCTGGAAATATAAAATCACGTGTACAATTTATACAACTCATAATACCAAGTTTATTAAGTCTTACATTAGCCCATGAATTATCTTCAGATACACTTATTACAGTACCAAGTGTTTGAACATCCTGAGTAGTAGGCTCATGAAGTGCCACATCGCAGGTATTGAAAGATGCATGAGCTGATCCTATTGAAAAAGACACCGTATATTGACTACTATCTTGATAAGAAAAATCTATTTCATTAATTATTCCTCCGTCATATGCACCGCACAACCTTGGATTTGAATAAGGGCCGCACATATATGTTATATTACTAGTAGAATCATATGTACTCATAAGAGTAGACATTCTATTCGCAATAGAATTACATAAGTCTTGATCTGCAAAAGGCAACGTTACTTGTAAATCGCCGCCTTTTATAGAATCTTGAGCAACCTGAAATTTAGTTTCTTTTGATTGTGCTGTACCAATATCATTATCTTGAACCTCATCGCCCCTATCTATAGTAGAACCATTCAGAGAAACAGGTGAAGGCTTATCTATTAATATTATAGGTGTAAAATATATAGATACTTCTGATAATACATCTGAAGTAATGATGTTCCTATTATCATGTATTAATATACATGGACTATCCCAATCGTATACAACCACTATTTTATTAACAACATATCCAGCGTCTCCTTGACCTACTGGAAATATTTTAATGCCATTAAATACATATCCACTAGATATTTGCGTAGTATATGAAGTATCGTTTAAAAACCCCACCGTATTACCATCATCATCCGTGGTTGATTTTACAGCACTATCTTTAGAAGAAGAAGAATATAAACAAGATGGATCTATTTTAAAAGATACGCCATTATCTGAAAGCATTCCTCCATATTTAGATAAATATTCTTCTCTAACATTACAAGAAAAAACTATCTTAGATGGCTTATCACCATCACCTTGAACTATAACATAATCATCTCCTTCTGATAATGCTATAGGCTCATTGTACATGGTGTCCAGTGTAACTAAAAAATCAGCGTCCCCCTCTGACACCCCATAACCACTATATTGTTCACAAATCCTAATAGTATTCAGTTTATAACCATAAATATAAACAGCTGATACTTTTTGAAATCCAAGTAAATTACTGTCAGGAAGATCTATGCCATCTCCAGAATTTGGAATAGTGAATTTGCCATCTACACAGTATGGAGCCGTATATCTTTCATCAGATATCCATGCTCTTGTATGAAGGGTACCAAAACCTTCTAACTCATAATATCTAGGAGAAGTATTAGAAAAATGTATAGTAGTATTCTTATAATCATAAAATGGTACATTCATCTGAAATACATACAAAAGTATAGATTCAAATTTTGTTGGATCATACAACTTCAAATCAGACAGCGCTGTTGGATCAGCGTCTTTAAGATAATATGGATCATACCCATATTCTATACACCCATCAAATGCATATCTGCAGGCCTCTGCACCTAATATTTCACCAAAAACTGTTATTTTAGGAAATTCTTTTTTTGTAGTATCTACCTCACCAGTAGTTGGTTTAACTTTGCTAGCAAATTCATACAAATTAATTGTGCTACCAATTGATCTAGTAGGAGGTGGATCCGCACCTATCACAAGTACATTATTACACGGCAATGCATATGAATCACTTGAAATAGACCATAATACATCAAAACTACCATGGTTGCCTCCTATTGTATGTAATGAGGCAACTCCTGTTCCATCATCGTAAACCTCACCAAACTCACCATTAGCCATTAAAGATAAATGCATCACGGAATAGGCATCTTTATTTAATATATCAAACCCTGCTAGGTCAGCCCCTTTTATATTATTAAAAGGTATGCCTGCATTAGATAATATATATGAAGCTATATCATTTATCCCACCATTACCGGCCGGTATATTAGAAAATGTATCTCCTTCGCCAGTTCCTTTTCCAACTAGCATCTTATTCAATACATCCCAATCGTATATACCATCATCTTGAATTATTGGCATTATTTATTATCCTCTCATTAAACCTAATCTACCAAAATTAGAATCCGCCACATCTCTTGCCTCATTAATATCAGACTTTAACGTATTGATTTGCCTCTCTAGATTCCCTACTTTACTAATTATAGAGGATATATAGTTAGTCTCTATGTATGCTATAGATTCATGTAGTTTTAATTCCAAACTAGAATTATCCATATTAGATTTAATCATTAAGTCATCCTTACTTATTAAATTAGAAACTTTGCTATCCAATTCAGACAATCTAGAGTTTATATCATCTACGTCCACTGAATTTGTAGATATTTTCCCTTCCTTATTAATAGCAGTTAGTTTAATTTCTAAATCTTCAAACTTAGCATCATATCCATCAAACCTGCCAGAAAAATCATCAAATCTAGAATTAGCAGCATCTATAAACTCGTCTATCTTGGTATTGGATTTCTCTGCGCCTACACCCGTCCTATTACTATTGAAATTAGATAATGCCGACTCTAAATCAGATATATTGGATATTTCAACAGTATCTTTTTCAAGTTTTACCGGTTTCAATTCTATTGAGCTTAGCTTATCAGCTATAATATCTCCTATTTTAGCTCCTATAGATTCAGCATCCACAGCACTAGCAGAAGAAACACCACTATTAGCCGATATAGGCTGAGCTACTATTTCTCCCCCCTGAGCATATACCAATTGTTCTCCTACACCAGGTACTACCCCACCTTTATGAAAAGTAGGTATTTTATTATCTTGATTGCCAAGTATATCTTCCAACATTTTTTCTTTCTTAGTTTTTTCATCACCTAATCTTCTAGCAATTTCAAAAGTTGACAATGTCTCACCTTTAGGAGTAGAAGATCCAAATAAAGACTTTCCAACTTTAGGAGCTATATCCATTACTTTATTTAGCAGCCCTTGAAATTTTTCCTGAACCTTGGTCTGTATCGTAGAAATCATTCCACCTTCGGCGTATTTTATACCATAAGTATCTTTTAATAATTTAGCTGCCTCAACAGATGCATCCCTACGCGTATGAAAAGCTGAAGCAAAGGTCTCTGAAAAATATTCTCCAGGAGAAGTAAGGGCATACGCACTAGGCGCATTATATTCCATAACTTCTGGATGATTAATTTTAGAATCTCCAATAAGCGATAACCACTCTCCTTCTTTTAAAACGCGCGCCTCTTCATCGAATATACCTTTAATAAAAGCATCTTTTGGAGAATCAGATAATAAAGAATGCCCCAATTCATGTGTACCTATATGTGGAAAAAACTCCGATTTGTCCATTATATTTATATTATGAGATAATCTATTAGGTGCACCAGCCGGCCCTGACATAGTATTTGTTATCACATTATCAATTTCAGACAGCGGCTTAGTAAACCATTCCTTAGATAAATTTATATTACCTTTAGCTGAATTAAATTGACCTATTATAGAAGAACCACTCTCTGGAACTCCTTTAACTATTGGGTCTCCAAACGTCATAGATTTAAAATTAAACCTATGCGCACCTACTTTTTCTATTACAGCAGCCATACTATCTAATGTTTTAGTATAATTAGGAATAACAGCGTCTAATTTGTCTGCAGGAGTACTCAATAAAGCATCAAATAAACTAGTAGAATCTACTTTTATATCTAAACCAGCTTTTTTAAATTTATCAGCGGCTTGTTTAGAAATAGTATTGGATAATTTACTCGCATTAGACAGATGTTTAGGCACAAACTTACTAACTACAGAATCCAATAAATTACCGAATTTTCCCTGCGTAGACTTATTAGAAAGACCACTAATTTCAGAATTAGCAAAATCATCCATATTACTTAAATACTTAGTTACTACATTCTTAGCTGCAGTTTTTTCTTCTATCCCAGTACCGGTTCTAACTAAAGCTTCCATGGCCTCATGAGGCCCCTGTCTCAGTTGGGTTAATTGCATCTTCTTCTCAAGATCAACTATTTCGGTCCCTTTTATATTCTTTATCTGAGATGCAAGTGATTGGCTAGTCTCGCCAAGTATCCTCATATTAGATTCTTTACTCCCGACTTTTTTCATAGACTCACCTAATGCATAAGCTATATCAGTTATACCCTTTCCTTCTGTAATACCTTGAGTAAAATGAGCAATGATTTCTTCGGCAGATTTAAACATTGGGGCACTTTCTTTGCCAAATAATCCTTTAGCAAAATTACCTATTTTAGTAGATACAGCTGAAATTAATCCAGTGCCTTTACCAACCTCTCCCGATGGAATGACATAACTTAGCGCATTCATAAACTCTGTTAGTGCCGGGGTTCCTTCTGGACCAGCATTTAATTTTTTTCTATTAAATTCAGCAAAAGGAATTAAATCTCCTATAGCATCATGGAGACCTTCTAATTTAGGAGACGCCGTAATTTCGCCCCGATAATTTTTATTTGAGGCTAAAATTTCTTCAGTAGATTTAGATCTAAAAGGATCTAACATACTATTTATAGAAGCTTGCATCTCTGGTAATTTCTTATCTACTACTTCTCCACCAGAATCATATCCCATACCTTGCGTAAAAGCATCTTTACCAGAAATAACTTCAGAAATTACAGCATCCATCCCATCTGGTAAACCTGCCTGACCTAAAATTTGACCAATGGCTTCTTTAGAAGCATCGCTTAATCCACCTTTAGTTTTAGATGAATATTTAGTATAGTTACCTTCAAAACTACTTGAAACACCAGCACCACCAGAAGATCCTTTACCAAATATAGACCGGTCGTAATTAAATTTTTCTATAGAGTTAGATAAAGAATTAGCCATTTTTGGAGTAGCTTGAGCCATAGAAGACCCAAGTAACTTAGTTATCAATTCTATAGCACCAGTAGTACCTAATTTTAATCCAGTCATTGCAGCACCACCACCAGCGGCTATCATCGTAGTTGGGTCTATCAATGGGTTAGCTATTATAGGAATTTCTTCCTTTCCTTTATATGTAAGCCACTTATCAGCATACTTATCTAATTTTAAATCTTTAGAAGTCTTATTTAATAATAAGTCTTTTGTAGATGAAAGTTGTTGAATATATTTATCTATCTTGCCACCACCAGCATATCCAATAGATTCCTGTAATTTTTTACGTTCATCTATTCTCCTTGCCACTTCCTCGGCAGAAAAAGTTTCACCTTCTGTAGACGACTGGCCTCTCAATTTATTTATAGTAGTAGCCACTCCAGAGGATGTCGCACTCAATCCAGAAACAACTTTTTCTTTAAACTTATCTAAAAGATTTTTCTTTTCCTCTATTTTTTCTTCTGGAATTTCAGATTTATACTTATCAACAAACGCTTGTATACCAGCTATTTTTTTATCGCGATCAGAAATTATACCACCATCTGCGTATTTAAGTGACTCCTCTTGTTGTTTTTTACGTTCATCTATTCTCCTTGCCACTTCCTCGGCAGAAAAAGTTTCACCTTCTGTAGACGACTGGCCTCTTATTTTTTCTACACCTGCAGAAACAGCACCCTTAAATGCATCAAATATACTTTGCTTTTCTTCTATAGGTTTTGTTTCCTCAGTTTTAATATCTCCGTATTCTGCCTTGTACTTATCCACAGTAGCCTGCATACGTGCAATAATCTTATCTCTTTCAGAAATGGTGCCACCATCAGCAAAGGATGGTACAGTGCCAGTAGTATTCATATGATCCAACGCATTATAGCCTATACTCTTGGCAGCGTTAGCATTTACTATATACTCTCCAGGACTTGCCATTATAGGCACTCTATCTTCGCGCGGACCACCAGGACCAGATATTGTTCCACCAGTAGCAAATTTAGATTTTTTATTAGGACGCTTAATCATATCCATTAAAATATCTCGTATAGCTGCACGAGCAGTATTAGGCGGAATTATATAATTTATTAAACCTCTTGTAGACTTCGCAATTCCAGATTTTAGTCCGCCAAAAATATCTTTAAAAGCATTTCGCGTCAACTGATCTGGCATAAGCCCCTTAGCAAAATTTACTCCGCGACCAAAAATATTCTTTCCGCCAGAAATAGCACCAGAT
>Ga0153915_10000466_pt1 | contig 37572 bp, 33 predicted proteins | sample Opewatmetagenome_2_FD_107003 | JGI IMG/M metagenome (GOLD analysis project Ga0153915, IMG submission 107003) | Freshwater wetland microbial communities from Ohio, USA - Open water 3 Core 3 Depth 3 metaG | ecosystem: Environmental > Aquatic > Freshwater > Wetlands | place: USA: Ohio, Lake Erie... | reverse complement strand
GAAAGAACCTAAACAAACAATGTAAAATCCGGCGGTAAAAATAATCCCGAAAGAAGAGATTGTCAAATAATTTAAAGGAAATAAAAAAGCCCCGCTGAAACGGGGCTTAAAAGAAAGTTTATTCTGTCTATAATTTTAATATATCGCCGTAGATTATAAATGCCATAAGAATAAGTATAAGAACAAAGCCGACATTTTGAATTGCAATTTTAATTTTAATAGGTATTTCTTTTCTGAAAATTCCTTCAAGCAGAATAATTACAAAATGTCCGCCGTCAAGAACGGGGAAAGGAAGAATATTAAGTATTGCAAGGCTTAAGCTTAATAAAGCCAGAAAATCGAAGAAAGCAAATCCGCCGCTGTCGGCGGCGCTTTTTGCAAACTGGGCAATCTGGATTGGCCCGCCGAACGATTTTTTGAAATCCGATTTTCCGGTAATTACTTCTTTAATTGCAGTTAAAGTTGTAACGGTGGTTTCTTTTATCCGTATAAAACTTTGCCCTAAAGCGCCCATTAAACTGTACTGTTTATATTCAACCGGGCCGTGCCCGAGTGAAACGCCAATCTTACCATTAGATGAAGGAGTGATTGATGATCTGACGCTGTCTTTGCCGCGCTGAAGAACAAATTCAACCGGCTTGTTTTTACTTGACTCAATTATTTTGATTGCTTCTTTGCTGTCTTCAACATCTTTTCCTGCTATCGAAAGAATCAAATCCCCTTTTTTCAATCCTCCATCCTCTGCGGGTGAATTGGAAATAACCTCATTTACAAGAGGATGAACGAGAGGATAGATAAGCCCCCCTTTAGCGGCGTACTGCGAAACAAGGTCGCCGGAGAAATGTAATTTAACTTCCTGCCCTTTTCTTAGAACAACGGCCTCAATCTCTTTTGAAGCATTAAGCCCGAGGTTAAGAAGAATGCCCTCCCAATCCTTAGTGGCAGCGCCGTTGATGAAAAGAATCTGATCTTTATTTTGCAAGCCTGCTTTCTTTGCAAATTCATAATCTTCAACATGTGAAACGCTTGTGGTTATAACATTTATATCCCCTTTGAAGTAAATAATGCCCCAGAAAATTACAATAGTGAGGATCAGGTTCATTAAAACGCCTGCCGAAATAACGAAGAGTTTCTGAATTGTAGGTTTAGACCTGAATTCGTAAGGCTGCGCTTCTTTACCGGCAAATTCGGTATCGAAACTTTCATCGACCATACCGGCAATTTTAACATACCCGCCGAGGGGAAGAATGCTTAAGCGGTAATCGGTGGTCCCTTCTCCGTCATAATCTTTAGGAAGGTTTCCGAAGGTGAATCCGGTTTTTTTATTCCAGCCGAAGAGCCTTTTGCCGAAACCGAGCGCAAATACATCAGTCCGCATTTTGCATATCTTGGCGGCAATAAAATGCCCGAATTCGTGTACAAAGACAAGAATTCCGATAGTTATAACAAAATAGAAAACATATTCCATGTGGCCACCTTAATTATAAACTTTATTTAGATACTCCCTTGTCCGACGGTCATTTTCGAAAATAGTTTCTATGTCGGGAGCCTGTTTTATTTCAATCTTATTTAATGCAAAATCAATTATTTCAGGTATCTGTAAAAATTCTATTCTTTTCTTCAAAAACAAATCTACGGCAAATTCATTAGCCGCATTTAAAGTACATGGCGCTGTGCCTCCTGAACCGATTGCTTCATAAGCAAGTTTTAGACAATTAAATTTAACAAAATCCGGTTCAAAAAAAGTAAGTTTTTGGATTTTGGGGAAATTTGTCTCAACAAAACTGCTTTTAAGCCGCCGCGGATATGTAAGAGCATACTGAATAGGTATTTTCATATCGGGAAGGCTTAATTGCGCCTTAATAGAAGAATCTATAAATTCTACCATCGAATGGATAATCGACTGGGGATGAATTAGCGTTTCAATTCTTTCCTTTGGAAGATTAAAAAGCCAGTGGGCTTCAATAACCTCAAGCCCTTTGTTCATCATTGTAGCCGAATCTATTGTAATCTTATTTCCCATCTTCCAATTGGGATGATTGAGAGCTTCCTCAACCGTTACGTGTTTTAATTCTCCAACGCTTTTATTGAGGAAAGGCCCGCCTGAGGCGGTTAAAATAAGTTTTTTTATCTCTTTTTTCGATTCCCCTACAATACTCTGGAAAATTGCGCTGTGTTCAGAATCGATGGGGAGTAACTCGGCATTGTATTCTTCGCATAAACGTGTGACGATTTCTCCCGCCGCTACAAGAGTCTCTTTATTTGCAAGCGCTATCCTTTTACATAATTTTATTGCTTCAATTGTCGGGGCCAGCCCGGCAAATCCCACAAGAGAAGAAACGAAAATATCATAATCTCCCCGGCAGGTTATTTCTATCAGTCCTTCCAGGCCGGATAATACTTCCGCAGGAGCCTTTAACAACTTCTTTAATTCCTCTGCTTTGGCGGCATCCCTGACTACAACTGTTTTAGGATGGAACTCTTCAATCTGCTCTGATAAGAGCCCTATATTGCCGTTAACGGTCAATCCGGTTACTTCAAATTCCTCTGAAAACTCCTTTATTACAGATAATGTATTAACTCCAATTGAGCCCGTTGAACCAAGTAATAGTATTTTTTTCATCAGCAAAAATTATTATTGTCTTAAAGATAGAAAAAAAGTATAAATTATTGTATTGTTTAAGTTTATACGAAATAATTGAAAAGCCCCCGGATGTCTGTTTTTCCGGGGGTTGTACTGCCGGTTTACCGCATCTTTTTAATGGGCGACCGCAAAGGAATAAATATATTTTATTAGCATTTAAATTTCTTTATTTTTTAGCAACAAAAAGAAAAAAATATGAAAAAGGTAATCTATCCGGGAACATTTGACCCCGTTACTTACGGACACATAGATATTATTAAACGCGCGACCGATTTATTCGACAGAGTGGTTGTAACTGTGGCTAAGAACCCTTCTAAAACATTTCTTTTTACAGTCGAAGAAAGAGTTGAGATGCTTAAGGAGAGCCTTAAGGAATTTGATAAGGTGGAAGTTGATTCATTTAACGGGCTGGTTGTTGAACATGCAAGAGAAGTCGGCGCTGTAGGAATTATAAGAGGCCTCCGGGCTATAAGCGATTTTGAATATGAATTTCAGATGGCGCTTATGAACCGCAAACTTGAGGAGGAACTTACAACCATTTTTCTTATGCCTCACGAAAAATATACCTACCTTAATTCTACAATAGTAAGAAACCTTGCTCAATTTAAAGGGGATATATCTGATTTTGTACCCGAAATTGTAGTCAAAAAAATGAAAGAAAAATTTATTTAAAAAAGTTAAATAAAGGCTGTTTATTTAATTTAGCATAGATATGTAGTAATAATTAATATGATTATTACAATTAAAAAGGGTATGCTTTTTTCTTTAGCGATATTCATAAAGCTTCAAGGCGCCTGTGTCTTTTTCGAATATAATGATTTTTTTGTTAAACACTAAAAATGGTCCAAAGTTATTTGATTTAACTAAGGGATCTAATTTGTAAACTTTTTCAAAGATCAATTGATCTTTTACTATAGAAAATTCAATTATTCCGTTGTTGTTGTTTTCATAGTGATCACAATATTGTATAAATAAATGATTTTGATAAACGCAGACATTCTCAACCATATATGGGCGATTGCCATTGTGTTTTTGCGCTAATACATCAGCCCCGTTAATTGTTGATTTTAAAAATGGCAAAGCAGAATAATCAATTGTTTTCAGAAAGTTTCCGTTGAAATCAAACAAATCCACTGAAAAATCGAATAAATTAATTGATAATAGTATATTTTTATTTTTTAAAAGATGAGTGCAGCTTTTAAAAAGGTTAACTTTTTTATTATAAGTCTTTGCACAACCAAAAGATGTAATTTTATTCCCTTCAAGATTTATCTTGGTAATAGGTTTTTCGTTCATTGTTGAATAGAAAATTTGCCCAATGCTATCTTGACAAATTTCAAGATTGTTTGGATTTGACATGTCTTGTACATGCAGATAGCCTATAAAAGCGCCATTAATTGAAAATTTGCTAATACCATTAGGGGAGCCGAATACGTATAATGTATCATTTAAAAAAGTGAATTTTGAGGAGGATAAAAATTCTGCTGGCCCGTCGCCAGTGCCATTCCCAATGTAATGTTTTAAAGTTAAATTACTGTCAAGAACAATTATCCGGTTGTTCTTTGAGTCAGATAAAAAAATACTATTCTTGTATCTCTTTATAGAATTTACCTCTCCCAAACAGGTGGAATCACTTAAAGTGAGAACGCTGATTTTCGCGGTTAGTATTTCTGTCTTTATGTCATCTTTGCTGCAAGACAACAATACAATTGCTAATGCAAAGCTCAAATATTTTTTCATTGATTTTAACCTTCTTCTTTAGGTGATTCCTTTGATTTAATAATTAACACTCATATGGGATGCCGTCACATTTAACGCCGACTTTTAATCCACTGCCTAGTTTAATCCATTCGCACTTTTCTACATCACTTGAACATTCTACAAATCCACCGCCAGAGCATAGACAATTATAAGTACATTTGGCTGGTACAGCCTAATTAATAATCGGCAATATTTTTTTTGAGAATATAACGCTATAAAATTATGCTGCATATAAATCTTTATTGATGTGAATCAAACAATTTGGTATGCCGCAAATCACCGGCGTGACAGATGGCAATGCGGGTTAAATTTTTAGGCATATTTTACGATAATAAATATATAAAAAGAGGCATTTATGCTCTACATTATTCTTTTCTACATTCTTCTTTTTTTCGTAATGATATTCGTGGTAAGACATTCATTGCACAAACCGAAAATGAGCCGTCCGGTTTATATTAATCCGAAGAAATAAAGGCGGGCATTCTTTTAAATTCAAAGTTATTCCGGTTTCTCAAGCCCGCCTTAATAAATCTTTTCCCTTATTTTTGCACTTATATAATCCATTATCCACACAATAAAAGCAATAAGAAGCACAATAAGCCCAACTTCGCGCCAGCGTGCAAGCCCCTGGTACTGCATAAGCATTGTTCCTATTCCGCCCCCGCCTACAAGCCCAATTATAGTTGCCATCCTTACATTTATATCCCATCTGTAAATGGTAAAGGAAAGAAAGGGGAGTGTAATCTGGGGTACAACTGCGTACCAGATAACCTGAATTCTATTCGCTCCGGTTGCCGATATAGCCTCCAGCGGCCCCTCTTCAATACCTTCAATTGCTTCGGAATAAAGCTTGGCATTTGACGCTATTGTATGGACAAGCAGAGCAATCATACCTGCAAATGGTCCAATTCCAACCCAGACAGAAAAAATTATTGCCCAGATTAAAGGTTCAACCGATCGGATAAAATTCAGTATTATTCTAAGAACGTAATAAACAGTAAAAGAAATTTTATTTTCGTTCATCAGGTTGCGCGCGGTTAAAAAACTTAATACAAGCGCCGGGGGAATTGAAATCAGCGTCGCCATTAAAGCTATATAAACTGTCTCGATAATTGCGAAAAGCGCATCGTCGAAAATCCCAAATTCAGGCGTGAACATTGAAACAAAAATCCGTTTTGCCCCCTCAATCCCTTCCGCTGAAAAGAAATCAACAATTGAAATTTTTGTAATTATCCATCCTGCAATAAAAGTAATATTGAAAAGAAAGAATCCGAAAATTTCGGCTGTATATTTTGCCGTTCTGTTTTCTTTTGCAATTCCAAGCAGCATGGATGAAAGGGATGTACGGCTGATTGTCCATGCAGTTCCAAGCAGTATGGAAATAACAAAGATTATAATTACTTCACCCCATGAAAAAGGAATTTCCCGCACATCCATTATAAAACGGTAGTATATGGTCCTTTGCAGAACGATGAGAGAATAGAAGACGAAAAAAATATCGAGCAGGGAAGACTTAATATAACGGAAATTCTTTTCAAGCAGCGCAATGTTCTCGTGGGCAGGGGAAGGGTTATTTTTAATTTTTTCTTTCATCTTATTTCAACCTCCCCGGCATCCTGACCGTAAATTGTCTTAAATTTCTCATCGTCAATACTGCCGGGCGAACCCTCGTAAACAATTTCACCGTCTTTCAGAGCTATAACGCGCGAGGCATACCTGCGTACAAGGCTAAGGAAATGCAGGCTGCAGATTACGGTCGTTCCCATCTCCTTGTTTATTTTTTCGAAATACTGCATAACCGAGTTTGATGTGGCCGGATCGAGCGAAGCGACAGGCTCATCAGCAAGAAGCAGTTTAGGGTTTTGCATAAGGCTCCTTGCAATAGCAGCCCTCTGCTGTTGTCCGCCGCTTAATTTATCGGCTCTTGTTTCGGCTTTCTCAGCCATTCCAACGGTTTCCAAGGCATCATTTGCCTGCTTCAATATTTCAGGGGGGAATTTTTCAAAAATTGAATTGAATGAACTTACCCTGCCGAGGCTTCCCGTTAAAACATTTGTAAGCGCCGAGCGCCTTTTTATAAGATTGAACTGCTGGAAGACCATTCCAATCTGCGACTTAACCTTTCTTAGTTCTTCCCCTTTAATATGAGTAATATCTTTCCCGAGAAATTCAATTGTCCCCGAGGTCGGTTCGGTAAGCCTGTTGATGCACCTCAGAAGAGTCGATTTGCCTGAGCCGCTTAATCCTATAATTACCAGAAATTCTCCCTCATTAACTTCAAGGTTTACGCCTTTCAAAGCATGCGAACCGGGGCCGAAAATTTTATGCAGATTGCGGATTTTAAGAATCATTATTTTATCAGTTTGTTATAATCTATGTTTAATTCTTTTAACATCTTTCTTAAACCGTCATAGTCGCTGTCGGCAGTGCGTATAAAACTGACGACATCATAAGTATCGTATATAATTTTTTTCCCTCTTTCGGTAGAAGCAAATTTAAGTATGGCAGTAATTATTTTCTCTTTCATTTCTTCAGGCATATATTTACTGAAAATCAAGGGGTCATTAGGAATATCCTCGGTATATCCAAAAATCTTAACTTTTTCCGCAACATCGGGAAATTGAGGCTGAACTCTCATTCTGGCATCGTATATCTGTCCCGTTTTGGGATCAGGGGGCGAACTGTAAGTAACCCCCGCATCAACCTGTTTTTGATATACCATAATGACCACATTTTCATGCGTCATTCCAAATACTTCTTCGGAAGGTTTAATCCCTTTTCTTTTCAGGAGGGCATTCGGAAGCAGGAACCCTGATGTTGAAGACGCATCTACAAAAGCAAGGGAGCGCCCTTCAATATCTTCTATTTTATTTATTCCCGACCCGGCTCGAGTAATGAATTGCCCGCGGTAGGTAGTTTCCCCATTATCCCTTACAATTCTAAGCGCGGCTTCGGTTCCGTATTTCTTATTGGCGAGAAGGTATGCAAAAGCGCTTAATCCAAGAGCCATATCGGCTCTTTGCGATCCGAAAGCCTCAATAACAGAAATAAAGCTCAAGGGAATCATCGAAATAAAATGATATCCTGTCTCTTTTTCAAGATATTCCAGCAGCTCTTTTGAGCTTCCGGCTACTCTCTTTGAATCCCCTGAAGGAGTGAAATAAAACTTAACAGGATTCAGCTTTGAGCCAAGTTCCCCTTTCCTCATATCCTTCGAAATATCGAATGTTATGAAGATAATAAACGGAAGCAGGTAAATTGAATATTTCAGCAGTTTCATTTAGACTTATATTCTGCTATTTATGTAATCAAAATTAGCATAAATTTTGCTTCACTGTTACATTTTTTTCGGAAAAACAGATATATCTTACTTTTTTTGCGGATAATATTAGTTCAAAAAAGAATTGCATTTTGATAGGGGGGTGGCTAAATTAGTTGACTATTTTTATAAAATTTTGCAAAAAAACGGAGGTTTGGCATATATGGGTATGATGGCCCGGATGAGAAGTTTAGCCCCTTGGTTCATTATTACCGTAGGCGGTTTGTTCGTAATTTTTATGATTTTTTCCGATACAAGGATGGGAAATATTTTCGGCGCTAATGAAGTTGTTGTTGGCAGTATTGCAGGGGAAAATATTACTTATCAGCAGTTTAATACTATTTTTGAAAATTTTATTAAACAGCAGGAAAGTCAGACTGGCAGAAAAATTGAAGAAGAGCAGTATGAGTATTACCGTGATCAGATTTGGAGCAGGCTGGTAAGCGATAAAATTATGGAGAAAAAGATTAAAGAATACGGCATTGTCGTATCTGATGAAGAAATCAGAAATATTTTCCTCGGCGCAAATCCTCCGGCTGAACTTACGCAGGGTTTTACCGATTCAACCGGAAAATTTGACCGCGCTTCTTACGAACGAGCGCTTAAAGATCCTAAAGCGAAAGAACAGCTTATTGTTTTTGAAAACTATTACAGACAGGCTCTCGCTCTTCAGAAACTACAAAGTTATCTACTTACTTCAATAAATGTAAGCGAATCCGAAATCAGCAGAAAGTATGAAGACCAGTCAGTTAAAATGAAAGCCGATTATATTCTGTTTGACATGAATAATGTTCCAGACGCCGATATTAAAGTTACCGATGAAGATTTGAGAGAATATTATAATAAGCATATGAATGATTATAAGATTGATGCACAGAAGAAAGTAAAATATGTGTTATTCAGCAGAAGAGCTACTGTTCAGGATTCAACAAGAATAAAAGATAACCTTGTTAAGAATGTTGCAAAAATTCAGAAAGATACTTCATCTTTGAAAAGTTTAATCGGCGCTTTTTCCGATTATCCTTATTCGATGGACACATTAAATGTTACATCTCTTCCCGTTCAGGCAAAGAACCTTCTATTCAATGCTAAAGTAAAAGAATTCGTAGGTCCGGTAGCTACAAGCGAAGGTTATACGGTTTATCATCTTGTTGCAAGGATAAAAGGGAAAGAACCGGTAGTTAAGACATCCCATATTTTAATTAAAGCAGGCGGAGACGATAAGGCCGCAAAAGCAAAAGCCGATGATATTTATAGCCAGCTTCAGAAAGGTGCAAATTTTGCCGAGCTTGCTAAGAAATATTCTGAAGACCCGGGCAGCGCTTCCAACGGCGGAGAAGTTGGCTGGGGGTCGAAAGGCACTTGGGTTAAAGAATTTGAAGAAGCTGCTTTCAGCGGTAAAACCGGAGTTGTTCAGAAACCGGTTAAATCGACTCTTGGCTATCACATTATTAAGGTTACCGACCGTTCGGACGATAGATTTGTTGTTGAAAAAATTACGAACAAAATACAACCTTCGGCGTCAACACTTACTAAAATTACCCGCAATGCTAATGACTTAATTAAACTTGCCAAAGATGGAGAATTTCAGAAAGAAGCCGAAATGATGAAATACAACGTTATTGAAACCCCTGCATTTACGGAAAAAGGAGGATTTTTACCCGGTCTCGGTTATAATCCTTCCCTTGTAAGATGGGCTTTCGATAACAGCGTTGGAACCGTAAGCAATATTTTCAAGATGTCTTCGGGATTCGTTGTGGCCGTTGTAAGCTCAGATATTAAAGCCGGCGTAAGACCGTTTGATGACTTGAAAGAATCTATCAGGGTAAATGTTATTAATGAAAAGAAAATTGATAAAATGATGAAAGTTGCCGCCGATGTTAAATCGAAACTCGGAAGCGGAAACGACCTTAACGCAGGCGTTAATTACGCTGCAGGCGTAAAGGTGGATACAACCACAACATTCTCAGGCGTAGTTTTACCTAATATAGGGCGCGATGTTGCCTTTATTAACTATTGCCGCACTGCCACTCTTAATAAAATTTCCGAACCGGTTAAAGGCCAGAAGGGCGCTTATCTTATTAAACCCATTCTTAGAACCGAAGTTTCGTCGCAGGAATATCAGGCTCAGAGAAATGCAATTAGAGACCAGATTCTCCAGACAAAGAAATCGCAGTTCTTCAGCCAGTGGCTTGCAGGCGTAAAGGAACAGGAAAAGATTGTTGACGAAAGATATAAGTATTATTGATTATTAGTTTTTTAATGAAAAAGCCGCAATTTTTATTGTGGCTTTTTTTTTGCACTACTTTCCCGCCGGATTTTTTTTATATTTAATAAGTATATGAAGTCGGTTACCAAAATAGGGCTCGTTTTAATTCTCCTTTTATGGAACGGAAAAAATTGCGCCCAATTCAACGGGACGAATTTCAGCCTGAATGCAAACTTCAGTTACACAAAAACCTCTAAGCTGTATCTTCAGCCGAACGCTTCCGATGAATATTCAAAAGGCATTCATTCTAATTTGACAGACATACTCGGCGGCGGCATTGAACTGCGCATGAAAATTTCGGATTATGTTTTTATCGGTATCGGAGCCGATTATATAAGCAAAAAAGATAAAATTACGCCCCTTACCGTTGAGTCCTCTTATACAGAGACTATCCTTGTCGAAGATGGATACAGCGTTATTCCGGTTGAAATTTCAGGATATTACCTTTTCCCTTTCTCTTTTAAGAATGTGAAGATATATATGGGGGGAGGAGCAGGGCTCTATTTCGGAAGACATATAAGAAATCTAGGAGACATTTCCGCCGAAACTGTTAACAGCGATGCCGGATACGGCATTCACGTACTGGCGGGGCTTGATGTTTTTATTAACGATTTTCTCTCCATTGCAGGAAATATTAAATTCAGAGATGTAGAATTCTCGATGAGCAATAAATACGATAAAACCGAAGGAATATATGAAGGCAGGCTGATCCGAATTATTACACAGGACTTCGATTCCAAAGTTTCCATCGACGGAGTCATGTTCAATATCGGAATAGCGTATCATTTCTAATTTTCATTCCATATTTTTTTAAGAAATCCGCAATAAGTATATTTGTCTTAATCTTTCTATTAATGTTGACGGTATGAGAAATAATGTTGTATATTTGACTGGATTTATGACTTGCGGAAAGAGTACAATAGGGCCTATTCTTGCAAATGTACTCGGGTGGAATTTTTATGACCTTGACAAGGAGATCGAAAATAAGGAAAACCGCAGCGTTATCCAGATTTTTGAAAACAGCGGCGAGAAATATTTCAGGGAAGTTGAAACCGAAACGCTTCAAAAGCTCAGCGGGCTGAGTAATGTAATAATTTCTCTAGGCGGCGGAACAATTGCAAGCGAAGAGAATTATAAAATTCTGAAAGATACAGGGAAAATAATTTATCTTAAGGTTTCTCCCGAAAATTTATATCACAGACTGAAAAATAAGATTGACCGGCCGCTATTCAGGGATTTAACTCTTGGGCAGTCTTCGGAAGAGGATTTTAAAAATAAAATAAGCGAACTGCTGAAAAACAGAGCCGGCTATTATGAAAAAGCTGATTTGATTATTAATACGGATAACACCAAAATAGGTCTTACGGTTGATATCGTTGCAAAAAAAATAAAGGCTGTAATGAATGAAGAACATTAATGTAATTCTTAAGGATAAAAAATACGGAGTCCGGATAAAAGAAAACTCTTTTGATGAGATTGAAAACACTCTTATTAAAAGAGAGATCCCTTCCAGGATTCTTGCAGTTACCGACGCTGCTGTTTTAAAGCTCCATCAGGATAAACTGAATTATCTTTTTGAATCTGAAAATTTTCAGGTTGAAGTATTCAGGTTAAATGCCTCTGAAAAAGAAAAGAATCTCGGTACAGTAGAAGCAATTTATAAAGCCCTGCTCAAAAATAATTTTGATAGAGATTCGGCTATAATTGCAATCGGGGGGGGCATTACAGGGGATATAGCGGGATTTGCCGCTTCCACTTATATGCGCGGCATAAAATATATTCAGGCGCCCACCACCATTCTTGCTTCTGTCGATAGTTCTGTCGGCGGCAAGACAGGGGTCAATTTCAATAATGTAAAGAATTTTATCGGTTCTTTTTATCAACCTGAATTTGTAATTATCGACCCCCGTTTTTTCACTACGCTTCCTGAAGAAGAAATAATATGCGGACTCGGCGAAGCAATAAAAACTTCTTTTCTTGCCGGAGGAAAATATTTTGCCGGCCTGCCTGAAAAAATTCAGCCGGTTCTTGAAAAAGACAGCCAGGCAATTGAATATATTATTACTAATTCCGTGCAATTTAAGGCAGGGGTTGTTGCTAAGGATGAAAAAGAAAAAGGGCTGAGGAAAATTCTTAATTTTGGGCATACTTTTGCGCACGCTCTTGAAGGTGAATCAGGCTTTGCAATAAAACATGGGCAGGCGGTAATTTTCGGAATAGCCGCCGCTCTTTTCCTTTCATACCAAATTGGGCTTGCCGCAAAGAATGATTTTGAAGAGGGATTGTATATCTTGAGCAAGATAAAGAATAAAGTCAAAATTCCCCCGGTAGCTCCCGAAAGGATTTATAATGCAATGCTGAATGATAAAAAGAATAAAAACGGAAGAATTAAATTCGTCTTGCTTAAAAGTCCGGGGAATGTTTTAATTGACGTTGAAGCCGGAAAGAAGGGGGTTATTTCTGCCGTCAACTTTGCATCTAAATATTTTTATCAGTCTCCGGTTTTATGAAAATGTTCCGGTTATATAAAATTATATTTATTGCAGCCCTGCTTTTAATGCCGGTAAAAATCAACGCTCAAATTCAGAGGGAGACGAGGGCTGTATGGCTTACAACTAATTTCCGCCTCGACTGGCCTCCGGCAAAATACGACTCTGAAATTCAAAAGGCTGCCTTAACGGAAATATTCGACGACATTAAAAGAAAAAATTTCAATACTGTTTATTTTCAGGTAAGATTTAACGGAACTGTGCTTTTTAAATCATCCTATGAACCACTATCGTTTTACATAACAGGCAGGCTCGGCGATACCACAGCTTATGACCCTCTTCAACTTGCAATTGAACTGGCGCATAAAAGAGGATTGGAAATTCATGCCTGGGTGAATATGATTAAATGCCTTGACGGCTCTGAAAACGGGATGCTTGATAATTCGAAACATATTTCTTCAGTCCATCCCGACTGGATAATAAAAGACAGCAGGGAGGGAACAGTAAGCTGCTGGCTTGATCCGGGATTGCCTGCCGTTCGCGATTATCTGGTTAACGTTGTAACGGAACTTGCCCTTGATTATGATGTTGATGGAATACAATATGATTATCTCCGCTACCCCGGGAAAAATTTCGATGATGATTTTTCCTACGGCGTTCACGGAGGTGGAATGCCGAAAGATGAATGGCGAAGGAATAACCTGACTGAAATTGTTAAAAACATAACAGAAATTATAAGGCAGGAAAAACCCGACTTAAAAATCGGGGTTGCGCCTATCGGAATTTATCAGAACCAGCAGGGCGCGAGAGGCCTGGAAGGGTACAATGATACTTTCCAGGATTCGAGAGAATGGCTGAAATTAAAATATATCGATTATGCCGTTCCTCAAATATACTGGGGGCTCGACGGAAATCCGCGGTTTGATATTGTAGCCAGGGATTGGGTTGAAAATTCATTCGGCAGATGCGTTATATTGGGCATTGGTGCATATAAACCTGAAATTTATACAAGCATGGATAAATTGATTGAATTTTCCAGAGAAATTAATGCAGGGGGAATTGCATTCTTCAGATATAGAAACATTAAGAACTACGATTTTAATCTTTTTGCGAATAAAGCTTTTCCCGCCGCAATGGAATGGCTCGAAAATTCATCTCCTGAACCGCCTTCGAACCTGTGTTATGAATTTGCAAAAGGCAAAACAGGTTTTTTAAATCTAAGCTGGAATCAGCCTTCGGCGAAAGAAGAAGGGGATGCTTTGATGTATTTTTCATTGTACAGCCTCCCTTCGAGAAATGCTAAAGCTGTAAATGAAGATTTGTTTGAAATCATAAGCGCATCGAAAAATTCTGTTATGCTCGGAATTAAAAGGCCGAAAAAAATTAATTACTTCTTTACATTGAAATCGGTGACCAAGCTTTGGAATGAAAGCGGCGGAAGTTCTAATATATTGAAAGTGACATTCCCGGAACTTGAAATGCTGGCCGGAGCCGATTCGGCAGCTAAAGCCCCGGTTCTTATAAAAGAAGGGAATGAAACGGTTAAAGCCCTTATTACGCTTGCCGGACCCGACAGGATTACTATTTCTGCAATAAATAACGGTACGGCAAAAATCATTTTGGAAAAAGATTCCGAAGCCGGAAAAAGCGTCATCTTGATTAATAAAGACATTTCAAATGCATCTGCTCTGCTTATTAAATTTGAAAGTTCGGGGAAAGAAGTAAAAATAAATTTATAGAGAGCCGTATATATTCACAAGAGGGATTATGGAAAAAAAAGAACTAATTAAGGAAAAACAACGTCCGGGCAGAAAAAAAATAATAATTGCAGTCATAATTATTCTTCTTGTTATTGGGACTGTTATCGTGATAAATTATTTTAAATCGGATGCCGGAACACCTAAAAATGCAAGTGAGAAGAATATGTTAAAAGATTCCTCAATTCCGTTTAATAAGCAGGGAGAGCTTACATTCATATCCGCAAAAGGAAAGATAATATCAGGTATTGATATTGAACTTGCGGATAATGAATCGGCGCATGCAATGGGACTTATGTTCCGTACCAAAATGGAGGAGAAACAAGGGATGCTTTTTATATTTCAGACTGAAGAAGAACATTCATTCTGGATGAAAAACACAATTATTCCGCTGGATATAATTTTCCTGAATGCAAAAAAAGAGATAATTAAGATTCACAAGAGTACCGCGCCTTATCAGGAGGAACCGGGATATGAAAGCGGGAAACCGGCTATGTACGTTATAGAGGTTAATGCCGGTTATTGCGATAAGTTCAATATTGAGGAAGGATGTAAAATTAATTTTACGAGATTTTAGATATTTCACAAAATCATAAATAAATCTAATGGATAAAAAATGGAACCGAAAGCATTTTCCACATATCATTTAATTAAAAGCGAAGACTTAAATCACCATGGAACTTTATTTGCCGGAAGAAGCGCAGAGTGGTTCGTTGAATCGGGTTTTGTTGCCGCAGCAAATCTGGTTGACGCCAAAGATATTATCTGCCTTAAAATACATGGTATGCAGTTTTCAAAGCCGATGAAACTCGGGCAGATTGCCTGTTTTACAAGTAAAATTGTTTATGCGGGTAAATCCAGCCTTCTTTGCAATGTAAGGGTCAGCGCTATTCAGAACAAGGAAATAGTTATTGTAGATGGTTTTTTGACTTTTGTTCATGTGGATGCGAACAATAAACCGAGACCTCATGGAATTACAATTACTCCTGTTACTGATGAAGATAAACATCTTTATGAAACAGCGAAAGAACTTGCAACATTGCATAAAGCATAATTTGCATTTTGTTGTGTCAGGGCTTCCTGCCCTGATACGCATAAAAAATTATTCTTTTATTTCCCTTCCGCCGAGTTCGTTTATAACGGCATTGATCAGGGGGTCTGAATCATTAGAAGCCTGCGCATTCAAATTTACTCCGGCGCCGGTTTCCGCCGTATTGGAGGATAAACTTTCATTCACCGGTTCTTCGGCGGAAAATTTAAGGTCAATTTTCTGTCCGAATACCTGCTGGGTCTTTTTATCAAGGTAAGGCTTATATTCCGAAATTATCTGGTTGTCTTCAGGATTTTCAAGTTTAATATGCAGCCTATTATTCGTAAAATGAAGAGGGTTGGAATTGTTAAGTATTGAGCCGAAGAAGAATTTTTCGGTTTTAACCTGTTCAACAAAACTCTGCCATTCATTTATCACTTTCTGGAAATCGACATCCCCCGAATTTATCTTGGGAGCGACAAAGCTTTTAATCTCGGGCACTTTTATCTCTTCTTTAAAAGCAGGGCTTAAATTGCTTTCTATTTTAGTCTGCTGCTTAAAAGAGGACTTAAATAAAGGGGGTTCGGAAACAACCGGAGAAGGGGATGAATAAACCGGAGCGCCTGTCTCAATCTGACTGAGCAGTTTTGAAATTGTAGAACTGCGTTCAAGCCCGATTAAATTGCATAATGCTACTTCAATTTTTATTTTCTGGTTCGGAGCCGATTTTAATTCATAGAAAGTTTTATTAAGGAAAGATAATATTCTTAAAATATCTCCTTCGGAAAAGGTATCGCAATATTTCAGGTATCTGTCTTTATATACTTCCGCAGTTTCAACAAGGGATGAATCTTTGCGGATGATAACGGTCATTATATTCCTGAAATGCTCATTCAGGCCGTTAAGAAAATCCACAAAATTCCAGCCGTTATCATAAATTCTCTGGGTTATTTCAAATGCCGATGCAAATTTTTTCTCAATAATGGAATCGGTAATCTCAAAATAAATTTCTTCATCAATCAGGTTAAGCATCGAAGAAAGGTATGAGGCTTCAACTTTATCGCCGCAGAAGGCAACAACCTGATCGAAAAGGCTCTGCGCGTCTCGTAACGCCCCGTCGGCCTTCTTAGCAATTAAGGTAAGGGATTTATCGTCAATTGAAATATTCTCTGCCTGAGCAATCTGCAGTAGAAGAGCTTTAATTGTGTTAAGCTCAATGCGCCTGAAATCGAAACGCTGGCACCGGGAGATTATCGTAAGGGGCACTTTGTGAATATCGGTTGTAGCAAAAATGAATAATGTATGTTCCGGCGGTTCCTCTAAAGTTTTAAGAAGCGCATTGAACGACTCCGTTGTAAGCATGTGCACTTCATCGATTATATATATTTTATAATCTCCCTTAGTAGGGGCATATTTAACCGATTCCCTAAGAGTCCTTATTTCCTCAATTCTTCTGTTTGAAGCGCCGTCTATTTCAATTATATCAAGTGACTGTGAATTTTGGAATGCGTTGCACATTTCGCATTCATTACATGGTTCCCCATCTTTTGGATGAAGGCAGTTAAGGCTTTTAGCGAGGATTCTTGCAGTAGTGGTTTTGCCTACTCCGCGCGGCCCGGCAAAAATGTAAGCATGGGCAATCCGATTGTTTACAATTGCGTTCTTTAATGTCTTAGTTATATGTTCCTGCCCTACAACATCGTCAAAATTCTGCGGGCGCCATTTTCTTGCAGTTACTACAAATGCCATTTTTACCTTGTAAAATTCTTATCCGAAAAAATCGGTATTGCTATATAACAATATTTTTTAATTTTTCTAAATCAATTTTCCGGGCTATTAAATTTGCCCCTTTTTCCATGTGATTTCTGTCAATTTCATTAAATGCAGCGTATTTATAGCTGTCGAGATCGAGAATTGCATAAACTTCACCATTCGAAATAATGGGTATAACAATTTCGGAACGGGAACCGGAGTCGCAGCTTATATGCCCTTCAAATTCATTCACATTATCAACTATTATCGTCTCTTTTCTAAGAAAGGAGGCTCCGCATACACCCCTGCCTTTTAATATCTTAGCGCAGGCTGTTTTTCCCTGGAAAGGTCCCAGATACAGTGCGTCGTCCCGGCGTATGTAAAATCCCGCCCAGCTTACCTTGGTAAGAGCTTCTTTTAAAAGGGCGGTAACATTAGCCAGAATGGAAATAACCGGCTCATCCGAAGAAACAATGTTTTCCAGAATGGGGAGAATCTGCATATATATTTCTTCATCCGGTAAATCTATATTAAATACAGCCTGTTCAGCCATTTATTTTTTTGCTTTCTTTTTCTTTAGAATATCAAAAACGTAAGGCATTGCTTCATTAATTGATTTAACCGGTATAATTGTCATTCCTTCGGTAATCTCTTTTTTAATTTCAACAAGATCCTTTTCATTTTCTTTAGGAAGAAGAATAGTCTTAATTCCATTTCTCTTAGCGGCAAGAAGTTTTTCATTAAGCCCGCCTATTGCAATTACATTTCCGCGCAGGGTAATTTCGCCCGTCATTGCAACGTCGTTTCTTGCAGGCTTACCGCTGAATGCCGAATACATAGCCATTGTAAGAGTAATGCCTGCCGACGGCCCGTCTTTCGGTATTGAACCTTCTGGAAGGTGAATATGCACTTCCTTCCCTTTGTGGAAATTCTGAGGTAGTTTTAACTCTTTGTAGTTCGAACGCAGATAGCTTAATGCGGCCTGAGCCGATTCTTTCATCACATCGCCTATCTGTCCGGTAAGAGTAAGTTTTTCTATGCCTGTCATTACAGTTGCGTCAACGTGCAGTATATCTCCGCCTACGCTTGTCCACGCAAGCCCTATAACGCTTCCTATTTTCGCATCCTTGTTTGTTTTCTGCGAACGGAATTTCGGCACGCCGAGGAATCTTTCAATCGTTTCGGAGTCTATCAGGTATGATATTTTTTCTTTTGTCTTCCCGTTTTTCTTTGCCTGTTTAAGTACAATCTCCTTTGCAGTCTTTCTTAATATGGATGAAATTTCCCTTTCGAGATTTCTTACCCCTGCTTCCCTTGTATATTCGGTAATAATCTTACGCAAAGATTCATCAGGAAGTTTAACATTAAAATTATTCAATCCATGAAGAGTCAATTGTTTCGGGATTATATGCCTTTTGGCTATTTCTGTTTTTTCATATTCAAGATAACCGGGGAGTTCAATAATTTCCATTCTGTCCTGGAGCGGAAGGGGAATATTGTACCTGACATTTGCAGTGGTCACGAACATTACCTGCGAAAGGTCATAATCTACATCCATATAATGATCGTTGAAAGTATGATTCTGTTCAGGATCCAGCACTTCGAGCATAGCCGACGAAGGGTCGCCTCTAAAATCCATGCTCATTTTATCTATCTCATCAAGCAGCATTAAAGGGTTTACAGTGCCGGCTCTTTTCATCGATTGAATGATTTTTCCCGGCATAGAACCTATATAAGTTCTTCTGTGCCCGCGGATTTCAGCTTCGTCGCGGACTCCGCCGAGGCTTATACGCACGAATTTTCTGTTCAAAGCTCTTGCAATGGACTTGCCGAGCGATGTTTTACCAACCCCCGGAGGCCCTACAAAGCAGAGTATTTGCCCTTTCATATTTTTTACGAGATTAAGAACCGCTATATGCTCCACAATCCTTTCTTTAGGTTTGTCCAGCCCGTAATGGTCTTCATCCAGTATCTTTTTAACGTTGTTAATATCGAGGTTGTCTTTCGATTTCTTCGACCAGGGAACATCAATCAGCCAGTCTAGATAATTTCTTATTACAGTCGATTCAGGTGAACTTGAAGGGGTTTTCTTTAGTTTTGAAAACTCTTCAAGCACTTTTTCCAGAACGATTTTAGGCATCTTCGCCTTTTCAATTCTATCCTTGAGTTTTGAAAATTCAGGCGTCCCTTCTTCCTCTTCTCCAAGCTCCTCCTGCAGTATTCTTATCTGCTCCTGGATAATGAATTTTCGCTGCGTCTTAGCTATATTCTCCTGAACCTTCGATTCAATTTCCTTCTCAACTTTCAGTATGTCAATTTCACTATTCAGTATCCGTATTATTTCATAAGTCTGTTCGCGCAGGGTCAGTTTCTGCAGAATCATCTGCTTTGTCTGAATAGACTGGTTTATATTGGCCGCTACGTAGAATATTTTTCTATCGGCTTCTTCAATGTTTTCGAATGCAGTCAATGCTTCGGAAGGAATAGTGCGGTTAATTTTAACGTATTCTTTAAAAAGGTTGCTCATCTGTCTCATCAAAGCGTTCATTTCGCGCGGGTCTTCATTCGAAGGAAGTATTGTTTCAATTTCCGCTTCAAAAAAATTATTGTTTTCAACAAAGCGGATAATCTTTCCCTGAATAATTCCATCCACCAGGATTTTAAGGAGCCCGTTTGGAAGTTTTAATATCTGGATTATTTTTGCAATTGTTCCATCTGCAAAAATGTCGTCAGATGCAGGCTCTTCAACATTCGATTTTTTCTGGGCGGCAAGAAAAATATATTTTGATGTTTCAAGAGAATAATTTGCCGCTTTAATCGATTGATCTCTTCCGACCAGAACCGGGAATATCATATAGGGAAAAATCACCGTATCCCTTAAAGGGAGAACAGGTAAAATTTTCGGAATATCTTCAACCACTGAATAATCAATCGAAAAATTACTGTTTTCTTCACTCATTTATTTCCAAATCTCCTTAAAATTCAATTTACCAATATATCAAATTTAAAAAGGGCATACAACAAGACCCCTTTCTCTTTTGTATCTACGCAGTTTTAACTAAGTTTGTACTTAATTTATACAAAATTCGGGACAAAAATGATTGAAAAAGTGATTCAGATTGCAAAAGAGGCAGGAGAAATTATAAGAGACGGGTTCGGAAAGAATTTTTCAGTGGAATTTAAGACGGGAGCCTCTAATCTTGTTACCGAAATCGATAAAAAGTCGGAAAATGCGATTATTAACTTTGTACATAAAAATTACCCAAGCCATACAATACTTGCCGAGGAAAGCGGAAAACTCTTTTTCGGCGGCGAATACCTTTGGGTGGTCGACCCCCTTGACGGCACTACTAACTTCGCACACGGACTGCCGATTTTTTCTGTTTCTATTGGAGTTTTAAAAAACAATGAATTGATTGCGGGGGTTATTTACGATGTTATGAATGATATGGCCTATTCTTCAGAAAAAGGAAGCGGGGCATTCAGGAATAATACGAAACTGAGCGTAAATAAAAACAATAAGCTTGAAGAAAGCGTTCTTGTAACCGGGTTTCCTTATGATATAAAGGAAAATCCGGGTAATGCGATAGAATTATTCGGGGCGTTCCTGCGCAGGGCAAGGGCTATACGAAGGCTCGGCTCGGCGGCAATTGATATGTGCTATGTAGCCTCCGGCGTATTCGACGCTTTCTGGGAAGTGCACCTTAATCCATGGGATGTTGCCGCAGGAATGCTTCTTGTAAAGGAGGCGGGAGGCGTTGTAACAAATTTTAAGAATGAAAAGATCGATATCTATTCAAAACAGATTCTTGTAAGCAACGGACAGATTCAGAACGCTATGCTGGAAGTGCTTAACAGCGTAAAATAAGATGAAATGCTAATGCTTGGCTTTTATTGTATTTTCAAGGTTTCCTTTTAAGTTAATTTTAATTATCCCAAAACTGAAATATCATTATTTAAATAATCTTATTAAAAGACAATTCATCCTGGTTTTCTGCCGGAATTTCAACGAGATAAATGTTAAAAGAGATATAATCATATTTGCCCAATTTTGGAAAAATGCCTATTTTTACTTTCTATGGTAAAAAATATAACTATTGCGATAGATGGCCCGGCGGGATCGGGTAAAAGCACCGCGGCAAAGAAAATTGCCGAAAAACTTGGATTCGTTTATGTCGATACCGGAGCAATGTACAGGGCTATTACTTTTCAGGCGCTCCGCGAAGGAATTGCCGATAATACCGATGAAGTTATTAATCTTGCGCAAAGAATAGCATTAGGTTTAAAATTTGAAAATGGTTTGACAAGAGTTTTTATAGACGGCGAAGAAGTTACCGAGCAGATAAGATCGTTTGAAGTTAATTCGAAAGTAAGCGAGATAAGCGTTATTCCTCAGGTGCGCAGCGAACTTGTAAAAATACAAAGAAAACTCGGGGAAAACGGAAATATTGTTGCGGAAGGAAGAGATACAACCACGGTTGTTTTTCCTAATGCCGATATTAAAATTTATCTTACCGCTTCGGTTGATGAAAGGGCAAGAAGAAGATTTAAAGAGTTTCAGGAAAAAGCAGGTTCCGTTACTCTTGAAGAAGTAAAAGAAAATATAGAAAAACGAGACCGTATCGACAGCAGCAGGGAAGTGAGCCCGTTAAGAAAAGCTCCCGATGCAATTGAAATTGATAATTCCCATACTGCTATTGAAGAAGAATTAGAACTTTTATTAAAAAAAATATACGAAATACAGAGAGTTTGATTTTTATAAAGCCGCAGAATATGTTTAACTAAAACCTTCCATTCTGCGCTCTATTGCGGCTTGAGAGGGCGGAAATGGAAAAATAGCTTTGCAGGAGGCTATATGTTAGAAAAAGAAAAAGATGAAAAACCTGTGAAACGTGTTTCGGAAAGAGTGAAATATTTTAATGAGGATGAATATACTCAGGAAGATATTGCATTGCTTTCAAAACTTTACAACGAATCATTCAAGGACATCAAAGAAGGCGAGATACTCGCCGGCACTATTGTAGGCATCAATGACGATAACGTTGTGGTTGATGTAGGTTTTAAATCCGACGGAACTATTCCAAGATCCGAATTCAATGCAACCGATGAAATCAAAATCGGGCAGAGCGTTGATATTGTTATCGAAAGCGTTGAAGACGAAGAAGGCAACCTTGTCTTGAGCAAGAAAAGAGCCGACTTCCTTAAAATCTGGTCGAAGATTATCGATGCATTCGAAAACGAAAAAATCATTGTCGGCAAAATTCTTAAAAGAATTAAAGGCGGTATGGTTGTCGATCTTATGGGAATTGAAGCATTCCTTCCCGGTTCGCAGATTGATATCCGCCCGGTACGCGACTTTGACGCATTTGTCGGACAGACAATGGATTTCAAGATTGTTAAAGTCAACATTCCTACAGAAAACGTTGTTGTATCGCATAAAGCTCTTATTGAAGAAACAATTTCAGATCAAAGAAAAGAAATTCTCGAAAAACTTGAAAAAGGACAGATTCTCGAAGGTATCGTTAAAGCGATTACCGATTTCGGCGTTTTCGTTGATCTCGGCGGCGTTGACGGCTTAATTCATATTACCGATTTAAGCTGGGGACGTATTAACCATCCTACGGAAGTTGTAAGACTCGATGAAAAAATAAAAGTAGTTGTAACCGATTTCGATAAGGAAAAGAAAAGAATTTCTCTTTCTCTTAAACAGTTATTGCCTCATCCATGGCAGAATATCGAAGAAAAATATAAAATCGGCGATAAAGTCAGCGGACGCGTTGTTTCTCTTACAGATTACGGCGCTTTCATTGAAATTGAAAAAGGCATCGAAGGCCTTATTCATATTTCCGAAATGAGCTGGACTCAGCATATTAACCATCCTTCGCAGTTCGTTTCAATGGGACAGTTAATTGAAGCCGTTATATTGAGCCTTGATAAAGACGAAAAGAAAATTTCTCTCGGTATGAAACAGTTAACCCCCGATCCTTGGCAGGAGCTTCTTGCTAAGTATCCGGTCGGTTCAAAACATTCAGGCGTTGCGCGCAACCTTACCAATTTCGGCGTATTCGTTGAATTGGAACCGGGCATCGACGGTTTAATACACATCTCCGATCTTTCATGGACTAAGAAAATACGCCATCCCGGGGAAGTTGTAAAGAAAGGGGAAACAATCGAAGTTGTCGTTCTCAGCGTCGATACCGAATCGAGAAAAATATCTCTCGGACACAAACAGATTAATGATAATCCATGGGATAATTTCGAAAGAGAATACGCAATTGGAAGGATTACGGAAGGAAAAGTCGTAAGAGTAATTGAAAAAGGAATTATTGCCGAACTTCCATTGGGAGTTGACGGTTTTGTTCCTTCAACACAGCTCTCAACTTCGAGAATTAAGAATCTTTCTTTCTGTTTCCCGATTGATACTAGATTACCTTTGAAGATCGTCGAATTTGATAAAGAAAACAAGAAAATCGTTTTAAGCGCTCTTGCAGTATTGAAAGATAAAACTAATGACGATATCTTGAATTACATCAAAACATACAAGTTAGAAAAAGTTAATGTTGATGATATTAAAAATGCAGACTCTGCAAAATTTGATTCATCCGATTTCAATTTGTATGAAGATGAAAAGAGAGACAGAGCTGAAGCTGCGGCTGAAGCCGAAAAGAAAGAAGATAAATAGTATATAGATAATACTTTTAGGGCTGTATTTAATCGGATTTATTTTTAAGTTTGATTGAGTACAGCCTTTTGTTTTATAAAGAAAGGATTTAAGTGGCTTCAAAAGTAGCATTTTATACTCTCGGGTGTAAGCTTAATTTTTCGGAAACCTCAACAATAGGCAGGCAGTTTCTCCTTAAGGGATTCGATGTCGTTGATTATAGCGAAAAAGCGGATGTTTACATAATAAACACCTGCACTGTTACAGAGAATACCGAAAGGGAATGCCGGCAGATTGTAAGAAGGGCTTTAAGGAATAATCCCGCCGCATTTGTTGCCGTTGTAGGGTGTTATGCCCAGCTCCGTCCCGAAGAAATCGCTTCAATTAAAGGGGTCGATGCAGTTTTCGGGAGCAATGAAAAATTTAAAATTCACTCGCTGATTGAAGACTTTAATAAGAAAGAAGTAAGCTGTGTTTATGTGTCGCCAGCTGAAGAAATGAACGATTTCTACTTCTCTTCTTCCACCGAAGCCGATACGCGCACAAGGGCTTTTCTTAAAATACAGGACGGCTGCGATTATAAATGCACATTCTGCACAATCCCTTTTGCAAGAGGAAAAAGCAGAAGCATGGATCCGGCTGATATTACGGGCAGTTTTAATAGACTTCTTGATGAAGGGTATAAAGAAATAATTCTTACCGGGGTAAATGTAGGCGATTACGGAAAAAATTGCGATAAAGGTCTTATTGACGTGCTTACAGAGCTTGAAAAGATTAATGGCGAATTTAGAATAAGAATAAGTTCGATTGAGCCCAATCTGCTTACAGATGGAATAATGGAGCTGACAGCATCATCGGATAAAATGGCAAAGCATTTCCATATTCCTCTTCAGAGCGGAAGCCCTAAAATTCTTAAACTTATGCAGAGGAGATATAAAACCGAAGATTTTAGGAGTCTGATTTTTAAAGCTTCGGAGAAAATAGCTAAATTAGGCATTGGAATTGACGTAATTGTAGGATTTCCGGGGGAAACCGGAGAAGATTTTATGGATACATATAATTTTATTAAAGAGCTTCCTGTTTCTTATCTTCATGTTTTTACCTACTCCGAAAGACCCGGAACAAAAGCGGTTTTAATGGACGGCAGAATTGAAATTGCCGAACGGAAAAAAAGAAACAATATGCTCAGGATTCTGAGCGATAAAAAGAAAAACCTATTCTATAGAGAAATGATAGGAACTGAAATGGATGTCTTATTCGAAGAGGAAAACCACAATGGATTTATGAGAGGGTTTGCTTCAAATTACGTCAGGGTTCAGCATCCTTATAACATCGGAATGGTAAACAAATTATGCAAAATAAAAATTGAGGGGGTTGATGATAATATTTGTACCGCTTATTTAACAAATAATCCATCAACATCAGCGGGTTAAAAAATGAAAAAGATTATTATTCTGTTTGCTTTATTTGCTTCAACGGTTTTTTCACAGAATAGTCAGCAGAAATTTCAAATGCAGCTTAAAGATGAAATTTCGCAGAACAATCCGGGCAGGAGCAATATGCAATTGCTGAATTTTGCGAAAATCGAGAAAAAAAATTCCGGCGTTGCAATGCTTCTTTCTTTTGTGCTGCCCGGTATGGGAGAGCTTTACGCCGGTTCTTTCGAAAGCGGGAAATATTTGCTGATTACCGACGCGGTTCTTTGGGGAACGGTTATTGGGCTTAATTCATACGGAAACTGGAAAAAGGATAATTACAAATCATTTGCAGAAACTTACGGAGGAGTGAGCCTTTCCGGAAAGGATGAAAATTATTTTGCGCATCTCGGCGAATATCTCAGCGTCGATGATTACAACAGGGAAATGGACCTGCAGAGAGAATACAGCAGCGTCTATAATACGGATAAATATTATTGGAATTGGGTTAGCGAAAGCAGGAGAAAAGAATATAAGGAAATGTGGCGCAGCAGCGAGCAGGCTTTCAACAGCATAAGGTTCGCAGTCGGGGCTCTAATACTAAACAGAGTGATAAGCGTAATTAATGCAATAAGGCTTGTTACCGCTCATAATAAAGAAGCCGAAAGGCAGAACAGCCTCGATATATCTTTTGCCCCGAACTATCTTGAAAATAAAGCCGTCGGGATGTCTTTAAATATAAGACAGGCTTTTTAAGTCCGGCCGGGGTTAATGTGAATAATTATAAACTCATAATACAATACGATGGGGGCGGATTTGCAGGATGGCAGATTCAGAAAAACGCTCCGACTGTTCAGGATGAAATTAAAAAAGCAATTAAGACAATTTTGCGCGAAGATGTTAATCTTATCGGTTCAGGCCGGACAGATACAGGAGTTCACGCGCTCGGCCAGGCGGCAAATTTCAGAACGGAAAACGAACTGGAAATTAAAAAATTCTTCCTTTCCCTTAATTCCATTCTGCCGGAGACAATATCCGTAACAAATGTGGAAAAAGTCGATGAATCATTTCACGCAAGATTCGATGCAGAAAGCAGAAGCTACATTTACCTGATAAGCAAAATCAAATCCCCTTTCTATAAAAAATATTCTTTGTTTGTTCCGCAGTTCGATAATTATGATTTTGAAAAGCTTAAAAGGCTTACAAATATTTTCAAGGGAGTGCACGATTTTACATCTTTCAGCCGAAAAGAAAGCGAAGTGGTAAACAAAAAATGTGAAATAAAATCGGTTTGGTGGCGCAATCAGGGGCATTATGTTTTATTTTATATTGAAGCTGACCGGTTTCTTCATGGAATGGTTAGAACTATTACAGGCACTCTGCTTAATGCAGTTAAAGAAGGAAAAAACGAAGATTATATAAAAAGTATTTTCAGGGCAAAGAACAGAGAAGCGGCAAAGGAAGCCGCTCCTCCGCAAGGCTTATTCTTATTTAAAGTGAGGTATTGAATGATAGATTTATCAGGTAAAGTTACTCTTATTACAGGCGGTTCCAGAGGAATAGGGGCTGCGTGCGTAAAATTGTTTTCGTCGGCAGGCTCTAAAGTCGCATTTACATATAAACAGAAAAAAGAAGAAGCGGATATTCTTGCTTCCAAATATAATGCTCTGGCAATTAAAGCCGATATGGAATCGGAAACAGAAATAAATTCATCGGTTGAAGAAGCAATTAAGAAATTCGGGAAAATCGATATACTGGTTCACAATGCCGGCATCTGGAATGACGGAACTATCGAAAAAATGACGAAAGACCATTGGGAAGAATTAATGCGCATAAATCTTACAAGCAACTTCCTCTTCGTTAAAGCCGTCCTTCCTTATATGAAGAAAAATAATTTTGGAAGAATAATTAATATATCATCAACAGCCGGACAGCGCGGCGAAGCGTTCCATTCCCATTATGCGGCTTCAAAAGGGGGAATGATTTCTTTTACAAAATCTCTTGCAGTTGAACTTGCGCCGTACAATATTACTACAAATTCAGTGGCTCCCGGGTGGGTTGATACAGATTTAAATAATGAAGTCTTTGCCGATGCGGAATTTAAAGAAGCCGCAAGAAAAGGGATCCCGACCGGACGGATACCTACCGCCGATGATATTGCCGGTCCGGCGCTTTTCCTGGCTTCCGGCCTTGCGCGCCATATTAATGGCGAGATTCTAAATGTAAACGGCGGCAGCGTTCTCTGCGGCTGAGAGAGAAAACAGAAATGAATTTTTTAAGCGGCCTGCATCCTGTAATCGTTCATTTTCCCATAGCTATGCTTACGCTTTATTCTGTCTTTGAAATTATATCTCTTTTTTATAGAGAAAAGAATTTTCAGGTTATATTGCTGCTTTTTCTCGGTACCGCCGTTTTATCCGGTTTGGCCGCTGTTCTAACGGGAAATCAGGCTGCGCAGTTATGCGGCAATCTTCTTAATGCTGAACAGAAAAATATAATTAATGCGCATGAAACTTTTGCCTCAGCCGCATTATTTTATTATTCCTTTCTTTTCTTTGTAAAACTTTATCTTGTAAATAAAAAAAAATTTGAAGGCGGAATAAAATACATATATCTGTCAATGATTATTATTGGTAATATTTTTATATATTTAACCGGTTATTATGGCGGCCGTTTAGTATTTGAATATGGAATAGGAACAAGGCTGTTTAAATAAAAGAATAAGAAAAAGAATGAAAAAATATTTTCTGTTTTTAATTTTTATAAGCTGTGTTGTTTCCGCCCAGGAAGGGGGGGTAAAAGGACTGTTCCTTTCCACAGGAGTAGGCCCGAGAGCGCCTTTAGGCTCGTTTGCCGATAAAAGCAATCCGGGGGGAGGTTTTGATGTTTCTCTTTCTTATACCGATGATACTTTAATGCCTCTTTTTATAAATGTTTCCGTGGGTTATGTGCATTTTCCCGGAAGCCAGGATTACTATGCCGCATCGGACCATTCTTCCTTTTCGAGTAATCTGATTACAGCTTCATTCGGAGTCCGTTGTTATTTATCGCCGATGATGAATGATATTTTTCTTCTTATGCCCGTTATTGAAGGCTCTTTAGTATACGGAAGGTTTGGCGATTTTCATCAATTCAAACCGGAAACGCTCAAAGGGGATGTGAATGAAAAATATTCCAAGATAGGGTTTCAGGCGGGGGCGGGCATTTCAATGTTTCTATTCGATTTAATGGCTCATTATAATTATTTACCGGAACATAATTATCTTTCGCTAGATCTGCGCGTTAGAATTCCGGTTTTTGCATCAATGTAAAGGAGAATTGCAATGAACTTTAAGAATATTACATTTGAAATTAAATACAGGACGGGGATAGTTAAAATAAACCGTCCCGATAAAAGAAATGCGCTGAACCGTGAAACACTTGATGAATTATTTACCCTCTTCAGTTCCATTCAAAATGATAATAATATAAGTGTAATAATCATAACCGGCGAAGGCGATAAAGCGTTTGTAGCGGGCGCGGATATTTCCGAATTAGTTAAACTTGAAGCTGATAAAGGAAAGGATTATGCGCTGTATGGGCAGAAAGTTTTTGATCTGATTGAAAATCTCGGTAAGCCTGTAATAGCGGCGGTAAACGGATTCGCGCTCGGCGGAGGATGCGAACTTGCGCTTGCATGCCATATAAGAATTGCATCTTCAAATGCCCGTTTCAGCCAGCCTGAAATTAATCTTGGAGTTATTCCCGGTTACGGGGGAACGCAAAGATTAACGAGACTTGTCAATTCAGGAAGAGCCGCCGAGATAATTCTGACGGGGGATATGATAAATGCCGAAGAGGCATACAAAATAGGCCTTGTTAATAAAGTTTATCCGCCGGATGAATTAATGATTAAAGCAGTAGAACTTGCAGACAAAATCTGCTCCAAAGGGCAGACCGCAGTCCGTGCATCTGTAAAAGCTATTGTTGCAGCCTCAGAGAACTTCCGCGCCGGCGGGCTTCTGTATGAAGCAGAACTTTTCGGCGAATGCTGCCGGACGGACGATTTTAAAGAAGGCGCCTCGGCGTTTCTTGAAAAACGGAAACCTGATTTTAAAAATTAACCTTTACTCCAAGAGTGAAAAAAAAGATTACACAATACCTGCTTTATTTTACTATTCTTCTTCTTACGGCAAACATAATCGTTGATTTAATTGCCAAAAAGAATAAGCCCCGTTTTGAAAATGATATAAGCTCTTCGGTAATCGAGAATATTTATCTTGAAACGCTTGATGAAGAGGGAATAGAACTTAATCTTATTAAAATAAAACGGAACAGAGAAGAAGAAAAAGATTCTTTAAAAAATATTTTTAACGTAAGGATTCCGGGCGATCTTCCTTTTTCGGTATTTATGAACTATCTGCAGACAAAGCTTAATTACCCGTTTATTAAGCTGAGAGGGGAAGAAAAGAAAAAAGATAAAGAACTGAAGCTGAGCATTTATTCCAATAATACGCTTAAATTGGAATCGAATATTATAAAAGATGAAAATCTTTCCCGTCCGGGAGCAAAATTGTCCTTCATTATAACAGGCTTTAACGGGCTTTCAAAATCAAGGCAGGAGGAACTGCTTAAATCCCCGTTCCCATTTGCAGTTGAACTTGTTCCATCGGATAAAGAAGCCGGGATGGTGGATTCATTGAAGAAGTTCAGAAAAGAACACACGGTTCTTCTAAATGATGATATTTCGGGTAAAAATTTCCTTCTTCTGGAACGATACAGCGAAGGGAAATTAATGGCATCAATTAAAAACATTATAACATCATTTAAATATTACCCTGTTTATATGATTGATACCGGTTCTGATTTGTTCGGCAGACCTAAATACGGCATTGTTGAAAAAGAAATTCTCCGCAATAAAATCCGTCTTGAAAAAAGAAACGCTTTTATTTGCCTTGATGACGAAAAAAGAGAAAATATTATAAACAAGCTTACGGAAGCCGCCAACGGCAGGGAGAATAAAAATAAAATATTCCTGATTGAGGGGGAAAACTATCTTTCGGTTTTTGATGAGATTAATAAACTATTCAGAAAAGGAAATAAAATAATTTCTCCTTCCGAAAATCTATGATGAATCAGGCTTAATTAAGGAATTGAATTACATTTCCGTAAATATCAGTTTCAATTGCAGGCGGAAGAGAAAGCTCTTTAAGCTGGCGTAATACGCTGTTTTTATCCCCCACAATCAGAATTGTAGCTTTATCGGGATGAACATTTTCATTGGCAGCGGCAATAATCTGCCCAAGAGTTGAATTTTCTATGCGCGGTATATAAGAATCGAAATAATCATCAGGAAGGCCGAATAAATAGAGAAGCGCCATATTTTTAGCAAGCTGTGAGTTTGTTTCAAACATCAAAGGGTACCGTTTAATAAGAGAAGATTTCGCAAATTCAAATTCTTCATAAGTTATTCCGTTTCTTATATTGTCAAGTTCTTTAAGAATTTGGGCGACTGATTCCCCGGTATTCTGTGTATGGACTGCCGTTTCCACTTCAAAGAGCCCAAATTCCTTATTATAATTGAATGAAGAAGAAGCTCCGTAGGTGAACCCCTTTTTCTCTCTCAAGTTAAGATTAATCCGGCTTGTAAATTGCCCTCCGAGCACGGAATTCATAATCAATGTTTCAAAATAATCGGGCGACTTTCTACCCTTTGCCGTATGCCCGATTCTTATTTCGCTCTGCGCGGCGCCTTCTTTATTAATTAAGTAAAGTTTCTGCGAATCGTTTTTAGGCGGGAATATTCCGTAAGTTGATGAATTGTATTTATTCCAGCCGGAGAAATGTTTCTCCAGAAGCTCTTTTATTTCTATCTCATATATATCGCCGACCGCAATAACAAGGCTGTTATCCACCGTAAAATATTCCGCAAAGAAATTAATTATGTCGTTGTTGGTAATTGCCGATACGGTTCTCTCGTATCCGAATGCCGGAAATGCGTAAGGAGTGTTTTTACACAGGAGGTTGTCGAATGCAATCGAAGCAATATATGAAGGTTCATCCTGATATTGAATAATTTTCGAAATCGCTTTCTTTTGTTCCCTTTCAAAATCCTCATTGTTGAATTGCGGACTTGTAATTATTCGAGAAAGGAGATAAAGGGAGCGGTCGAGGTTTTCCTTAAGAGTAAGAAGGGAAATAAAAATAGAATCGTGATCGGTTGAAACCGAAAGAATTGAGCCTAGCATTTCAAATTCATTGTCCAATTCAAGAGCGCTGAATTCTCCTGCGCCTTCGTCAATAAGCATAGAAGTAAGATTGGAAAGCCCTTTTTTGCCGGAGGCGTCGTACTTGCTTCCGGCTGAAATTATAAAGCCGATCTGTACAATGGGCAGGTTTTCCTTACGTATAAAAGAAACCTGAAGTTTATTATTCAGCGCGAATTGTTTTATTGAAGGAAGTTTGAAGGAAATGTTCTTTTCAGGCGCCGGAGCGTTTTTTCTGTCGATCATATCTATTCTTATCTTTTTGGAATAAAGTGCAATTCAATAAAATTATTTTTTAAATATGTATTCACAACCTGCTTAATATCATCGGTAGTTACCGATTCATAACGGAGAAGATCCTCTTTGAAATAATTCGGATTGCCGAGGTAAGTATTATAATAATTTATCTGGTTTACGAGCTTGTCAAGATTCTGCAGTGAATAAACGAATGTGGATTTAACCCCGTTTCTTGCTCTTTGAAGCTCGATAGGCGTAATGCCGTTTTGTGCAATATTATCAATTGTTTCGAAAATGTTTTTCTTTATCTCGTCAAGATTGTATCCCGGCTTGGCAGTCGCAGAAATAATAAATGATCCGCTCAGTTTGCCTGAATATTGAAAGCTCGTAACATCCTGGGCAATCTGCTTATCAAAAACGAGCGTCTTATGGAGCCTCGAATTTTTTGAACTTGTCAAAATCTCCGAAAGTATATCAAGCTTTGCATCATCAGGCCCGAAAATCTCATCTGAGTGCCACGCAAAATAAATTCTGGGCAATTGAATATTATCGGGTACAATAATTTTTTTCGGTTTAGCAAGAGCGGGTTTACTCTGCTCAACAGGTGGAATGTCAATATTCCCCGGAATGCCGCCGAAGTAATTGTTAACGAGCTCAATTGCCTTATCTGTGGCAAAATCCCCGCCAATTACAAGCGAGGCATTATTGGGAGCGTAATAGGTCTTAAAGAAATCAGAAACATCTTTCAGCTCAAATTTTTCAATATCATCCATCCATCCGATGGTAGGCCAATGATAGGGATGATTTTCCGGGTATAGATTTGCAAAAAGTTTTTCCCATGCAAGTCCGTAAGGCTGATTTTCATAACGCTGTCTTCTTTCATTCATAACAACGTCTTTCTGGTTATCAAGTTTTTCCTGCGTAAGGGCGGGGAGCAGAAAACCCATTCTGTCCGATTCGAGCCAGAGCGCCATTTCAAGATAGTTTGAGGGCACGGTTTCATAGTAATTCGTTCTGTCGAGGCTTGTTGATCCGTTTAAAGTGCCGCCTGCTTCCTGAATGTATCTGAAATGCATTTCTTTAGGAACGTTCTTGGAGCCCTGAAACATCATATGTTCAAACAAATGTGCAAATCCGGTTTTCCCTTTTTTTTCGTTTGCAGAACCGGTTTTATACCAGATATTCACAGCCGCAATCGGCAGGTTTGTACTTTTGTATAAAACCACCTCCAGCCCGTTATCAAGCCGGAATTTATTGTACTCTAAATTCAGAAGGTCTTTCATTATTTCAATTATTGTTTAGGATAAATTCAATTCTTTCGGCTTTGCCGTCTATATTCGATCTCGGCTGTATATTAAAAATACGGCACAGCAAAGGATAAATATCAATATTCAGCAGAGTACCTGTTGCATAATGTTTTTTAAACAAAGGGCCTCCGGCTACGAAAAACCCATGCATATCAAGCTGATGGTTGTCAAAGCCGTGGTTTCCCAGTTTTCCTCCGCCGGTTTTCTGTCTTTCGGCAATCCGGTTATCTATAAACTCCCAGCCGAGGTCGGCTATTGCAACAATCTCCGGTATAAAAGGATGTTTCGAATAGTGGTATGATTCAGGTACTTCTTCTTTATAGTAAACTTTATAGTGATTTTCATTCTTTTTCATTTTCTCATATACAGCTTTAATATTGTTAGCGGCGGGATGAAGCAATGCAACCGGCCCGGTATTTATTATTTTGCATGCAGGATCATTAATAATCTGTTCAACGTTTATACTCCTGTTTTTATCAATTCCGGTCATGCCGTGGTCTGAAAGTATTATAAGATTAACGCTGTCTTTAAGCCCTGTCTGTGAAAGAGAATTTTTCAGCCGTGCAATAACGGAATCTATTCCTTTAATCGATTCATTTGTTTCTTTTGCATCCGGCCCGTACTCGTGCGAACGGGTATCAACAATATCAAAATACAAAGTAATAAAATGAGGGCGGTCTTTATAGGGAAGTTTCAGCCATTCAATAACTCCGTCAACTCTGTCGTTATCAGTCGTCTTTTTGTCATATTTCTTGTAATAATCAGGGTGCTTCTGTTCAAGGAGCACTTCGGAGGCCGGCCAAAAATAACAGGCGGTTTTAATGCCGCTTCTTTTTGCCGTTTCCCAGAATGCTTCGCCAAGATACCATTTATATTCCCTTGTAGAAACAGTATCGCCGAGTTTGTATCTTTCACCTGTAAACAGGTTTATAAAATCATTTGAGATAATGCCATGATTTTCGGTGTACATTCCTGTAATAATAGAAAGATGGTTGGGGAATGTTTTTGTAGGGAATGCCGATTGAAGGGAAATGGCTGAAACCCCTTCTTCCTTTATTTGCGATAAAGCCGGGGTAATTCCTCTGTTAATGTAATCCCACCGGAAAGCATCAATTGAAACTAAAATTACATACGGTTTTGCCTGTGGAAATACAGTATATATGAAAACTAAAAAAAATAATAAAAACTTTTTCATGTTAATCTCATTTTTATATAAAAAAAGGGCCGTCAAAAAGACGACCCTTTAATATAAGATAAAAAGTTAGAATTAGAAACCGACAGCAAGGCTCAAATTAATCCATCTTGGTCTGCCGTAGAATACTTTTGCAGTAGATTCTACGTGGCCGGTGCCGTCAGCCGCTTCAACTATATAATCTTCGTTGTTGAGAGCGTTGAACATATGGAATGCAAGGTTAACTTTCTTAACCATAAAGTCGGTCAAGTACCAGTTAAGTCCTACGTGAAAATCAACGATTGAGTAATTAGGCATTTTCCATGACTGCTCTCTATCGGTAGAGGTTGTTCTGTAATCAGGATTGAAATAAGCATACTGGCTTCCGTTGAATTTATAAACCGGGTTGAAATAAACATCGAGTCCGGTAACAATGTTCAAGCGGTAATAAGCTTCGAGAGCTGCCATCATTTGCGGGAATTCCGATACATATAAACCATCGGTATAAAGAGAAACTGTTTTAACAAAGCCGCCGGTTGCATCTGAATAAACATTGGCGCTTACGTCATTCTGGTATTTGCCTACGAGATAAGAGAAGCTTCCGCGGAAGTTAAGATTGCGCAATAATTTGTATGTACCTTCAACTTCAACTCCTGTATGGAGCTGTTTTGCGCCCTGAATATTATAATAAAGAACTTCGCTTGAGCCCGATACTGTTGTGGTTGTTGACTGTGTGAAGGATCTGTCAACCCACTGTGTATAGAAACCGTTTATGTTAAGTGTAAAATCCTGTGTTGTTAAATTATAACCGAGTTCAACAGCATAAATTTTTTCATTCTTAGGGTCTTTGTATGTTTTGTTTGCTGCAGTTGAGTTACCGCCTACGAATACGTTTGTGAAAATAGGAGGGGTAGAGAAATGCCCGACATTTAGGAATACGCTGTGAACATCGTCAATATTGTAGTTTAAGCCGGTTTTTACTGTATAACCGGTAAAGTTCTGCCATTCTGTTTCGCGGGCAGCGTCGCTTGTAAGATAGTTAAAATAATCTAATCTCTGGTATCCGGTGGTTGAAGCGGAAACGTTAACGAATGTTGAAAATGCGCCTGATTTATATTCAACCTGCCCGAAACCGCCGACCTGTCTGACGTGTCCTTCGTAATGATAGGTGCTGTTATCGCCGACAACAAGATATCTTGTGCCGCTGTTGAGGTCGTAAGAATCTTTATATGAAGCGCCGCCTACAAGGTCTTTCAATAATTGATAATGGTCTCCTTTATAGTATCTTCCGTCAATGCCGGCGCTGAGTGTTATTTCTTTTGATAAAACTGTTTTGAATGTTGAAAGTAATCCGAACCAGTCATGATCGTTTACATTTTTTCTGATGACTGTCTGGGATGATGTTAACGCTGTTCCTGCGGCAGCTTTTGCAGAGTTGGTTGTATAAACCGCATCATAATCTCTGTAATAGGTGTATTCGCCTGAAGTGATTGCCGGCGCATAAGCTCCGAGCGTGCCCGAACCCCAGCCGCGTCCTACTGAATAATATGCAATTGTCGATAAGGATGAATTTTTCGATAACTGCCAGTTCCAGTTAAGGTTGAATGCAGGTTTGTGGTATGAGTTTTCAACTTCTGTAAACCATCCGCCTTTGTAGCGGCCTGCTGAATAGTTAAAATCTTTGCCGTATTTTGCCCAGTCGGCAATGGTTAATCTTGCATAAGAAGAAGATCTCTGTCCGTGAGATTGAGGAGAACCGATTGCCTGAACTTCGAGAGTATGGTTTCCGAAAACCCCGCCGATAGCAAAATAATATGTCCATTCCTGATGCCATGTATTTGCAGCCCATCCGTTTTCAGTTCTTCTTGAAACGAGCGCGCTGAATGATAAATTCTTTGTAATTTTCTGGTTGCTGATTGCAAGGCTGTATTTTCTATGATCCCAAGAACCAACTTCCATCTTATATTTGATATAATGTTCGTCTGAACCGGCGCCGGCAGTCATTACGTTGATGACGCCGCCGATAGCGTTAACTGAATATGGTGAAGCTCCGAGTCCTCTCTGAACCTGAATATCGCTTGCAACATCGCCGATACCTGCCCAGTTTGACCAGTAAACCCATTTGTTTTCCATATCGTTAACTGGAACGCCGTTAATCATAATAGCAATATTTCTCTGGCTGAAACCTCTAACGAACATTGTAGCATCTCCTGCGCCGCCGCCCGATTGCGAAGCATAAACGCTTGGCGTCATTGCGAGTTCCATCGGAACGTCGCGCGAAGCTAATCTGGCTTCGAGATCTTTTCCAGAAACCTGGGAGAAAGCAACTGGGGTTTCTCTCAATGTAGCTCTTGTTCCTTTTACAACTGTCTCCTGTATTGCAATACCGGTTGCTTCAAGGGTAAAATTAAGAGTAGCATTCCCGGTTATTTTAATGTTCTTCGACTCTTTTGTGTAGCCGATATAGGAGATAACGAATTCATAAGTTCCTGCAGGAATATTTTCTATTTTGTAGGAACCGTCATCGCCTGCCTGCGCGCCGGTAGTAAGCGCCGGAATTGCAACTGATGCGCCGATTAAAGCTTCACCTGTTGCCGCGTCTTTCACTGTTCCCGATACCGTGTATCTTTGTGCGAACATAGATACCGATGTTAACAGCATAACGATGAAAAACAAAGTTGTACATTTTCTCATAAAAGGTAACTCCTTTTTTTTGTTGTTTTAAGATTTTTAACGTTCAATTTTGCAAGAAAATTGCATAAAGGTCAAGCAAAAGTTCAGTAAAGACAAAAAATTCATACTTATTTAATATTAAGTTTCGCTGATTAGTTAATTAAATTTTTTATTTATAATTAGTAAACTGAGTAGGAAAATTAAAGTCAGCTTCTTTAACTAATTTAATCACCGCCTGGAGGTCATCTATCTTAGCAGCCTGAACGCGAACCTGTTCATCTTGTATCTGAGCATTTACTTTTAGTTTTGAATCTTTTATAAGTTTGGTTATTAATCTGGCATTGTCTTTCGAAATTCCGCTTTGAAGGTCTATCTTTTGTTTCAATCTCCCGGATGCAGCTGTTTCCGGTTCATTAAATTTTAACGCTTTGATTGAAATATTCCGTTTAATAAATTTTGTCTCAAGTATATCTATTGTCTGTTTGCGGGAATATTCATCCTTTGTATTGATATTAATAAACTTTTCTTTTTTATTTAATTCCAATTCGGTTTTAGAGTCTTTAAGATCGTAGCGCTGTGTTATTTCTTTTAATGCTTGATTAATGGCATTGTCAACTTCTTGAAAATCAATTTCAGAAACAATGTCAAACGAATGGTTTGATGCCATAATGCCCCTTAGATAACACCTAATTTTACTTGAAAAATAGGTAAATATCAATACCTTTTATAAAAAGAAAAAAACGCCGGATGGGACAAGTTAATTTTATTTAGGGTAAGAGCGCTACTTTATTGAAAAAAGTTAGTTTAACAGTTCAAAAATTGATGTAAACAAAGGTTGAAAT
>Ga0153915_10000465_pt1 | contig 37573 bp, 37 predicted proteins | sample Opewatmetagenome_2_FD_107003 | JGI IMG/M metagenome (GOLD analysis project Ga0153915, IMG submission 107003) | Freshwater wetland microbial communities from Ohio, USA - Open water 3 Core 3 Depth 3 metaG | ecosystem: Environmental > Aquatic > Freshwater > Wetlands | place: USA: Ohio, Lake Erie... | reverse complement strand
CCCGAGGCGCCGAGCGCCTGGACGACGCGGGCGCAGACCAGCATCGGGACGCTCGTCGCGAGGCCGCACAGGCCCGAGCCGAGCGTGAAGAGCAGCATCCCGCCCACGAAGACCCGCCGGTGCCCGAGCACGTCACCGTGCCGTCCGGAGGCGAGCAGCGTCGAGCTGATGACGAGCAGGTAGGCGGTGACGATCCACTCGAGGCTGGCGATGGGGGCCCCGAGCTTCCGGCCCATGGTGGGGAGCGCGACGTTGACGATGCTGCCGTCGAGGGTCGCCATGAAGGTGCCGACCGCCACGGCCGAGAAGCCGAGCCAGGGAGAGCGGACGGGACGGGCGGAATCGGTCACGAGGCCGGGGTCGCGTGCCGGGGAGCGGCGCCGGAAAGGACGACGGTCCGGCGCAGGCGCGGCAGGATGGCGTGGAAGGCGAGGCTCGCCGCCAGCACCAGGAGCGAGCCCGCGAAGAGGGTGCGGGGCGCGCCGAAGCGCTGGGCGAGGAAGCCCCCCGCGAGCGCGCCGAAGGGAGACAGGCCGACGAAGAGCGTGGAGAACAGGCCCATGACCCGGCCTCGCATGTCCTCCGGCGCGAGCGCCTGCAGGAGCGTCATGGCGCCGGCCATCTGCGTGATGTACCCGAGGCCCACCACGACGAGCGCCGCGCCGGAAGCGAGCGGGACGCGCGAGAGGGAGAAGACCGCCAGCCCCAGGCCGAGCGCGCTCGCGCCCAGCGCGACCCGGCGGCCGAGCCCCCGGAGGCCGCTGCGGACGAGGAGCGCCAGCGCCCCCGCGAGCGCCCCCGCCCCGGCGCACGCCTGCAGCGCGCCGAACAGCCACGCCCCGCCGCCGAGCACGTCGGCGGCGAAGACGGGGAGGAGCGCCAGGTAGGCCATCCCGAAGATGGAGGAGGCCGCGACGAGCGCGAGGAGCGCCCGGACCATGGGCGTGCGCCAGGCGTAGGCGAGGCCGTCCAGCAGGTGGGACCCCGCGCTCGCCGCGGGCGGGGGGCGATCCGGGACGTCCATCACCCACAGCGCGCGCAGCGTGCCGAGGAAGGAGAGCGCGTTCAGGGCGAAGCACCATCCCTCTCCCACCGCCGCCACGAGCCAGCCGGCCAGCGCCGGGCCGGCGATGCGCGCGCCGTTCACGATGCTGGAGTTGAGCGCGAGGGCGTTCGGCATGTCCGGGCCGGCGATCTCGCCGAGCAGGGCCTGCCTCGCCGGGATCTCGAACGCGTAGCTGAGCCCGAGCATGAAGGCGAGGACGAGCAGGTGCCAGGGGCGCACCGCGCCGGTGAAGGTGAGGACGGCGAGGAGGGTCGCCTGGAGGAGCGCGTTCGTCTGGGTGGCGATGACCACCCGCCGGCGAGGGAAGCGATCGGCGAGCGAGCCGGCCCAGGCGCCGAAGAGGAACACCGGGATCTGGGAGAGGAAGCCGACGAGCCCGAGCATCTCCGACGAGCGGGTGAGACGGTAGACGAGCCACCCCTGGGCCACCGACTGCATCCAGCTCCCCACCAGCGACACGCACTGCCCGGCAAAGAAGAGGCGGAGGTTGCGGTGGGCGAGCGATCGGAGGGCGTGCGGCCAGCGCATCGGCCGGGGGAGTGTAGCCCGGAACGCCCGGGGCCGCAGGCCGGGTTATCTTCCCCCGCTCGATGGACGCGCGCCCCCGCCCCTGGCTCCGCGAGGAGCTCTCCTCGCTCGGCCGGCTCGCCCTGCCGATCGCGCTCGCCCAGGCCGGGCAGTCGCTCATGGGGCTCGTGGACACGGCGGTGGTGGGCCGCGCGGGCGCCGTGCCGCTCGCCGCCACCGCGCTCGGCAACTCGCTCTTCTTCTTCGTGGCGGTGGCGGGGATGGGCCTCATGATGGGCCTCGACCCGCTCGTGTCGCAGGCCTTCGGCGCGGGGGACCGCGTCCGGGCGCGCCGCCTCCTGTGGCAGGGCGTGTGGCTCGCCTTCGCGGTGGGCGCGCTGCTCGCCCTGCCCATGACGTTCCTGCCCTTCCTCCTCGAGCCCGCCGGCATCGAGCCCGAGGTGGCGGCCGGCGCGGGCCGGTACCTGTGGCTGCGCCTCCCCGGCCTGCCGTTCCTCCTCCTCTTCATGGCCGGCCGGTCGTACCTCCAGTCCGCGGGCCGGCCGCGACCCATCCTGGCCGCCGCCGTCGCGGCCAACGTCGCCAACTTCCTGCTCGACCTGCTGCTCGTCTTCGGCGGCGCGGCGCTCCCGTCGTGGACCGGACCGCTCCGGCACCTCCCCGCGCTGGGCGCCGCCGGCGCCGCGCTCGCCACCACGCTCTGCACCGCGCTGCAGGCCGGGATCCTGGCGCTCGCCGTCTCGGCGGAGCCGCTCGACGTGCCCGCGCCGGGCCTGCGACGGCCGGTCCGGGCCGACCTGCTCGGGGCCGCGCGCCTCGGCCTGCCGGTCGGACTCCACATGGCGGCCGAGGTCGGGGTCTTCGCCCTGGTCGGGATCCTCGCCGGCCGGCTGGGCCGCGTGCCGCTCGCGGCGCACCAGATCGCCCTCACCTATGGCAGCTTCTCCTTCAACGCCGCCGTCGGAATCGGCAACGCCGGCTCGGTGCGCGTCGGCTGGGCGGTGGGCGCGCACGACACGCCGCGCGCCCGCCGGTCGGGGCTCGCGGCCTTCCTCGCCGGCGCGGGGTTCATGTCCTTCTGGGCCCTCCTCTTCCTCGTCCTTCCCTGGCCGCTCGTCCGCGCCATGACGGACCAGCCCGAGGTCCTCGCCGCCGCCGTCCCGCTCATGAGGGTGGCGGCGGTCTTCCAGATCTCCGACGGCGTCCAGGGCGTGGGCGCGGGCGTCCTGCGCGGCGCCGGCGACACGCGCTTCGCCTTCGCCGCCAACGTCCTCGGCCACTACGGCGTGGGGCTCCCCGTCGCCATCGCGCTCGGCTTCGGCCTCGGGGAGGGCATCACCGCGCTGTGGTGGGGCCTGTGCGCCGGCCTCACGGCCGTGGCCGTGGGCCTCTTCGGCCGGTTCGTCCGCATCTCGTCGCGCGCCATCGCACCCGTGCACGCGCGGGCTCCCCCCGGATGAGCCCTTGTGGCGCCGGGGCGGGGCGGGGACGATGGAGCGGTGCGCTACGCGCTGCCCCAGCCTTATCGCGAGATCCCGCACACCGCCGACGTGGGCGTCGAGGTCGAGGGGGCGAGCCCTGCGGAGGCGCTGGCACGGCTCGTCCTCGCCTTCGCCGCCCTGCTGGCGGGGGGCGGCGCGGTGGAGGTCGAGCGCGAGGAGACCGTGACCGCGGACGCGGACGGCGACCTCGCCCGCACCGCCGTCGCGGTCCTGCGGGAGCTCCTCTACCGCTTCGCCACCGAGCGGCTCATCCCGGGGGCCTGCGAGGTGGTGCGTCTCGACGGGCGGGGAGCGGAGCTCCGGGTGGGATTCGGGCGCTGGGATCCGGAGCGCCACTCCGAGGGGGCCGACGTGAAGGAGGTCACCTGGCACGCCGCCGGCTTCGAGCGCGCCGGGGCGGGGTGGCTGGCCCGGGTGCTGTTCGACATCTAGCGGTGAGCGATGCAGCTGAGGAAGGTCAACGACTGGCTCTGGGAGATCCCGCGCGAGGGCGGCATGAAGGTGCCGGGGCGCGTCTACAGCGACGGGATGCCCGCGCCCGACGACCCGGCCCTCCAGCAAGTCGCGAACGTGGCCTGGCTCCCGGGCATCGTGAAGTACTCGCTCGCCATGCCCGACATCCACTGGGGGTACGGCTTCCCCATCGGCGGCGTGGCGGCGATGGACGCGGAGGGCGGCGCCGTCTCGCCGGGCGGCGTCGGCTACGACATCAACTGCGGCGTGCGCGTCCTCGCGACGCGGCTCGAGGCGGCGGAGATCCGGCCCCGCATCCACGACGTCACCGCCCAGCTCTACCGCGACATCCCCACCGGCGTGGGGTCGAGCCACGCCATCCCCCGCCTCACCGACGCCGAGCTGGAGGCGGTCCTGGCGAAGGGCGCGCGCTGGGCCGTGGGCCGCGGCTACGCCGCCGGCTCCGATGATCTAGAGCGCTGCGAGGAGGGCGGGGCGCTCGCCGGAGCCGATCCCCCGGCGGTGAGCGAGCGAGCGCGCAAGCGCGGGGCGGACCAGCTCGGCACGCTCGGCAGCGGCAACCACTTCCTCGAGGTGGATTCGGTCGCGGAGGTCTACGACGAGGAGGTGGCCGGCGCCTACGGGCTCCTGCCCGGCCGCGTGGCCGTCCAGATCCACTCCGGGTCGCGCGGTCTCGGCTACCAGGTCTGCGACGAGTCGCTCGCCCAGCTCGCGCCCGCCATGGCCCGCTACGGTCCGGACTACGCGGCCATCCCCGACGCGCAGCTCGCCTGCGCGCCCATCTCGAGCCCGGCGGGCCGCCTGTACCTCGGGGCCATGCAGGCCGCGGCCAACTTCGCGTGGGCGAACCGGCAGGTGATGACCGGCCTCGCCGTCCGCGCCCTGTGCCACGCCCTGCGGATCTCCGAGCGCGACCTCGGCGCCAGGCTGGTCTACGACGTCTGCCACAACGTGGCGAAGCTCGAGGAGCACCTCGTGGACGGCCGGCCGCGCCGCCTGCTCGTCCACCGCAAGGGCGCGACGCGTGCCTTCGGCCCGGGCGACCCCCGCGTGCCGGCGGCGTACCGCGAGGTGGGCCAGCCGGTGCTCATCCCGGGCGACATGGGCCGGTACTCCTACGTCCTCGCAGGAACGGCCCGGGCCATGGAGGAGACCTTCGGTAGCTCCTGCCACGGCGCGGGCCGGCTCCTGTCCCGCCACCAGGCACTGAAGCTCGCGCGCGGCCGGTCCATCGCCCGCGAGCTGGCGGACCGGGGCATCGAGGTCATCTCGCGCGGCAGGAAGACGCTCGGCGAGGAGATGAGCGAGGCGTACAAGGACGTGGCCAGGGTGGTGGGCGTGATGGCGGGCGCGGGGATCTCGAGGCTCGTGGCGCGGCTCGAGCCGATGGGGGTCATCAAGGGCTAGGTCCCATCCGCTGCGTGCGCCCGGACCGCGGGCCGTTATGTCTCGCAGGTGACTCACCCGCCCGCGAGGGCGCGAGGGAGCGCTTCCCTGGCGCTCGCAGCGCTGACGCTCTCGCTCGCGGGATGCGCGTGGTCCTGCCGGCCGCGCGAGAGGGAGCACCGCGTGATCCAGACCCTGCCGGGCGCCGAGCCGTTCCCCCCGCCGCTCGCCGCGCGCCTGGGCGCCGCCCTCGACGCGCTCGGCCCGGGCTACGAGCCGCGCACGCGCCACAAGGAGGGGCGCGCCCCTCGCTTCACGAACCGGCTCGTCCTGGAGTCGAGCCCGTACCTCCTCCAGCACGCCCACAACCCGGTGAACTGGCATCCCTGGGGCGACGAAGCCTTCGAGGAGGCGCGACGGACGAGGCGGCCGGTGTTCCTCTCGGTCGGCTACTCCACCTGCCACTGGTGCCACGTGATGGAGGAGGAGTCCTTCGAGGACCTGGAGATCGCCCGCTTCCTGAACGAGCACTACGTCGCCATCAAGGTGGACCGGGAGGAGCGGCCGGACGTGGACGCGATCTACATGACCGCGGTCCAGGCCCTCTCCGGCCAGGGCGGCTGGCCAATGAGCGTGTGGCTCACCCCCGACCGCGAGCCCTTCTTCGGCGGGACCTACTTCCCGGCGCGCGACGGCGACCGCGGCGTGAGCGCGGGCTTCCTCACCGTGCTCGGCGGCGTGGCCAAGGCGTGGCGGGAGGACCCGCTCCGCGTGGCGCGCGCCTCGGCTTCGCTCTCCGAGGCGGTTCGCGCGGCCCTCGCCGGCGGGGGCGAGGCCGCGGCGGGGCTGCCCGGCTCGAGCCCCATCGAGGACGCGGTGGCTCTCGTGAAGCGCTCCTTCGACGATCGGAACGGCGGGCTGCGCCGTGCCCCCAAGTTCCCGTCGAACCTCCCCATCCGCCTCCTCCTCCGGCACCACCGCCGCACGAGGGATCCGGAGTCCCTCCACATGGCCGTCGTCACCCTGGAGAAGATGGCCGCGGGGGGCCTCTTCGACCAGGTGGGCGGCGGCTTCCACCGCTACTCCACCGACACCGTCTGGCTCGTCCCCCACTTCGAGAAGATGCTCTACGACAACGCGCTCCTCGCCGTGGCCTACGCCGAGGCCTGGCAGGCGACGCGCCGCCCGGACTTCGCGCGGGTCGTCCGGCAGACGCTCGACTACCTCCTGCGGGAGATGACCTCGCCCGAGGGCGCCTTCTACTCCGCCACCGACGCCGACTCGGAGGGCGAGGAGGGCCGGTTCTTCGTCTGGACGGAGGAGGAGATCAGGAACCTGCTCGGCCCGGAGGCGGACCGCTTCATCGCCTACTATGGCGTGACGCGGGAGGGGAACTTCGAGGGGGCGAACATCCTCCACGTGCCGCGCCCCGACGAGAAGGAGTGGGAGGCGCTCGCCGGCGCCCGCGCGAAGCTGCAGGCGGCGCGGGAGAAGCGGGTCCACCCGCTGCGCGACGAGAAGGTCCTCGCCGCCTGGAACGGCCTCGCGATATCGGCCTTCGCCTTCGGCGGGCGGGTCCTCCAGGAGAGGCGCTACGTGGACGCGGCGGCGCGGGCGGCGGGCTTCCTGCTCGAGGCCCTCCGCAGGGACGGCCGGCTCGTGCGGAGCTGGAGGGGCGGGCGGACCTCCGGGCCGGGATACCTGGAGGACTACGCCTTCCTGGCGCAGGGGCTCCTCGACCTGTTCGAGGCCACCTTCGACGTCCGCTGGCTCGCCGAGGCCGTCTCGCTCTCGGACGAGGTGGAGGCGCGCTTCGCCGACCCGCGCGGCGGCTGGTTCGCGACCGCCGCCGACCACGAGAAGCTGCTCGCCCGCGAGAAGCCCGCGCACGACGGCGCCGAGCCTTCCGGGGCATCGGTCGCGGTCCTCGTCGCGCTGCGCCTCGCGGCCTTCACCGCCGACGACCGCTTCAGGGCCGTCGCCGAGAAGGCGCTGCGCTGGTACGCGCCGGCGCTCGCGGAGCAGCCGCTCGCCCTCGCCGAGATGCTCCTCGCCCTCGACTTCCACGGCGACGCGGCGCGGGAGGTGGTGCTGGTCTGGCCGGAGGGGGGGCCAGCGCCCGAGCCCTTCCTCGCCGTGCTGCGCGAGACCTTCCTGCCGAACCGGGCCATCGCCGGCGCCGCGGAGGGGCTGGCGCTCGAGGCCCTCGGGCGCGTGGCGCTGGTCGCGCGGGAGAAGAAGGCCATCGGCGGGAAGGCCACCGCCTACGTCTGCGAGCGCGGCGCGTGCCGGCTGCCCGCCATCGACCCGGAAAGGCTCCGGGAGCAGATCGAGCCGGTGAAGCCCTACCGCTGAGCCTACTTGTCCGCCTGGTAGATGAGCGGCAGGCCGGTCTTGGAGCTGCCCACGATGATGACCTTGGCGTTGGGGCTCCCGGCCAGCTTCTCGGTGGCCTCGATGCCCTTGTAGGAGAGGTACTCGGGCGTGAGTCCCTGGCGCACGATGCTCTGGTACTTGTTGATGCCCTCGGCCTCGATCTGCTTGCGCTGCGCCTCCTGGCGCTCCTTGTCGAGCGTGAACTTCATCTTCTGGGAGCGCTGCTCCTCGGCCAGCTTGTCGGCGATGGCGTTCTTGATGGCCTCGGGCAGCTCCACGTCGCGGATGAGGATGGCCTCCACCACCACCGGCCGGCCGGCGAGGGCCTTCAGCACCTCGTCGTAGATCTGCCGCTCGATCTCCTCGCGCCGCGTCGAGTAGATCTCCTCGGGGCTGTAGCGGCCGAAGACCTTGCGGGCCTCGGAGCGGACCACCGGCCCGACGAGGACCTCGGCGTAGTTGGGGCCGATGGTGGTCTGGAGCTCGTAGAGGGCGTCGGCCTTGGGCCGGTAGCGCACGCTCGAGTCCACCCGCAGCGCCAGGCCGTTGTTGGAGAGCACCGACAGCGCCTCCTTCATCTCGTGGACGCGCAGGTCGTAGGAGATGACCCCGTTCCAGATGGGCATGAGGTGCATGCCCTCGGTGAGCGTCTCCCGGCTCGTCCCCTCCCCCAGGGTCTTGAAGACGATGCCCTTGTGGCCCGAGTCGATGACCGGGCAGCGGCAGCCCTCCAGGAACGGGGCGACGGCGAGAATGGCGTAGGCGGCGGCGACGAGGTTCGGGCGCATGGTGGTCTCCCTCCGGACCGGGTCACTCTAGCAAGGACCGCGGCTCAGCGACGCGCGCGATCGACGACCGAGAAGGGGCGCTCCCCCTTGAAGACCCGGAAGAGGAGGTAGAGGCAGGGGAAGAGCACCAGTGCTCCGGCGCCGAGCGCCCAGAGGAGCAGGACCTGCACGTGGCGCGGCGCGCTCGCCGACGCGAGCGTCAGGTCGGGGACGACGAGGTACGGGTACTGCGAGGCGCCCCACCCGAGGACGATGAGCGCCACCTGGGCGGCGGCGGCGAGGCGCGCCAGCCGGTAGCGCCGCGCGAAGAGCGCCGCGAACGCGCCGGCGGCGGCGGCGCCGGTGGCGAGATGCAGGGGCAGCGACCAGCCGCGCGCGGTGAGCCCCAGGAAGACGAGCGGCGCCTCGCGCCAGGAGGCGGCCGCCGACGCGAGCGCCAGGACGAAGACCGCCGCGCCGGCTGCGGCCGCCCGCCTGCGGAAGTCCTCCCGGAGATCTCCCTCCGCCTCCACGGCGAGGTAGGTGGCGGCGAGGAAGGCGAAGAGCGCCGCGGCGAAGAGCCCGATGAGCAGCGGAAAGGGCGCGGCCCAGGCGTGGGTGCCGCCCGTCGCGACGCCGCCCTCCACGCGCAGGCGCCCGGAGGCGAGCGTGCCGACCACCACGCCCAGCATGAGCGGGGCGACGAGGCTCGCCGCCGAGAAGACGAGGCCCCAGCGCCGCTGCACGTCGTCGCGCGGGTCGTCGTAGGTGCGAAAGGTGAAGGCCGCGCCGCGCAGCACGACGCCGACGAGGAGCACGACGAGCGGCGCGAACAGCCCGGTGGAGACGGCCGAGAACGCGGTCGGGAACCCGGTGAAGAGGACGACCACCACCAGGATGAGCCAGACGTGGTTCGCCTCCCAGATGGGCCCGATGGCGTCCTCGATCAGTGCCCGCTGCGCCCGGGCGCGCGGCCCCAGCGCGAGGAGGTCCCAGATGCCACCGCCGAAGTCGGCGCCGGCGAGCAGGGCGTAGAAGACGAGGGCGGCGATCATCGTGCCGCCGAGCAGGTCGGCCGGGGTCACGGCGTCACGTCCCCCTCCGCCCGCGGCGCGCGGGCGATCTGGCGCCGGAGCAGGACGACCACCATCACCGCGAGGAACAGGTACAGCGCCGTGAACGTCCAGAACGGCACCGCCAGGTCGCGCACCGGCGTCACCGCATCGGCGGTTCGCATCGCCCCCCAGATGGTGAAGGGCTGGCGGCCCCACTCGGTGACGAGCCAGCCCGCCTCGAGGGCGAGGAAACCGAGCGGGCCGGCGAGCACCACGGCGCCGAGGAAGCGACGGTCCGCCGGGAGCTCCCGCCGCCGGACCGCGAGCGCGAGCCCCCAGAGCGCCGCGAGCGCCAGGATCGTCCCGAGCCCCACCATGGCGTCGAAGGCGAGGTGCACGAGGAGCGGGTCGGGCCACGTGTCGCGCGGGAAGTCGAGCAGGCCCCGCACCTCCGCCCGGGGATCGTGGAACGCGAGGAGCGAGAGCCCGTAGGGGATCTCGAGCGCCCATCGCGTCTCGGCGGCCGCGGCGTCGGGGATTCCACCCACGCGGAGCGGCGCTCCGCGCCCGGTGTGGAAGTGGGCCTCCATCGCCGCCAGCTTCACCGGCTGGTGCTCCGCCACCTGCCGGGCCGACAGGTCGCCGGAGAGCGGCTGCAGGAGCGCCGCCGCCCCGCCCACCGCGAGCGAGACGGCGAGGGCGGCCCGGTGAAAGCGGCTCGCGGGCTCGCGGCGCAGGTGGAAGGCGTGGATCCCGGCCACGGCGAAGCCGGTGGCGGCGTAGCAGGAGAGGAGGACGTGGATGACCTCGTGCGCCCAGCCCGGCGGGAACATGGCCGCCACCGGGTCCACGTTCGTGAGACGCCCGAGCGCGAGGTCGAAGCCCGCCGGGTGGTTCATCCAGGCGTTGGCGAGCGTCACGAAGAAGGCCGAGAGCGCCCCGCTCCCCGCCACCACGGCCCCGCTCGCGAGGTGCAGGCGCGGCGAGACGCGCTCCCAGCCGTAGAGGTAGATGCCGAGGAAGATGGCCTCGGTGAAGAAGGCGAAGCCCTCGAGCGAGAAGGGCATGCCGATGATGGGGCCGGCGAAGCGCATGAAGCCTGGCCACAGCAGGCCGAGCTCGAAGGAGATCACGGTGCCGGACACCGCACCCACCGCGAAGAGGATGGCCGTCCCCTTGGCCCAGCGGCGGGCCAGGTCTAGCCACTCCTCGGCACCCGTCCGCCGCCAGCGCCACTCGGCGAGAACCATGAGGAGCGGCATGGCCACGCCGACCGCGGCGAAGACGATGTGGAATGCGAGCGAGGTCCCCATGAGCCAGCGGGCGTAGCCGAGGTCGCTCACCGCGGCATCCTACATCGCCCGACTCCGGCGCGTCAGCGCGCGCCGGACCGGGGTGAGATGATTGACACCCTTTCGAGGCGGGCGCTAACCTCGACGCTCAACGGGCTTTCCCCCCGGAGGTTTCATGCGTCGCACGCTGGCGCTCCTCGTCGCCGCCGCCTGCCTCCTTCGCGCCACGCCGGCGCGGGGGGAGCCCAACGACGTCAACCTGTTCTTCCTCGGGCCGCCGACGCCCGGCGCCTGGCAGACGCTATTCCCGTCCCTGACGCCCGCCGAGGCCGTTCAGAACGCCGCCGACTCCCGGCAGCGCTTCGCCCTGCTCTCCACGCAGATGGGCCTGGGGCTGTCCTCGATGCTCCTCACGCCGGCGAGCACCGTGGGCCACTCGGGATTCGAGTTCGGCTTCGACTTCGCGTACGTCCCGGTCACCTCGCCCAGCACCGGCTCCGTGCCGGCCGCGTCGCCGTTCCAGACCGGGATCTGGCCGGTCCGCGGGGCGAGCCCGAACGCGCTCCTCCTGCCCGCCTTCCACGTCCGCAAGGCCCTCCCCTTCAGCCTGGAGATTGGCGGGCGCGCCATCTACCTCACCGAGAGCACCATGGTGGCGACGCAGGTCGAGCTGAAGTGGGCCATCAGCGAGGGCTTCCGGTACATCCCCGACGTGGCGCTGCGCGGCGCGGTCACGTACCTCTTCGGCATCCCGCAGTGGGACCTCTCCACCGCCGAGGCCGGCGCCATCGTCAGCAAGCGCTTCGGTGTGGGTGGGGTGATGAGCCTCACCCCGTACGGCGCGGTGCGGATGACGTGGCTCTCGGCGAAGAGCGAGAGCATGGACTACCGGCTGGCCTCGACGCCCGCCCCCGCGCCCAACACCGTCGGCGCCACGGTCGCCGCGTTCCCCGGGCTCCACGTGAACGCCCTGCGCTACACGCTGGGCCTCCGCATGGTGGCGGCGGCGCTGACGCTGTCCGCCGAGGCGACCTACTACCCGGGCCAGACCGTCACCGGGTCGAGCGCGCCGGACGCGTACCCGACGTTCAAGGTCCCGTCGAGCATCATCGGCGGCGCGAACCTCGGCTTCGGGTTCTGACCGGCTCGCGTCCAGGCGCGCGTCAGCTCCCGGTGGCGCGCCGCACCGCCTCGCGCGCCGGGCCCGGGACGTTCGAGACGATGCCCGTGGCGCCGGCGGCGCAGAGCCGCTCCACGTCGCCCGGGGCGTCCACGGTCCAGACGTTGACCGCGTAGCCCCGCGCAACCCAGTCGCGCACCCGCTCGTGCGTCGCCTCGGAGAGCGGCGGGTGGATCGCCGACGGTCTCAGGAGCGCCGCGCCGGCTGGGAGCGACAGCCTCCAGCGTCCCCCGGACTCGAAGAGCAGGCCCGTCGCCACCCGGGGCGCCGCCAGCCGGAAGGCGGCGAGAAGCCCCCAGTCGAAGGACGAGACGATGGCCCGCTCCTCCGCCCGCCCCTCGCGCAGGATGCGCGCCACCGAGGCGGCGAGGCGCGGGTCGCCGAGCCGGCCCGACTTGAGCTCCACGTTCACGACCGCGCCCGGGAGGGCCTCCAGCACCTCCGCCAGGAGCGGGATCCGCTCGCCCCGGAAGCGCCCACCCTTGTGGGACCCCACGTCGAGCGGGCGCAGCTCGTCCCAGGACGCGCGCGCGATCTCGAGCGGCGCGCCGGCGAGGCGCCGCGCGTCCTCGTCGTGGAACACCACCACCTCGCCCGTGCCGCACCGCCATGCGTCCAGCTCCACGCCGTCGGCGCCCTGCTCCAGCGCCAGGCGGAAGGCGGCGAGCGTGTTCTCGGGCGCGTCGGCGCTCGCGCCGCGATGGCCGAGGACGAGCGGCCGGCCTTCGGCTCGGGGTGCGCGTGGGTGCTGGGCCATCCGGACTCGCTGGCGTGGCAATGGGCTCGCGACTATGCTACGCCGCATGCGCATGGGTATCGGCGAAATTCTGATCGTCCTCGTCGTCGTGCTGCTCGTCTTCGGCGCGAACAAGATCCCCCAGCTCGGCGACGCGATCGGCAAGGGCATCCGCAACTTCCGCAAGGCGTCCCGCGAGGACGACGCCATCGACGTGACCCCCGCGAAGGGCGAGCCGGACCGGCTGTCCGGGGGCTCCGCCGCGTCCGGCGCCCAGGCCCAGTCCGGCGCCGAGACGCGGAAGGCGTAGCTTCAGCCGCCCGCGCCGCCGTCCGGCGCGCCGCCGTCCCTCCCCTCGCCGAGCCTCCGCGCCATCGCGCGCACCAGCGCGTGCAAGGAGCCGTCCTTCCCGATCTCGACGAGCTCCGCCGCCGCCACCGAGGGCAGGATCTTGAGGGCGATCTCGGTCTCGAGGTAGGGGTTCCGCACCAGCGCCAGCAGCACCGCCGGGCGGGTGCGCCAGCGCCGCTCCTCGAAGAGGCACCGCAACGTCCCGGGCCGGCAGGGACGGCGTGCCGCGATGCGCACGGCGAACGGCTCGGTGAGCTGCGGGTTGCGGAGCAGCTCGCGCACCACCACCGGCTCTCCCTCGGCGGCGAGCCGCGAGAGCAGGTCGGGATCGCGGTGGACCCGCGCGAGCGACTTCTTGTGGCCCAGCGTGAGGTGGGCGAGGCGCGGGTCCGGCTTGTCGAACGGCTCCTCCCAGGCCCGTCGCGGCGGCGGCGAGAGCAGGAGCGTCGTCACCTGCTCCAGCCCGAGCGCGATCGCCGCGGCGTACAGGTCCGCGAGCCGGTCGTAGCCGATGCCGCCGAGCGGGTCGAGCAGGGCCTGCCCCACCGCCGCGATCGCGGCCGGCGCGTCGCCGGCGGCGCCGTGCGCCATCAGGGCGGCGATGGTCTCCGCAGCGCGGCCGGGCTCGAGCGCCGCGAGCGCGCGGCCGGCGGCCCGCGCCCGGATGGCCCCCTCCTCGAGCGCGGCGAGCCGGCGGGCGAGCTCACGCGCCTCGGCGTCGATGGCGTCCGCGCGCGGCAAGGCGCCTCGGGCTCAGCCGCGGCGGCCGGGGGCCGGCTCGGCGACCACCCGGAAGGTCGCGCCGCCGAGGTCCGGCGGGTAGTCGGTGAACGTGAGCAGGAAGGGCACCGACTCCCCGGGGCGGATCTCCCGCTGCGCCCGCGGCGCGAGCGCGGCGCGGAGGCGGTCGGCGTCCTCCTGGCCGGCGATGCCCGACAGCTCCTCGGGCGTGGCCACGGCGCCCGCGAGCCCCTCGGCCCGGGCCACGACCTGGTCGCCCACCACGATCTCGGCCCGCACCACGACCCGCCCGAGCGGCGCCGTGCTCTGGGAGCGCACCGTGCCGCGCACGAAGAGCAGTGCTCGCCCCTGCGCGGTCTCGTAGAGGCCGCTCGTCACCTGCGCGGCGACGACCGGCGCCGGGGTCCCCTGGCCGCGCCCCAGGGCGCGCTGCGCCAGCGTCCCCTCGCCCCGCCAGAGCGCGAGCATGCCCACGGTGACGAGCAGGAGCACCGCCAGGGAGAAGGAGTTGACGAGGAGCGATCGCAGGCGGCCGCGCCCCTCTCGGGCGCGCGATTCCGGCGTGGGCTCCTGGGCGGGCGCGGAAGGCCGCACGGCGGCGAAGGGAGGGCGGGAGGCGGCGCCCGGCCGGGGAGGGCTCGGCGGCCCGGGCTCGCTCACCTCTTCCGTGATCTCGCGCGGCGCGGGAGGCTCGGGTGCGGCCGCGCTGCCTGCCTGGAAGAGGTCGCCGCCCAGCTCCAGCCCGGAACCCTCCTCGCTCGCCACCATCGGGGACCCGAGCGGATCGAAGCCGGCGAAGTCGGAGGAGCCGGGGACATGGGTCCCGGCGGACGTGCTCTCCTCGAGCGAGAGGCCCAGGTCCTCGGCGAGCGTCGGCGCCTTCGCCCCGGGGAGCGGCGGCGGAGCGGCGGCAGCCGGGTCCGGACCGAACGCGAGGTCCGGGATCGGAGGCGGCGCCGGGGGCGGCAGGGGCGGCGCGAGCGCGGTGGGCCCGCCGCCCGGCGCTCCGCGTGCGCCGGCGAGGTCGGAGAGGTCGGTGAGGGGCAGGTGCGAGGCCGTGGTCTCGCCCGCCGCCGAGGCGGCAGGGGCGAAGGGGTCGCCGCCGGATGGCGCGAACGGATCGGGCGCCGGCGGCGCCGCGAACGGATCCCCGGCGGCGGCGAAGGGGTCGGCCCCGGCCTGGCCCGAGGCCGCGAAGGGGTCGGCTCCGGATGCGGCCGCCGGCGCCGGTGCCTCCCGCTTCACGACGAAGACGGTCTTGCACTTGCTGCAGCGGACCTTCGCGCCCTTGGCTCCGACTTTCTCGTCGGGGATCCGGAACTTGGCCTGGCAGGACGTGCAGACGACGATCATCGAGCGAGGCCCTCGGCGGGTCCGGAAGAGACGTTACACCGGGATCCCGCTTGACACAAAGCGCCATTGGAAAAAGAATGCCGCGCTGCGCTAGAAGTTGTATCCTCGCGAAAATACCGGGGTCCGAATGAGCCAAGAGCAGAACGCCGCCGCCGAACCCACCCCTGCCGGGGCCCGCGAGCCCAAGGTCATCAAACGATACACGAACCGCAAGCTCTACGACACGGAGGAATCGCGGTACGTCACGCTCGAGGAGATCGCCGACATGATCAAGGCGGGCTCCGAGGTCCGGATCGTCGACAACCGCAGCAAGGAAGATCTGACGAGCGTCACCCTGGCGCAGATCATCTTCGAGGAGGAGAAGAAGACCTCGAAGATGAGCCTCCGGACGCTGCGCGACCTCATCCGGCACGGCGGCGAGCGGGCCCAGCAGTTCGTCGAGGACACGCAGGCGGAGTTCCGCGGCCGCGTCGAGGCCGTGCGCCAGGCCGCCGAGCAGCGGATGCAGACCCTCATCACGCGCGGCCAGCAGACGAGCGACCGCGCCAAGGACCTCGTCGCCGTCTCGCATGAGGCGGTGGCGCAGTTCCAGCGCCGGCTGGACGAGCGGGTCCGCGCGGCCATCGAGGGCGTCTCCAGCGTCTCGGACATCAAGCGCGACCTGTCGCAGATCTCGACGCGGCTCGACGAGATCGAGAAGAAGCTCCGCGACCTCGGCCGGTAGCGGCGAGGCTCGTCCCCCGCCGGGATGGTGCCTACCCGGCGGCGCGCGCCTCTGCAGGAGCGCGCTCGAAGAGCTCCCGGGCCAGGGCGGCGAGCGCGGTCGCGCCCGAGGAGCGCGGCGCGTACTCGAAGATCGTCAGGCCGTGGCTCTGGGCCTCGTCGATCTTGACCGAGTAGCCGAGCACCGTGCGGGAGATCTCGCGGGGAAAGCGCTGGCGCAGCTTCTCCAGGATCTCCCCGGCGAGCTGGGTCTTCCGGTAGAGCGTCGGCACGATCATGGCCAGCTCCGGCGCGTCGCCGCGCTCCCTCCGCAGCCCCTCCAGGCTCTGGAGGACCTCGGCGCAGCCGTCCAGCGCCAGGTAGGTGAGCGCCACCGGGATGACGAGCTCGCCGGCCGCCCGCATCACGTTCTCGGTGACGAGCGTGACCGACGGCGGCGCGTCGAAGAGCACCAGATCGTAGCTTCCGCCGGGGATGCGGGAGACCAGCGCGGCGAGCTTGTCCGCGCGATCGGCGTGGGTCGCCGCCTCGACCGGGAAGCCGGCGAGGTCCTTGTTGGCCGGCAGGACGTCCAGCCCGGTGACCGCGGTGGGCCGAGCCACCTCGGCCACGGGCAGCGCCGGATCGAGGAGCAGGTCGCGGATGGTCGGCGAGAGCCCGCGCACGTCGAGGCCCAGCGACTTGCCGGCGTGCCCTTGGGTGTCGAGATCGGCGAGCAGGATGCGCAGCCCCTTCTCCGCCGCGAGCCACGCCCCGATGTTGACGCAGAGGGTGGTCTTGCAGGTGCCGCCCTTCTCGTTGATGAAGGCGACCCGCCGCATCGGCTAGGTCCGGCGCGGATCGCGGACGCTCTCGCCCCCCGGATCGGGGGCGGCCCCCTCCCGGCGCGACGCCAGGGCGTCGAGCGTCGCCTCCAGCTCGCCGAGCCGGCGGCGCAGCTCCTCGACGTCCTCGCCCGTCGGGACGCTCGCGGCGCCCAGCGCGGCGCGCACCGCGCGCTCCGCCGCCTCCTTCACGGCGGCGAGCGCCTCCTTCACCAAGCGGCTGCGGAACAGGGCGTCGAGCATGCTGGTGGACTTCTCCCCCCCTTGTCGCTAGCTTGTCAAGCGCCGTGGCCGGCCCGTCCCTGCTCGATAGGCGCCTGCTCCTGGTGACGGGGAAGGGCGGCGTGGGGAAGTCCACCGTGTCGGCCGCGCTGGCGCTCCTCGCAGCGCGCGCCGGCAAGCGCGTCCTCGTCTGCGAGGTGAACGCCCGGGAGCGGGTCGCGCCGCTCCTCGGGGCGCCGCCGGCCGGCCCGGTCATCCGCGAGGCGCTGCCCGGCCTCTCCACGGTCAACGTCACGCCCCAGGAGTCCATGCGGGAGTACGGGCTCATGGTCCTCAAGTTCCGCACCATCTACGACGCGGTCTTCGAGAACCGCCTGGTTCGCTACTTCCTCAAGGCCATCCCGTCGCTCGCCGAGCTGGTCATGCTCGGCAAGATCCTCCACGAGACGCGCGCGGAGGAGCGCGGACGCCCGCGATGGGACCTCGTGGTGGTGGACGCGCCCGCCACCGGCCACGCGGTGCAGCTCTTCCGCGTCCCGGCGGTGCTCATGGACACCGTGCCGGCAGGGCCGCTGCGCCGCGACGCGGAGTGGATGCGCGACCTCCTCCTCGACCCGGCCAAGACCGCCCTCTCGATCGTCACTCTCCCCGAGGAGATGCCGGTGAACGAGTCCATCGAGCTCGACGCGCAGGTGCGGGAGGTGCTGGGCATCCCGCGCGGCGTCCTCTTCGTCAACGCCCTGCCGGAGATCCGCTTCCCGCCGGCGGAGCGGGAGCGGCTGGCGAGCCTCGAGGCGGAGCCCCCGCCCCTCGGACCGGCGGCGCGGGCCGCGGTGCTCCAGGCGCGAAGGGCCGAGGAAGCGGGCCACTACGCCCAGCGCGTGCTGGCGGCGGTGGACCTGCCGGCCGCGGTGCTCCCGCTCCTCGCCCTCGACCACTGGGGGCTCGAGGCGGTGGAGCGCATCGCGGAGGCCATCGAGGCCGGGCTCGGGAGCCGCTCCTGATGGGAACCATCGTCGACAGCCTCGCGGGCAAGCGCATCGCCGTCTGCGTCGGCCCGGGCGGAGTCGGCAAGACCACGCTCGCCGCGGCCATCGGGCTCAAGCGGGCGCTCGACGGCGGGCGCGTGCTCGTGTGCACCATCGACCCGGCGCGGCGCCTCGCGGCGGCGCTGGGCCTCGAGTCGCTCGGGAACTTCGAGGCCAGGGTGCCGGCGCACAAGTTCGCCGCGGCGGGGCTCGCGCCCCGGGGACAGCTCCACGCCATGATGCTGGACGTGAAGCGCACCTGGGACGACCTCATCGCCCGCCACGCCCCGGATCGCCACCGCCAGGAGCGCATCTACCAGAACCGCATCTACCAGCAGCTCTCCAGCGCGCTCGCCGGCTCCCAGGAGTACATGGCGATGGAGAAGCTCTACGAGCTCGCGACCGAGCGGGACTACGACCTCGTGGTGCTGGACACGCCGCCCACCGCCCACGCCCTCGACTTCCTCGAGGCGCCCGACCGCATCCTCGACTTCCTCGGCAACGAGACGGCGCGGCTGCTCCTCGCTCCCGCGCTCGGAGCGGGAAAGCTGGGCCTCCGCCTCTTCCAGCTCGGGGGGAGCTACATCGCCCGGACGCTCGCACGCTTCACCGGCTCGGAGGTGCTGCGCGACCTCGCCGAGTTCATGGCGAGCTTCCAGGGCATGTACGAGGGGTTCAAGAACCGCGCCGCCGCGGTGCGGGCGCTCCTCGCCCAGCCCGACGTGGGGTTCGTCATCGTATCGAGCCCGGGCCCGCTGTCGGTGGAGGAGGCCCTCTACTTCCACGAGCACCTGCACGCCGGGGCGATGCCCATCGCCGGCGTGATCGCGAACCGAGTGACTCCCGACCTGTGGGAAGCCGGTGGCCCGCTGCCGGGCGCCGAGGCCCTCGACCCCCTCCTCTCGTCCCGGGGCGAGATCGCCCCGGGGCTCGCGCTGCGGCTCGCCCGGACGCTCGCCGAGCACCAGGCGTTCGCCCGCGCCGACGCGCGCGAGGTGCGGCGGCTCTTCGCGGAGGTGGACGGCGCCCGAGCCGCCGTCCCCCGCCTCGAGAGCGACGTCCACGACCTCTCGGGCCTGGCGAGGCTCGCCGCCTGGCTCTAGGATCCGGCCATGCACATCCCGCGACTCGAGATCGCCACCGGCGCGAGGACCGAGCTCGTGGACATCACCGACCGGGTCTCGCGGGCCCTCCGCCAGGCTGGGGCGGCGAGCGGCGCCCTCCTCGTCTTCTCTCCCCACACCACGGCCGGGATCGCCATCCAGGAGAACGCCGATCCGGACGTCCGGCACGACCTCCTGCTCGCCCTCGAGAACGCCGTCCCGGCGCGGGCGGCGCGCGGCGCCTACCGCCACGCCGAAGGCAACACCGACGCGCACGTGAAGTCGGCGCTCGTGGGGACCTCGCAATGGGTTCCGGTCGAGGACGGCCGGCTCGTCCTCGGCACCTGGCAGGGCATCTACCTGTGCGAGTTCGACGGCCCGCGCCAGAGGCACGTGTACCTGACGTTCGTCCCGGCGTAGCTCCGTCCCCGATCCGGCCCTTGCGCCCCGCCCCGCTCACCCTCCTCCTCCTCGCCGGCTGCGCCGGTGCGCGGCCCGCGCCCTCGCCGCCGCCGCCGCAGGAGATCGCCTTCCACGAGCCGCTCGTCGTCGAGGCGAGCCGGGCGGACCTCGACCTCGCCGAGAAGAACGACGAGGAGCTGTTCGCGATCGGGAACGCTGCGTTCGGCGCCGGCGACCTCCGGAGGGCCGCGTCGGCCTTCGGGCGCGTGGCCGACCTCTTCCCCGAGTCGAGGCGCCATGCCGCCGCCCTTTTCGACGCCGGGCTCGCCCACGCGCGGCTCGACGAGTGGCGGCTCGCCCTGGAGCGCTTCCGCGCCTTCGAGAGGGGCTACACCGGCCCGGACGCCGACGAGGCTTCCTTCAAGGTGGCCGAGTGCCTCTGGCACCTGCACGAGCTGCCCGAGGCCCGCGCCGCGCTGGACGGCCTGGCCCGGCGCGAGGACCTCGAGCCCCTCGACCACATCCGGGCCCTCACCCAGCGCGGAGTCGTCGAGCTGGAGATGGAGGACGCCGAGGAGGCCGAGCGGTCGCTGCGGCTCGCCCTCTCGGCATGGCAGGAGGCGAAGGACCGGGAGCGACTCGACGACGACTACCCGGCCCAGGCCCAGTACTACCTCGGCGAGGTGTACCGGCGGCACTTCCAGGCGGTGCGCCTCGACCCGGCGAAGGACGGCGAGGAGAAGCTCGGCAAGGACCTGGAGACCAAGGCCGAGATGCTGCTCTCGGCCCAGGGCCACTACCTGAGGACCATCCGCATGGGCAACCCGGGCTGGGCAGTGGCCTCGGGATACCGCATCGGCGAGCTGTACGACGAGCTGTACGTGCAGATGACCGCCGCCCCGCCGCCGCCCGGCCTCGACGCCGCGCACGAGGCGGCCTACTGCGAGGAGCTGCGCCGCAAGGTCCGCGTGCTCGTCGCCAAGGCGATCGCCATCTACGAGAGCACGCTCGCCACCGCCCGCCGGACCGGCGTCGAGAATCGCTTCGTCGAGAAGACCCAGGACTCGCTCGAGCGCATGAAGAAGGAGCTGCTCGTCGCCGAGGCCCCGCCCGGCCCGGATCCGGCGCTGCCGCGCGACGCCGATCCGTCTCAATCTCCGTAGCCGCGGCTAGACCGGCTCGGCCACGTCGTTCCGGGCGTACATGGCGTCGAGCGCGCCCCGGTACCGCTGCTCGATGAGCTTGCGCTTCAGCTTCAGGCTGGCCGTGACCTCGCCGTTCTGCTCGGTGAACTCGGCCGGCAGGATGGTGAACTTCTTCACGGTGGCAAAGCGCGGCAGGGAGGCGTTGAGCTCGTCGAAGGCCTTCTGGACGAGGGCGCGCGCCTCGGGCCGCTGCGACAGCTCGGCGAGCGGGACTCCGGGGAGCCCCTGCCGCTCCGACCAGGCCTTCATGGCCTCGGAGTCCAGGGTGACGAGCGCGGTGACGTAGTTGCGCTTGTCGCCGTGCACCAGCACCTGGCTGAGGTGGGGGCACAGGGCCTTGAGCCGCCCCTCCAGCTCCTGCGGCGCCACGTACTTGCCGCCCGATGTCTTGATGAGGTCCTTCTTCCGGTCGGTGATGAGGAGGCGCCCCTCGTCGTCGAGCTGGCCGATGTCGCCGGTGTGGAGCCAGCCGTCCTCCAGCGCCACCCGCGTCTCCTCGGGGAGGTTGTGGTAGCCGCGCATGATGCACCGGCCGCGCAGGAGCACCTCGCCGTCCAGCGCGATGCGGACCTCGGTGCCCGGGAAGGGTGGGCCGACGCTCCCGATGCGGGGCCGCTCGGGCCGGTTGCAGAAGCTCGCGGCAGAGGACTCGGTGAGCCCGTACCCCTCGAGGATGAGGACCCCGGCGGCGTCGAAGAACTCGGCCACGTCGCGGGCGAGCGGCGCGCTTCCGGAGACGAAGAGCTGGAGCCTGCCGCCGAAGAGGGCGCGGACCTTCTGGAAGACGAGCCGGTCGGCGACGGCATGGCGAGCGGCGAGGAGGGGTCCGGGCGCCCTGCCCTGCTGCCGCGCCCGCGAGACCTCGAGGCCCACGCGCATGGCCCAGCGGAACAGGGCCTGCTTCACCGCCCCGCCGTCGCGGGCGCTCTGGAGCACCTTGTTCCGCACCTTCTCGAAGACGCGCGGCACGGCGCAGACGAAATCCGGCCTCACGACGGCCAGGTTCTCGACGAGCTTGTCCACCCGGCCGTCGATGGCGGTGACGAACCCCATCCTGAGCTGCGCCGCCTCCAGCACCTTGCCGAAGGAGTGGGCGAGCGGCAGCCAGAAGAACTGGAGCGGCTGGTCGCGGGGCAGGATGCCGGAGGCCTCCGCGGCCTCGCCCTCGTAGACCCAGCAGTCGTGCGTCAGCTCCACGCCCTTGGGCCGGCCGGTCGTGCCGGAGGTGTAGATGAGAGTGGCGAGGGAGTCGGGCCGGATGGCTCGGGCGACCGCGTCCAAGCGCCCCGTGTGCCGGGCGTCCCAGGCCCGGCCGCGCTCCTCCAGGTCGGAGAGCCGGAGCACGAAGCCGTCGGAGCTTCGGTTCCCATCGAAGGTGACGACGTGCCTGAGCCGCGGCAGCTCTGGCCGGCGCGCCTGCAGCTTCATCACCTGCTCGTCGTTCTCGGCGAAGGCGATGGCCGAGCCGGAGTCGAAGAGGATGAAGACGCACTCGTCGGCCATGCTCGACGGGTAGATGGTGGTCGTCGCGCCGCCGGCGCACAGGATGCCGAGGTCGGCCAGGATCCACTCGATGCGCGTCCCGGAGATGATGGCGCAGCGCTCTTCCGGCTCGAGGCCGAGGTCGAGGAGCCCCGCCGCGACGGCCCGGACCCGATCGAGCGCCCTCCTCCAGGAGAGGCTCTCCCAGCCCTCGCCGGCCGGGTAGCGGAAGGCTTCCAAGTCCGGCGTCTGGGCGACGCGCTCGAGCAGGAGCTCGGGCACGGTGCGGGGGGATGGTGCGGGCACGGCGGCCTCCGGGATTCGGGCGGGGTTTCGATGCTACCGGCAGATCGTCGCGTGGAGACGGATTCTTTGGGGGCGCCGCGTCACCCTCCGCCTCGCCACCGGCCCGTCCGCTTTAGCGGCACACCCTCCGGCACTCGGGACGGCGGGGCGGTTCGGGAGGGAGTGTCCGGCACCACTTTTTTCTTTGCTGGATCATCGTGTTGGGCCGATTCCAGAGACGGATGGCGCCCTCTTCGGAGCCGAAGGGCCTAACGTCCGCTTGACAGGACACTCGTCCGTTATTTAGGATGCCCGGACCCTCTTCGACGCAAAGGACGGATCACATGGCACTCCCCCCGAACCGCAAGCCCCGCTTCGAGACCCTTCAAGTTCACGCCGGCCAGGAGCCCGCCCCCGGCACCAACGCCCGGGCGGTCCCCATCTACCAGACCACCTCCTACACCTTCGACTCGGCCGAGCACGGCGCCAAGCTCTTCGCGCTGCAGGAGTTCGGGAACATCTACACGCGCATCATGAACCCCACCACCGACGTCTTCGAGAAGCGCATCGCCGCGCTCGAGGGCGGCGTGGCGGCGCTCGCGACCGCGTCGGGCCAGGCGGCGCAGTTCCTCACCATCGCCAACATCGCCCAGGCGGGCGACAACATCGTCTCGACGAGCCTGCTCTACGGCGGCACCTACAACCAGTTCAAGGTGACGCTTCCGCGCCTCGGCATCGGCGTGAAGTTCGTCGAGGGCGACAACCTCGGCGACTACCGCAGTGCCATCGACGCAAAGACGAAGGCCATCTACGTGGAGAGCCTGGGCAACCCCGCCTTCAACATCCCCGACTTCGAGGCGCTCGCGAACCTCGCCCACGAGCACAAGATCCCGTTCATCGTGGACAACACCTTCGGCTGCGCCGGCTACCTCGTCCGCCCCATCGAGCACGGTGCCGACGTCGTGGTCCAGTCGGCCACGAAGTGGATCGGCGGCCACGGCAACTCCATCGGCGGCGTGATCGTGGACTCGGGCAAGTTCGACTGGGGCGCGAGCGGCAAGTTCCCCGTCTTCACCCAGCCCTCGCCCGGCTACCACGGCCTCGTCTTCAACGAGGTCTTCGGGCCGAAGGGCCCGTTCGGCAACATCCAGTTCATCATCCGCGCGCGGGTGGAGGGGCTGCGCGACATCGGCCCGGCCCTGTCGCCCTTCAACGCCTTCCTGCTGCTGCAGGGGATCGAGACGCTCTCGCTCCGCGTGCAACGCCACGTCGACAACGCACTGGCGCTCGCCAAGTGGCTCAAGACCCACCCCCAGGTGACCTGGGTGAGCTACCCGGGCCTCGAGGACCACCCGTTCCACCAGCGCGCCCGCAAGTACCTCCGCAACGGCTTCGGCGGCGTGCTGTGCTTCGGCATCAAGGGCGGCTACGAGGCGGGCAAGAAGTTCATCAACGCCGTGAAGCTCGCGAGCCACCTCGCCAACGTCGGCGACGCGAAGACCCTCGTCATCCACCCGCCCTCGACCACCCACCAGCAGCTCAGCGCCGAGGAGCAGAAGTCGGCCGGAGTGACCCCGGACCAGATCCGGGTCTCCGTGGGCATCGAGCACATCGACGACATCAAGGAGGACCTCGCGGAGGCCTTCGCGGCCGCGAAGTAGGCGGCTCCGGGTGCGGGCCCTCGAGGGGGCCCGCGCCTCGTCACTTCACCGCGGCGGGCGCCGGGGCGCCGGCGGTGGCCGCCGGCTCATCGAAGAGCCAGGTGCTGAGGTAGCGCTCGCCGGTGTCGCAGATGACGGTCACGATGAGCTTGCCCTTGCTCTCGGGCCGCTTCGCCACCTGCAGCGCCGCCCACACGTTGGCGCCGGCGGAGATGCCCACCAGCAGGCCCTCCTCCTTCGCCAGCCGCCGGGCCATGGCCCCGGCGTCCTCGTGCGTCGCCAGGATGATCTCGTCGATGACCTTCGTGTTCAGCACCTTGGGAACGAAGCCCGCCCCGATGCCCTGGATCTTGTGCGGCCCCGGCTTGCCTCCGGAGAGCACGGGAGACGCGACCGGCTCCACCGCGATGGCCTTGAATCCGGGCTTGCGCGACTTGAGGACCTCGGCGACGCCAGTCAGGGTCCCGCCGGTTCCCACGCCGGAGACGATGGCATCCGCCTTCCCGCCGGTATCGGCCCAGATCTCCTCGGCGGTGGTCTTCCGGTGGATCTCCGGGTTCGCCGGGTTCTCGAACTGCTGCAGGATGAGGTAGCGCTTGTCCGCGGCCGCCAGCTCCTCCGCCTTGCGGATGGCTCCGGGCATGCCCTCCGTCCCCGGCGTGAGGACGAGCTGGGCGCCGAAGGCGGCGAGCAGCTTGCGGCGCTCGACGCTCATGGTATCCGGCATCGTGAGGACGATGGGGTAGCCCTTGGCCGCGGCCACGAAGGCGAGCGCGATGCCGGTATTCCCGCTGGTCGGCTCGAGGAGGATGGTGTCCTTCTTGATGGCCCCGGCGCGCTCGGCGGCCTCGATCATCGCGAGCCCGATGCGGTCCTTCACGCTCGAGCACGGGTTGAAGTTCTCGAGCTTGAGGAGGACGGTGCCGGGCAGGCCAGCGCCCACCTTGGGAATGCGGAGCAGCGGGGTGCGGCCGATGAGTTGGGTGACATTCTCTGCGATGGGCATATGGGGGTCTCCTCCGATTGCACCCGTCAATATCCCACCGCCGAGGAGAGATCAAGCGGACCCGCGCCGATTTGTGCGGAGCGATTGCATATGGAGTCGCGCCCTTCGCCCGACCGCCCACCGGGGGCTCCCGTCCCATGCCTTCCGTGTCCCGCCGTCCAGCACCGCGGGGCCGGCTTCCCGCCCCGGCGACAGGCCCCTCCACCGCCCGGGCGCCGACCGCGCCAGCGCCTGACCCGCCGTCCGTTCCTACGGTCGGGCCTCCGTCATGTCGCCACCGGCCCGGGGCCCGCTCGCCTCGCCCCGCCCACCGAGCCCGCTGGAACGCCCCTCGGCCCGATATACGCCCCCTGAAGTGCTGCAACTCGTCATGCAAACACGCCTAATCCTGGTGTCCGGCACCGAGGGAATGCTGGTGGGTACGGATGGTGGTGCGGGAATCGCGGCGTCCGCTTGACGGGATGAACGTCCGTCATTAAGGATGTCACGTCATGCCGGTACGCCTTCCCTCGCGCGGGGCTCCGGGACTCCGGGGCCGTGCGTGCGCCTGTCGCGTGCCGGCCCGCGGCGGTCCGGACGCGAGCCGGCTCTGGGCAGGGTTCCGGACGCCGGGTCCGGTGGCGTCGCGCGCCCGTCGCGTGATTGACCATCATTGACCAATTGCACTCGCGCTGATTGCAGCGCGAGGGCGAATTGGTGCGCGCGAGGATGGATTGCGCGGCGGCCGGGGCGGCCCTATCGCAGCTCGTCGAGGAAGCTCTTCCCGACCTCGGCCGGGACCGCGAAGAACCCGGCGACCGTCCGGCCGAGGTCGGCGAAGCTCTCGCGTATCCCGAGGGCCCCGCCGCCCCTGCCCGGCGCGTGCACGAGCAGGGGCACGTACTCGCGCGAGTGGTCGGTCGAGGGCGTCGTGGGGTCGCAGCCGTGGTCGGCCGCGATCGCGAGGACGTCACCCGGGCGGAGCTTCGCGAGGAGGCGCGGCAGCGCCCGGTCCATCTCCTCCAGCGCCCGCGCATAGCCCGGCGCGTCGTTGCGGTGGCCGTAGAGCGTGTCGAAGTCCACGAGGTTCACGAAGAGCAGGCCGCGGTCGAGCCGGTCGAGGACCTCCCCGGTGCGGCGGAGCCCGTCGGCGTTTCCCTCGGTGTGGATCTCCTCGGAGATGCCGCGGTGGTCGTAGACGTCCCCGATCTTGCCCACGCCAACGACCGGAACCTTCCTCTCCGCGAGCCGCTCCAGGATGGTTCGCGCCGGCGGCTCCATGGCGAAGTCCTTGCGGTCGTAGGTGCGGCGGTAGGCGCCCGGCTCGCCGACGAAGGGCCTGGCGATGACGCGGGCGACGCGCCAGGGGTCGAGCTGCCTGCGGGCGATGCGGCACCATTCGTAGAGCGTCTCGAGCGGGACCGTCTCCGTGTGGCAGGCCACCTGGAAGACCGAATCGGCGGAGGTGTAGAGGATGGGCTTGCCGGTGCGCTGGTGCTCGGCGCCCAGCTCCTCGATGATCGCCGTCCCTCTCGCCGCCCTGTTCCCGAGGACGCCGGCGACGCCGATGGCCTCCCTCCAGGGCCCGACGATCTCCGGCGGGAAGCCGCGCGGGAAGAGCGAGAGCGGCTCGTCGAGGACGACGCCCATCATCTCCCAGTGGCCGGTGATCGTGTCCTTGCCCTTCGACCGCTCCGCCATCTTTCCGTAGAAGGCGCGTGGCCTGGGGTCGGGCGGGACGCCCGCCACCGCCGTGAGGTGACCGAGTCCCATCCCGCCGAGGTTGGGCAGACGCAGGCCGCCGACTGCCCGGCTGACGTTGCCGATGGTGTCGGAGCCCCGGTCGCCGTACTCGCCCGCGTCCGGCATCTCGCCGACGCCGGCGCTGTCGGCAATCAGGATGATGAAGCGGCGCCCGTCCACGGAGGGGATCCTAGTCGGGATCCCCTCGTCCGGCCTAGATCGGGATTCCGCCGTCCGGCAGGCCACCGTCGGGCGCGCCGCCGTCGTCGGCGTGCCGGGAAGGATCCGGATCGAGCAGGGAGGCCCCGGCCCCGGGGCGCCTAGAAGCCGGCAGCCTCGACGATGGCCGCGGAGTGGCTCGTCCCGATGCGGCTCGCGCCCGCCTTCAGCATGCGCAGCGCGTCCGCCGCGGTGCGGATGCCGCCCGAGGCCTTGACGCCGACCTCCGGCCCCACCACCGAGCGCAGGAGCGCCACGTCCTCCACCGTCGCACCGCCGTCGGCGAAGCCGGTCGAGGTCTTGACGAAGGCCGCGCCCGCCGCCTTGGCGAGGGCGCAGGCGACGACCTTCTCGTCGCGGGTCAGCCGCGCGGTCTCGAGGATCACCTTCACCGGCACGTGGGCCCGGCCGACGATCTCGGCCAGGTCCTCGAGGACGTGCCGGTAGTCCCGGGCCTTGAGCGGCGCCACGGCGATCACCACGTCGATCTCGGCGGCGCCGCAGGCGATGGCGCCCCGGGCCTGGACCACGCGCGACGCGGTGGTCCCCGTCCCATCCGGGAAGTCGACGACGGCCACGGGCAGGACGCCCGACCCGGCGAGGAAGCGCGCCGCCTCGGCCACCCACTCGCCGCGGACGCACACGCCGGCGAGGCGGAGCCGCGCCGCGTCCTCGCAGGCCCGCTTCACGTCGTCGAGGGTGGCCGCCGGCTGGAGCACCGCGTGCTCGATGAACGGCGCGAGGTCGCGCGGCGCGCGGACGGTCTCGGGTACGGGCGCCTTCATCGGAGCGAAGACTCTAGCGTGTTATCGTGCAGAGGTGAATCGCGCCCGGCGCGCCGTGGCGGCGGCCTGGATCCTGACGGGAGGCACTCTGCCCGCTGCTCCGAAGTGGGGGCGCCTCAGCCTTTGCGCCAGTCGAAGTCGTCGTACTGTTGCCGCGGGTCCGAGGTCCTGCTCGACGTGAGCTCGACGGTGTCGCCCTCGGTCACGCCCGGAGGCAGGATCTCCGCCGGCAGGTCCCACCGGCGCCCGCCGATCAGCAGCACGGCCACGTCGCCCTCGATCCGGTCGATGAGTGCCTTCATGCGCGCTCCTAGCCGCCCCGCCCCAGCGTGAGCGGCACCTCGACCTTCATGGGCGAGCCCTCGAAGGGCGGGAACACGATGAGGCGCGCCGCGCTCCTGAGGCAGGCCCCGAGGTCGGTCTTGTCGAGCTCGACGTCATCGAGCGTGGGGTCGGCCACCCTGCCGGTCGGGTTCACTGTGAGCACGAGCACCACCTCCCGGCCGGTCAGCTCGAGGCCCGGGTCGCGCCGGATGGCATCGGCGACGCACGACTCGAAGGCCTTGCGATTGGCGCTCACGATCCGGGCGATCTGGTCGCTCGAGGGGGGCGCGTTGGCGGTGGCCGGGGCGGCCTCGGCCGCCGGCTCGGATGGCGCGAGCGCTGGGGTCGGCGGCGCCTGCTCGGGCGCGGTCTCGCGCTCCTCCCTCGCCGCGCGGGCGGGCCGCTCCCGCCTCGGGCGGCCCTCGGAGTCGCGCCGCTTTGCCCGCTCCTCGGCGGCCGCATCGCGCTCGGCTCGTGTCGCAGCCGGCGGCGCCGGCTCGGGTGAGGCGGGCCCCGCCTGGGAGGGGACGGGCGCCGGTGGCGCGGGGGCCGCCACCTCGATCGGGCGCGCGGGCGCGGCGGGGGCCGAGGGAGCCGCGCGCGGCGCGGCCTGCTCGCCCTTCCCGCCGCTCCTCCCCGTGGCGAGGACCACGACGGCGATGACGACGACCGCGGCGACGACGCCGATGAGGAACACCTTGGGGCCCGGCGCCACCTTCGGCACGACGCTGGGCCGCGATCGGGCGGGCGTGACGGGCGCGGCGGCGAGCCCTTTCGCGGGCGGCTCGGGCCGGGCCCCGGGCTTCGCGGCGCCGGGCCTTGGCAGCGGGGGCGGCTTGGCCTTCGCCAAGTCCTCTCCCTCGAAGGGCTTCCAGCCCTCGAAGGGGTCCTCGAAGCCGCCCGCGGCCGTAGCGGCTGGCGCGACGGGGGGCGGGGCAGCGATGGCGGCCTCGGCCTCGCGTCCCGCCGGCGTCCCTTCGTCGAGGACGAGGTCGACATAGCCGCCGCCCTCGGAGGGGGCGTTCGGCACGGAGGTACCGGGCGCGACGGGCTCGCTCTCGGGCTCGCGGGAGAGCGGGGTCGCCCGGAGCGCCTCGACTGCGGCCGCGACGGCGGCAGCGGACACCGGCGCCACGACGAAGGGGTTCACGTCCGGCGGAGTGGCCGGCGGCTCCTCTGCCGGCGCGACGCCGGGCGCCGGCGCCGAGGCCGGGGGCGCGGCCAGGGGCCGCTCCTCCTGCGCTGGCGGGGCAGTCCCGTGCGCGCCCGGCGCCGCCGCACCCCTCACGACGATGAGGTGACCGCAGGCCTTGCACTTCATCTTGAAGGCGCGGCCCCGCAGCTCGTCGGCGACGGCATAGCCTCTTCCGCAACTGTCACAGGCGAACTTCACGAATGCGGATCCTACGTTCGGAATCCGACCCCGGGCAAGGACGACGCGCGGGGAGGGGCGATGCGGATCAATTCCGCTGCCCGTCCGATCCGAGCGCGACGAGCGCCTCCTCGCCGCAGGGCTCCTCCCCCTCGTCGAGCCACGGGTCCGGGCCGCCCGCCTCGCCCAGGCGCGCGAGGAGCCCGCGATCGAGGAGGTGGGAGGGGACGACCTTGCCGAGCGCGTTCAGGAGGTTCCCCTTCACGGCTGGGTGCTCGGCCGACAGCTGCGCCAGGAGCTCCTTCACGCGCCGGCGGCGGAGGTTGGGCTGCGCGCCGCAGAGGTCGCAGGGGACGATGGGGAAGCGCATCGCGCGGGCGAAGGCGGCGATGTCGTCCTCGGCCGCGTAACACAGCGGACGGATGACGATGTTGCGCCCGTCGTCGGAGCGCAGCCGGGGCGGCATGCTCTTCAGCGCTCCCGAGTAGAGCGCGGAGAGGAGCAGCGTCTCGACGAGGTCCTCGCGGTGGTGGCCGAGGGCGATCTTGTTGCAGCCCATCTCGACGGCGGCGTTGTAGAGGATGCCGCGCCGCAGCCGCGAGCACACCGGGCAGGTGGTCTTCCCCTCCGGCACGAGGCGCCTCACGACGGAGTAGGTGTCCTTGCGAAGCATGCGGTAGGGGACGCCCACGGAGCGGAAGTGGTCCTCCACCACGCCGGCGGGGTAGCCGGGCTGCCCCTGGTCGAGGTTCACCGCCACGAGTTCGAAGTCCGCCGGGGCCCGCTCGCGCAGGCGCATGAGGACGTGCAGGAGCGTGTAGCTGTCCTTGCCGCCGGACACGGCGACCAGGATGGAATCGCCGTCGGCGACGAGGTCGAAATCGCGGATGGCCTCGGCCGTGGCGCGCAGCAGCCGGCGCTCGAGCTTCTTGGGGTCGCCCATGGAGGGCACCCATAGCACGGGAGCCTTCGATTTTCCTTTGACGCTCCGACCCTCCTGCGATAATTGCGGCCCTCTCCTCGGACCGGAGCCGCGCCAAGCCATGCCCGCGAAGGACCTCGGCACCAAGCACGCCTGTTTCAAGTGCGGAACGAAGTTCTACGACCTCGGGAAGCCCGCGCCCATCTGCCCGAAGTGCGGCGCCGATCAGCGGGATAGCCCGGCCCTGAAGTCCTCCGCACCCGAGCGCAAGCGCGCGCCCGCTCCAGCCCGCCCGGCCATCGAGCCCGAGCTCGAGGTGGAAGAGGTGGAGGTCGAGGACGAGGCCGAGGAGGCCGCCGAGGAGGAGGCGCCCGCGGCCGAGGACGACGAGCCCTGACGGCGCGAGGTCCTTCCCGGGCCGCTAGCCGCCGAAGGTGAACTCGGCAGCGACCTCGCCCGACGCCGGCACCGAGACCTGGGCCGTCTTCTCGCCCAGCTTCTCGTGCCAGGCAGTGAGCGTGTAGTTGCCGGGCGGCACCCCGCGGATGGTGAAGGTTCCGTCGTCGCCGGTGACCGCGAACGGGGTGTCGGTCACCACGATGTAGGCGTGCATCCACGCGTGCACGTCGCACTTCACGTTCACGAGCCCCGGCTTCGCGAGCGTCTTCATGATCTTCTGCCCCTTGAAGGGCATGGCCAGGTTGAAGACGGTCGAGGTGCCCAGGTAGCTGTGGATGTTGTGCAGCACCGGGTCGCTGTTGAGGATGTCGACGGGGGTGCCGACGGCCGCCGCCTGGACGTGCGGGATGTAGTGGCACTTGTTCTGGTCGATGGTCACCCGGACCGGCTCGGTGCCGGGGGCGGGCTTCGGGGCGCCCTGGACCGTGAGCACGACGTTCTTGAGCTTGCCGTTCGAGACCAGGAGCGACTCGTCCGCGACCGACTGGCCGCAGGTCGTCTGATCCTTGGTGGTCGGGATCGGCTGGGCCTTGGCCGGCGCCCCGGAGAACTTCACGGTTCCGCGGATGTCGCCGGCGAGCGCGGGCGTGGCGAGCAGGGCGGCGAGCCCTACCGCAGCGAAACGGGTCATCGTCATGTTTCCTCCTTGGAGCAGGGTAGACGGTGGGTTAACGCGGCGCTCGCCGTTCGCCTTCTCCCTCCCGGGTCGCATCCCCCCAGGGCGGCCCGTCACGAGCACTTGACCGCGATCATGGGGCTTCTTAAAAGACGGCTTACGCCATGGCCGAGCACCGGTTCGCCGTCGCCACCGCCGTCGCCACCTTCGCGCTCCTCGTCATCGGCGGGCTCGTCCACGCCACCGGCTCCTCTCTCGCCTGCCCCGACTGGCCGCTGTGCTCCGGGCAGCTGTTCCCGAGGATGGAGGGCGGCGTGCTCTACGAGCACGGCCACCGCCTCGCCGCGCTGACCGTCGCCACGCTCACGGCCGCGCTCGCGACCCTCGTCTTTCGCCGCCGCAGGGAGCCGGGGCTGCGCGCCCTCGCGGCCCTGGCGGTCGTGCTGGTCCTCTTCCAGGCGAGTCTCGGCGCCATCACCGTGCTCTACCGGCTTCCGTTGCTCGTCTCGGCAAGCCACCTCGCCACGTCGATGGCCTTCTTCTCGCTCGTCATCTACATGGCCTGGCGGCTGCGTCCCGCCGCGACCGCGCCGGCGCCTTCCCCCGTTCCCGCCGGGGCCCGCCGGGTCGCCGGCATCGCCGTGGCGGCCACCTACCTCCAGATCGTCCTCGGGGCCTTCGTCCGCCACACCGGCGCCGGCCTCGCCTGCAACGTGCGGATCCCGCTGTGCGAGGGGGCGCTCTGGCCCGCCTGGGGCCCCGCCCGGCTCCACATGGCGCACCGGCTCCTCGGCGTCGCCGTGGCGCTCCTCGTCGTCGCCGCGGCCGCGGCCGCGCTGCGAGCGCTGCCTCGCGGGGCCCGCCTGGCGAGAGCCATCGCCTGGGCGGCTCCGGTGGTGGTCCTCCTCCAGGTCGCCGCCGGCTTCTGGACCGTGACGTCCTTCATCTCCGTCCCGGTGGTCACGCTGCACGTGGCCCTCGGCGCCGCCCTCCTCGCGAACACCCTGACCCTCTTCCTCCTCCTCGGCCCCCACCGCGCGGCGTCCAGCGCGCCGGGCGCCGTAGCGGCCGGCCTCGCGCCGGCGGCAGGCTAGACCCATGCACCCCCCCGTCGCCCGCGTCCACGCCGCGCCGAGTCCGCTCGCCTACGCACGCGACGTCGTCTCGCTCGCGAAGCCGCGCCTCTCCACCCTGGTCGTGTGCACGACCGCTGGCGGCATGTGGCTCGCCCCGACGCGCCCGGGGGCCTTCCGCGCCGCGGTGACGCTCGCGTGCACGACGCTCGTGGTTGGCGCCGCCAACGCCCTCAACAATTATCTGGAGCGGGACGTCGACGCCCACATGCGCCGCACCCGCGACCGGCCGCTCCCGGCGGGGCGGCTCGAGCCCGCGGTGGCGCTGGCGCTCGGGCTCGGGCTCCCGGCCCTCGCCATCCCGGCGCTGGTCCACGTCGCCGGGCCGCTCACCGGTCTCCTCGCGCTCGTCGCCCTCGTCAGCTACGCCGGCGTCTACACTCCCCTGAAGCGGCGCAGCACGCTCGCGCTCTTCGTCGGCGCGGTGCCCGGCGCGATCCCGCCGCTCATGGGCTGGACCGCGGCGACCGGCCGGATCGACGCGGGCGGCCTCGCCCTCTTCGCCATCCTCTTCTTCTGGCAGCTCCCCCACTTCCTCGCCATCTCCATCTACCTCAAGGACGACTACGCCCGCGGCGGCCTGCGGGTCTTCGCGCTCGTCCATGGCGAGCGGGCGGCGCGCATCGCGGCCGCGGCGACGAGCATCCTGCTCGTGCCGGTGAGCCTCGCGCTCGTCCCCCTCGGCCTCGCCGGGCCCGGCTACGGCGTCGCGGCCGCGGTCCTCGGCGCGGGCCTCTCGGCCTGGGCGCTCTCGGGGCTGTCGCTCCCCGAGGGCTCGACGCGCTGGGCCCGGAACTTCTTCCTCGCCACGCTCGGCTACCTGACGCTGCTCTTCATCGCCCTCTTCCTCTGGGCGCGGTAGGCTCTGGCTCCGTGACCCGGCCGGAGGCGGATCGCCCTCGAGGGGCGCAGGCCGCCCCGCGCCTCGCGGCCCGGGGCATCGCCTTCGCCTGGGGCGCGCGCCGCGTGCTCGAGGACCTCTCGTTCGAGGTCCGGCCCGGCGAGATCTTCGGCTTTCTCGGCCCGAACGGCGCGGGCAAGAGCACGCTCTTCTCCATCCTCACCGGGCTCTTGCCTCCCGCGGCGGGCGAGCTCCGCCTCGACGGGCGGAAGGTCGCGTTCGGCGCCCGGGAGCTGCGGGCGCGGATGGGCGTCGTCTTCCAGGAGCCGAGCCTCGACGCGAAGCTCACCGCCCGGGAGAACCTGCTCCTCGGCGCGGCGCTCTTCGCCCTGCCGCGCGCCGTGGCGCGCGAGCGCGCCGATCGCCTCCTCGCCGCCGCCGGCCTCTTCGACCGGGCCCGCGACCTCGCCGGCCGGCTCTCTGGCGGGATGCGGCGCCGCCTGGAGCTCGCCCGCGCCCTCGTCCACCGCCCGTCGCTCCTGGTCCTCGACGAGCCCACCACCGGCCTCGACGCCGCCGCCTTCCGCCGGGCCTGGGAGGCGCTCCTCGCCCTTCGCCAGGACGATGGCTTGACCCTGCTCCTCACCACCCACCGGCCGGAGGAGGCGGAGCGCTGCGATCGTCTCGCCGTGCTCGACCGCGGGCGCATCGTGGCCTGCGAGGCCCCGGAGGCGCTGCGCGCCCGCGTCCGCGGCGACGTGGTGGTGGTCGAGGCCGAGGAGCCCGGCCCGCTCGCCGTCGAGATCTCCTCCCGCCTCGGCCTCGCGGCCCGCGCCGGTCCATCGGCCGTCACCATCGAGCGGGAGCGCGGACACGAGCTCGTCCCGCGCCTCGTCGAGGCCTTCCCGGCGGGGCGCTTCCGCTCGGTCTCGGTGCGGCGCCCGACGCTCGCCGACGCCTTCCTCGACGTCACCGGGCAGGCGCTCGAGGATCCGGGAGGGACCGTGTGACCTCTCCCCTCCGCCTCGACCTCGCCACGGTGGGCGTGCTGTGGCGCCGCGACCTGGTGCGGTTCTTCCGCCAGCCCTCCCGCCTCGTGGGCGCGCTCGGCCAGCCGATCATCTTCTGGCTCGTCATCGGCTCGGGGATGTCGGCCACGTTCCGCATGCCCGGCGCCGCCGTGGGCTACCTCGCCTACTTCTACCCGGGCGTCGTGCTGATGGTGGTGCTGTTCGCCGCCATCTTCACGACCGTGTCGGTCATCGAGGACCGCCACGCCGGCTTCCTGCAAGCGGTGCTCGCCGGCCCCGGCTCGCGGGGCGCGCTCGTGCTCGGCAAGTCGCTCGGCTCGGCGAGCGTCGCGCTCACGCAGGCGGCGCTCTTCCTCGCCCTCATGCCCTGGGCCGGCTTCCGCCCCCTGGAGGTGGACTGGCCACTCCTCCTCGCCGCGCTCGCGCTCGTGGCGGTGGGCCTCGCCGCGCTCGGCTTCGCGGTGGCCTGGGCCGTGGACAACGTCATGGGCTACCACGCCGTGCAGATGACGCTGCTCGTCCCGATGTGGGTCGTCTCCGGCGCCATGTTCCCGCCGAGCGCCGCGCAGCCGGCCTTCGGCGCCGTCATGCGGGCGAACCCGGTCGCCTATGCCGTCTCGGCAACCCGCCGCGCCCTCTCCGGGCCGGCGGCACCGGGCGCCCTCCCCGGCTCCGCCGCCCGCGACCTCGCCGTCCTCGCCCTGTTCGCCGCCGCCGCCCTCTCGCTCGCCCTCCTCGCCGCCCGCCGCCCCGCCCGCCCTCGATGACCCTCGCCGACGCCCTCCCCACCGTGAACGCCGCGCTCAACGCCGCGAGCGCCGTCCTCCTCTTCGCGGGCTGGCGCGCCATCCGCGCGGGCCGGCGCGACGTCCACCGGACGCTCATGCTGTCCGCCTGCGGGAGCTCGACCCTCTTCCTCGCGAGCTACCTGACGCGCATCGCCCTCACCGGAACGCACCGCTTCCCCGGCGGCGGCCTCCTGCGCGCGGCCTACCTCGCCGTGCTAGGCAGCCACACCGTCCTCGCGGTGGCCGCGCTGCCGCTCGTCCTCCGCACCCTGTTCCTGGCTCTCCGGGAGCGGTTCCCCGAGCACCGCCGCATCGCGCGCTGGACCTTCCCGATCTGGCTCTACGTCTCCGTGACGGGCGTCGTCGTCTACGTGATGCTGTATCATCTGCGGCGCATTGCCTCATAGTTACGGATTCTTCCTGAATCGCCCGGATGCTGGCTGTCAGCTGCGCAGGACCGGGCCGCCGGCATCGAGGATGTCATCCGTTCCAACGTCGAGGCCACTCGTCCGCGGCCAGGGTCTGCTCCCCGGCGGTCATCAGGGAATGAATACCTCGATGAGGGGAACCAGGACCGCAGCAGCCATCAGCGTGAGAGCGGCAGCGAGCCGAGCCAGGTGCCTCCAGGTCCTCGTGGTCATGGTGTGCCTCCCTGTCCACGCGGAGGGTCACCGCCGGGGCTTGTGACACAGGCGGAAGGCTGGGAATTCGGGGCGGCTGGCAGCCGTGCTGGAAGCCGACCTTGCGGGATCGGAAACCTCTGGAACGCGTGGCGTGATGCGCCACCGCCTCCCGCGGTAACATCGGGCCATGCGCCCTCCCGCCCTCGCCGCCGTCCTGGTTCTCCCGGCGCTCGCCGCCTGCAACGCGCCCGCGCGCGTCGAGATGGAGCCCGCCAGCGTCCGGCTCTACGCCCGCGGTCAGTCCCTCGCCGTCCACGCCCGGCCCATCGGGAGGAACGGCAAGCCCATGCCGGAGTCGGTCTGCGCCTGGTCCTCGTCCGACGAGAAGGTCGCGACGGTGAAGGGGCCGCACAACCAGGCCACCGTCACCGCCGCCGGGCCGGGCAGCGCCGTCGTCACCTGCCGCGTGGGTGGCGTCTCCGCCGAGGTTCCGGTGTCGGTGCGCTTCGTCGCCCGGCTCGAGCTCTCGACGCAGCGGGTGGAGCTGAAGATGCTCGACCGGCCCGAGCCCGTGGCCCTGGACGTGCGGGCCCTCGACGGCGAGGGCAGGCCCATCTCCGGCCGCGTGGTGCTGACGCGCTGCGAGGACGAGAGCGTCTGCCGCGGCGACAACCGCGGCCAGCTCTGGGCCGTCGGGCCGGGCGAGACCCGCGTCGCGATCGAGGTGGACGAGGCGCGGGCCGCGCTGACGGCCCATGTCGTGGACGCCCGCACCGCCGAGGGAAGGCCCCGGAAGGTGAAGGGCAACCCGATGCTCGACTACGAGAAGGCCGTGAAGGCGCTCGGCCGGTAGGCCGCGCCTCAGCCGCCGCGGTTCACGAGCAGCCCCGCGTCCCGGACCACCCGGTCCACCACCGCGTCGTCGGCGGAGTCGTAGTAGCCCCGCACGCGCCCCCGGCCGTCCACGAGGACGAGGTGGGTGCCGTGAAAGATTCCCTCGGGGGCCTCGGCGCCGGCCTCCCGGCCCATGGCCACTCGAAGACCGTTCACCACCGCGTCCTTCACGGCCTCCTCCGGCCCGGTGAGGAAGCTCCACATCCGCGGGCTGGCGCGGTGGAACCTCGCGTACGCGGAGAGGCGTTCCGGCGTGTCGTAGGCAGGGTCCACGCTGAAGGAGACGAGGTGGAAGGCGGGAGCGAGCTGGCCGGTGCGCCTCTGGACCTCCGCCATCCGGGCGGTGATGGCCGGGCAGACCGTCGTGCAGCGCGTGAAGATGAAGCTCGCGACCCAGGCGTGACCCTCGAGGTCCTTCGACCCGAACTGGCGGCCATCCTGATCGGTGAGCTGGAACGGCGGGAGGGTCGCGAGGACCGGAAGCGGCGGCGGGAGGCTCGTCCTCAGCGACCAGACGATCGGCCACGACGCGGTGACGGCGACCAGGGCCACCCAGAAGAGGGGGCGGGCGACCAGGGCACGGGCCCGCCCCTCGAGCCCGATGCCCTCCTCCCCCGCCGCTTCCGCGCCTGCGCTCATGGTGGCACCCCAATAAGCGCCGTCCCCGAGCCCCGCAATGTTCACGCTCCGCTCAATTCCCGACGCGGTGCGTTGATACCCAAATCAGCCGCGGTCGATACCCAAATCTCCCGTGGCCGATCTCTTGCGCGGTGCACGGCTCCTGCTCTATTGACCGGGATCAAGTTTCGCTTACTCTGGAGGCCGCCGCATGAGCGTCGCCCACGCAGCCGAGCACGGACACCACGGTCCGGTCGCCTGGCCTCCCGACGCCCAGTACGGTCTGGCCACGCCCGGCAAGATCGGGATGTGGATCTTCCTCGTCTCCGACGCCTTCTCCTTCGGCGGCCTGCTCATCGCCTACGGCATCCTGCGAAGCGGCGCCGCCGTGTGGCGGCAGGCCGGCGAGCCCGCCCTGGGCGTCGGCTTCACGGCTGGTCTCACCCTGCTGATCATCTCCACCAGCCTCACCAACGTG
>Ga0153915_10000464_pt1 | contig 37573 bp, 36 predicted proteins | sample Opewatmetagenome_2_FD_107003 | JGI IMG/M metagenome (GOLD analysis project Ga0153915, IMG submission 107003) | Freshwater wetland microbial communities from Ohio, USA - Open water 3 Core 3 Depth 3 metaG | ecosystem: Environmental > Aquatic > Freshwater > Wetlands | place: USA: Ohio, Lake Erie... | reverse complement strand
CCGCGGATCCCCTGCTAGACGGCGTTCGAGCGCACAGCCAGCGCCCCACGAGCGCCTGCCGCAGGTCCGCCGGGATCGCGATCACGGGACCTCCACCACGACCTTGCCAAAATTCTCGTTGGCTTCCAGACGCGCGTGCGCCTCGGCCACCCGCTCGAGCGGCAGCGTCCGGTCGAGCACCGGTTGCAGGATGCCGCGCTCGAACAGCGGCAGCACCGCCGCGCGGAACGCAGCGGCCAGGGCCGCCTTCTCTACCCGATCGCGCGTGCGCAGCACGGTGCCTTCGACGCGCAGGCGCTTGCGCAGAATGACGCCCAGGTCCACCTCCGCCCGAGCGCCGGCCGTGAGCCCGACCAGGATGAGCCGGCCGCGATCCCGCAGCACCTCGAGCGTGACGGGAAACAGCGGCCCGCCGATCAGGTCCACGGCGGCGTGGACGCCCGTTCCCGTCGCTGCGCGGACGGAGCGCCGCAGGTCGTCCGGCGTTCCGACCACGCCTTCGTCGAGACCCAGCGCGCGCGCCTTCTCCAGCTTGGCCGGGGTGCGGCTCGTGCCGACCGACCGGGCGCCCCTGGCGTGGATCAGCTGGACGGCCGCAGTCCCGACGCCGCTTCCAACCGCGTGCACGAGCACCCAGTCGCCGGCGGCCACCGCCAGCCGCTCCAGCGCGTCGAACGCGGTGAGGAATGCCTCGGGCACGGCCGCCGCTTCCGCGAAGCTCAGCCCGGTGGGTATCGGGATCGACTGGTCCGCCGGGACGGTCACGTACTCGGCGTAGGCACCGCCGCCCACGATGCCCATGACCTTTTCCCCCGATTTTTCGACCTCGCCCGCGAACTCGAGCCCGGGAATGTCCCGTGGGGCGTCGGGCGGGGCCGGGTAGAGTCCGCGGCGCTGCAGCAGGTCCGCCCGGTTGATGCCGAACGCGCGCACGCGGACGCGGACCTCGCCGTCCGCGGGGAGCGGCGGCGGCACGTCGCGCAGCTCGAGAACCTCGGGGCCGCCGGGGCGGGCGATCAGGACGGCGCGCAAGGTCCCCGCCGCTTCACGTGGTGTACTCCCACCTGTCCCCCGGACGCATGACGCGCACCGGCACGCCCTTCGGCGCGAACGCCTTGGGGTCCTGGGCGATCAGCGGCCAGGTGTCGTAGTGTATCGGGATCGCGATCTTGGGGTTGATCAGCTCCGCGGCACGGGTCGCGAGCTCCGGGCCCATGGTGAACCGGTCGCCGATCGGGATGCACGCGATGTCCGGCTCGTAGATCTCGCCCAAGAGCCGCATGTCGCCGAACAGGCCCGTGTCGCCGCAGTGATACAAGGTGACGCCGCCCATGTGGATCACGAGCCCGCACGACATGCCCAGGTAGTGGCCCTCGAAGGACGACGAGTGAAAGGCGGGTGTGAACGCGACCCATCCGAACGGGGTCATGATCCGGCCGCCGGTGTTGCCGGGCTCGGTGCGGTGCACGCCCTGCTCGCCGAGAAACGAGCAGATCTCGAACACGGCGATCACCGCGGCGCCGGTGGCCTTGGCGATCGCCACCGTGTCGCCGAGGTGGTCGCTGTGGCCGTGCGTGAGCGCGATGTAATCGCAGCGCAGGTCCCGGGCCGCATGCTTCGCCACCGGGTTGCCGGTGAGAAACGGGTCCACCAGCAAGGTGTGGCCGCCGTCCCCGAGCATGAAGCCGGCGTGACCGAGGTACGTGATCGCGAGTGTCATGGCGAGCCTCCTGAGTGGGTGGTGAGCCACCCGCAACAGACAAAGCTGCGCATTCCGCCGGCGAAACGGAATCGCGACCCCCCGCTCTGCTTGACCGCGCCGTCCCGGCGGCGTAGTGTGGGAATCACCCCAACCCAAGGGGTGGTGCGCGTGGCCACGCTCCTCGAGCAGGTCCGACGGGCCCTGGCACCGGAATACGAGGTCGAACGCGAGCTCGCCGAAGGCGGGATGGGCCACGTGTTCCTGGGCCGCGAGGTCGCGCTCAACCGCTTTGTCGCCATCAAGATCCTGCGACCGGAGCTCGCCACCGCGGTGAGCGCAGAGCGCTTCCTACGCGAAGCGCGCGTGCTCGCCAGCATCAGGCACGCCAACGTCGTGTCGATCTTCGCCGTCGGCCCGGCCGAGGGCCGGGGTGGGTTGTTCTACTTCGTCATGGAGTACCTCGAGGGGACGCTCGACCGGTTGATCGCCGAGCGGCCCCTGAAGCCCGATGCGGTAGTCCGCCTGGGTCAGGTCCTGCTCACCGGGCTCGCCAAGGTGCACCGCTCCGGAGTGGTGCATCGCGACGTGAAGCCGAGCAACATCTTCCTGCGGGATGGTGTGCCGGTGCTCGGCGATTTCGGGATCGCCAAGCACCTCGCGGGGCCGGACGCGGGCACGCTCACCGAGCCGGGACGCTATGCCGGCACGCCGGCGTACATGGCGCCCGAGCAGCTGGCCCGGGCGGAGGCGACGCCGGCATCCGATCTCTACGCGATGGGGATGGTGCTGTACGAGGCGGTGACGGGGCGTCGCTGGACGGGGATCGGCGACCCGGAGAGCGCGGACTGGCGCGGGGTGCCCCGCCGGCTTGCCGCGGTGCTGCAGCGCGCCTTGGCGCTCGAGCCGGCCGATCGCTGGCCCGGCGCGGAGGCCTTCGCGGAGGCGCTCGAGCAGGCCGCGTCGTCCGTGCGCGGGCGCGGTGCCACCGGCTGGCTCTGGCGAGCTGCGCTCGGCGTGGCCACCGTGGCGGTCGTGATCGCCCTCATCCGGAGCTGCTGGCCGCCGCTCTCGCCCGACGCCGAGGTCGCTGTGCTTCCGCCGGTGGCGCTGCCGCGGGATTCCGCGCTGGCGGCTGCCGTGGGGTACGCCGCCTGCCAGCACCTCGATCGCGCGTTTCTCAACTACACGCTGCGCGTCACGCCGTGCCGGCTTGCTGAAGCGTGGTGGGGGCGGGGCGTGCGCGGCGATTCGCTGCCTCGCAGCGCGTGGCGCGAGCTCCACACCCGCCGCATTGCGCTGAGCCGACTGGAACGGGCCGGCGACTCCGTGCGCGTCACGCTGGAGGTGCTCTACCCGGATGGCCGCGTGAGCCCCGGGGGCGTGATCCACGGGACGGTGGACGAAGCGGGCAACGGGGACCTCGGGTACAAGGTCGCGCATGCGGTCGCGCAGGTGGTCGAGCCGAGTCGCGCGAAGGATTTCGTGGGTTCGCCGCTCCGCGGGAAGAGCGCGATCGTGCTCGATACACTGATGGCGGGAGACCGGGCGTTCTGGCGCGAGAGCTGGTCTGCGGCGGAGCATTTCTATCGTCGGGCCGTCGAGCTTGACTCGTCGCTGGTCCAGGCCCAGTGGGGCCTCTACAACGTGCTACGCTGGAGTCGCGTCGCGAATCCGACGGCCTTCGTCGATCTCAGGGCCCTGCTCGCCAGGTACGGTGGAGACCTACCCAACCGTGACCTGCTGCTGATGCAGGCCGACACGGCAATGGGACGGCCACGCGTGGCGGGCTACGAGCGGGTGATCCGGGAGTTCCCGTACGACGCGTACCCGAGGCTGATTCTGGGCTCGGAGCTGGTCCATCGGGGGCCGCTCATGGGCGTTGACTCGGACAGCGCGATCGCGGTGTTGCGGGGTGCGGCGGCACTGGACTCCTCGCTCTCGCCGATCTATTCGACCCTCGCCATGGTGCTGATCCGGCTGGGCGATTCCGCAGCCTCGGACACGGCGCTTGCGCTGTACCACCGCTACGCCAATCCAATCACGGCCGAGGACTTCAGCGTGTACAGCCTGCTCAGGCAGGTCTGGGTCGAGCGGTTCACGCCGGACCTGGCCAGGGCGAGCCGTGCACAAGTGCTGGGCTCCGCCGAGGGCACGTCGCTGGCGGAGAAAGTGCGGTTCGGGCTCGCGCTCGGCGTGGCCGAGGCCCAGGCCGAGCTGAGCGGGATCCTGGCGACAACGGCCCCGGATCCGCCGACGCGCGCGTCCGCCCTGGTGGGCCAGGCGGTGGCGCTCGTCGCTTTGGGCCGTCCCGGCGAGGCGCTCCGCCACCTCGATTCCGCCGCCGTGACGGTGGGCAGCACGCCTCTCGGGATGGAGCTGACATTCCAGGCTGCCGAGTGGCGTGTGCTGCTGCCCGCAGTAGGCGTGCCGGGCGTGAGCGACACGCTGCAGCAGCAGGGACGGGCGGCCCTGCTGCGGTTTGTCGCCGATCCCGCATTCGGCGCGCGCGCGGCGTGGGCCGGCGCGGTGGACGCGTTCGCGACCGGCGATACCGCGGGGGGCGCCGGGTGGATCGCGCAAGTCGCGGGCTCGGACTCGCTCGCGACGCGACTGCGGGATCTCGCGCAGGCGCTCCAGGCGGCCGCGCGCGGCGACACGGCCGACGCTCTGCGGCGTGCGGACTCCCTGACGGCGTTTGCCCCGGGCTACCGGCTGGGCGATCCGTTCTCGCGCGCGGTGCTTTACCTCGACCGGGGGCGGTGGCTCGTCGCCGCCGGCGACGCCCGCGCGGCGGACCGTGCGTGGCTGTGGTATCTCAACATGGATGCGGCGGGCTGGCCGAGCGGCCCACCGCAGGCCGGGGAGATCGACTGGGCGCTGGAGACTCATGCCCGGTACCTCCGCGCGGAGCTGGCGCGCAGGACGAGGGGGAGCGGGCGGGTCTGCACCCTGCTGCGGGACGTGGTCACCCGCTGGCGCCGCGCCGAGTCGGCGTACGATGCGCTCCGGCGGGATGCCGATGAGATGGCGGGCGCGTGCGCGCACTGATGCTCTGCCTCGGGCTGGTGCTCGCGGGCGCTTGGCAGGGGGCCTCCGCGCAGCGCATCACCGGCACGCGCGTGTCCGCGCTCCCGGCGCTCAACTACAACTCCGACGAGGGATTCGGCTACGGGGTCATCGGCGGCGTCTACGGCCACGGCGACGGGGCGGTGGATCCGTACTACTGGGCGGTGGAGCCGCTGATCTTCTTCACGACGAACGGCCGGCGCGAGCTGCGGGTGTTCGCCGACTTGCCGTACCTGGTGCACCGCCGCCTGCGCGTCAGCGGCCTCGTGCTGTGGGATCAGGACTGCTGCCTCCCCTACTTTGGCCTCGGCAACGCCACCACGTTCGACCCGGCGCTCGCGAGCCCCGACGGCGGACCGAGCTACTACACGTACGTGCGCGAGCGCCTGACCGGCCTCGCGGACCTGCAGTGGCGTGCCGTCGGCCCGCTTCGGGTGCTGCTGGGGTACGCGGCTCACCGGATGGACGCTTTGTCGAGGAGTCCGGTCACCCGGTTCGCGGCCGACTCCGCCGCGGGCGTGTTCCCGGCCACCGATGCCGTCACGGTGTCGGCGGGGATCAAGCTGGGGCTGGTGTTCGACACCCGCGATCAGGAGCGCGATCCGCAGCGCGGCGTCTGGATCGACGCCCTGGTGTGGCGCGGCATGCCGGCGCTCGGGAGCGACCACACGTTCACCCGCCTCACGGGCACGTTCCGCGGCTATCTGCCGCTCACGCGCGGCGTGAACGTGGCGCTGCGCCTGCTCGGCGAGACCGTGACGGGCGACATCCCGATCGCGATGCTCCCCGACATGGGCTCGTCGCTTGCCGACCTCACGGAGTTCGGCGGCGGGCGCACGCTCCGCGGCGTGTTTCGCGGACGCCTGCTCGACCGGCGGCGCGGATTTGCCAACCTCGAAGCGCGCTGGCGCGGGGGTCGGTTCGACCTGCTCGGCCAGCGGCTGCGACCCGGCCTCGTGGCGTTCTTCGATGCCGGGCGCGTATGGTCGCCGGGGGAATCTCTCACGCTGCGCGACCTCGCGTGGGGCACCGGCGGCGGCGGGCGGCTCACCTGGGGCGACGCTTTCGTCGTCACGTTCGACGTGGCGTACGGACGGGAGGCCGGCGTGCAGTTCTACATCGACGTGGGGCACCTGTTCTGACATGATCTCCTGCCGGCTGCTCGGTCCCGTGGAAGTGAGCCTGGACGGAGGGCCCGCGCCGCCCGAGCTGCTCTGGCGCAAGCACCTCGCGCTGCTCGTCTACCTCGCGCTCTCCCCCAAGCGGGCGCGCGCGCGCGACCACATCGTCGGGCTGTTATGGGGCGACAAGCAGGAGACCCAGGCGCGGCATTCGTTGCGCGAGGCGATCCGGATCCTGCGGCACAGCGTCGGGGAAGCGGCGGTGGACGCCGACGGCACGCAGGTGCGCCTCGCGGGCGAGGTCGTGACGCTCGACATCGAGGAGTTCGACCGCCACGTGGCCGCGGGGCGCTGGCCGGAGGCGGCGGCCCTCGTGGCCGGCGATTTCATGGAAGGCTTCGCGGTGCCCGATGCCTCGCCGTTCGAGGACTGGCTCGCGGCGCAGCGGTCGACGTGGCGCCGGCGGGCGGGGGACGCGCTGCGCCGCGCCGCGGAGGGCGAGCTGCGCGTGGGGCGGGTACGGGAGGCGCTCGTCGCCGCGCGCCGGGCGCTCACGCTGGAGCCGCTGTCGGATCTCTCCGTGCGGACCATGATGCAGGGGGAGGCGCTCGCGGGCGACCGGGCGGCGGCGCTCGAGACGTTCGCGACGTTCGCGGAGCGAGTGAAGCGGGAGACGGGAGCCGAGCCGGATCCGGGGACGAGCGAGCTGGCCGACCGGATCCGCCGCGCCCGCACGCCGCGGCGACCGCGGCCGACGCCCGCCGAGCCGCAGGACTTCTGGTCGCGCCGGGCGCCGCTGGTCGGCCGGGCAGCCACGCTCGGCGATCTCGCGAGCCTGAGCGAGCGCGTCGCGCAGGGACCACGGGCCGGCTTCGCCCTGATCGAGGGCGACATGGGGCTGGGGAAGACGCGGGTCCTGGAGGAACTGGTCGGCCGGCTCACCCTCGCCGGCTGGACGACGGCGTCCGCGCTTGCGGTGCGGGCCGATGCCGCCGAGCCGTGCAGCGGGCTGCTCGGCCTTGCCCGCGGCGGACTGCTCGAGTCGCCCGGCCTCGGCTCGGCGCCGATCGAGGCGCTCAGCGCGTTCGCGCGGCGCATCCCGGCCTGGGGGGATCGGTTCCCCGCGGCCCGGACGGCGGATGCCCAACCGGTGGGGAGCGCGTTCCGCGAGGTCGTCGGTGCCGCGGCGGAGGAACGGCCGGTGCTGCTGGTGGTGGACGACGCGCACTGCCTCGATGACGAGTCGCTCCTCGGGATCCAGGCGGTGCTGCGCGATCTCACGCGCGGGCGGGTGCTGGTGTTGCTGGCGGTGGTGCCGGGCGCCGGTCATGCGGTGGTGGACGAGCTGCGGGCCGACGTGGGTCGGTCGCTCGACGGCATGGCGGTGGCGCTCGAGCGGCTCACCCGCTCGGACATCGCCGGGCTCGTGACCTGGGCGTTTCCCCACTACGCACCGGACGCCGCGGACCGGCTGGCGCGCCGCATCGTGATTGACTCCGCGGGCGTGCCGCTACTCGTCGTGGAGCTGCTGCACGCGATCGTGCGTGGGCTCGAGCCCGCTGAGGCCGGCGGCGCGTGGCCGGCACCGTCCCGCACGCTCGAGCAGACGCTGCCCGGTGACCTGCCCGATGCGGTCGTGGCCGCGATCCGGGTGGGCTTCCGGGGTCTCACGCCCAGCGCCCAGGTCGTTCTGGCGGCCATGTCGGTGCTGCCGGACCGGGTGACCGAGGATCTCGTGAGGCAAGCCACGGCCATCCCCGCCGAGGGCCTGCGGAACGCGCTCGACGAGCTGGAGTGGCAGCGCTGGGTTCTGGCCGAGGCGCGCGGCTACACGTTCGTGGCGCGGATCGTGAAGGACGTCATCGCCCGCGACATGCTCACCGCCGGTCAACGACGTAGGGTATTGGAGGCGGCCAACTTGACGCCTGCTTGACAGCCAGGCGGTAGTCTTCCCGCCGACTCCCTGGTAGAGGACCCTCGCGGAGGAGGCAGGTATGCGAAATATCTTGGCAGGACGAATGGTGGGCGTTGCGGCCGGCCTGGCCCTGGTGGTCTCGATCGGCTGTACCGACGACCGCAACCCGGTGGCGACGGACACGAGCGACGCCGCGCTATTAGCGGCCACGTATCCGGCCCCCGCCGGCCTGGTGACGGCGGCCGGCTTCGAGTTCGCCCCTTACACCTTCAACCACTATCAGGCCGTCCATCAGGACCCCATCAACCTCATCTTCACCGGCAACGTGGACCCGCTGAGCCTTCGGGCGGCGCTGATGAGCCTCGACGGCGACCGGAGCGGGTTGGGCGCCATCGACCCGGCCCTGACGCCTCTGGCGGCGTTCACCTGCACTTGGCGGGACGCGCTGGGCGGTGACGAACAGGTGACCTACGCCGACGACAAGTGGGCGGGATCAGTGATCCAGCTCGCGTGCGGTGACTACCAGCCTGTGCGCTTCCACCTGCGCCTGTTCCCGGCCGGTGACCACACGGTCGGCAACGCACACTTCGAGGTCATGATTCCGGGAACGGCGGATCACCAGGTGCTCTCCTGGGAGCTGGCCGAGACTCTCGTGTTCGCCGACTTCATTCGGACCGAGATCGCGGCGCCCGTCGGCGGCACGGGTCTCATCAACGAGCAGCCCACGTACCGGACGATGCCGAAGGAGCTGTACAACGCGCTGCCGCCCGAGCTGAAATACGTCGTGACGGGCGACCCGACCTACGTGGCCACGGCCCCGGTGGGCATGCCGAACGACGGGAACGCCACCATCGTGCAGGTGTTCGCGCCGGTACCGCTGACGCCAGGCAATTTCGAGCAGCACATCACGCTGCCGTACGACATCATCGCGCCCAAGCCGATCTGCAACCCGGACGGCGACAAGTACATTCACATCGGTGGGTCGGTGGACCTCTGGCAGGTGGACATGCTTACCGCCACGGGCGAGTACTCGCGCGAGTTCCGGGCGAACGGCCGGCTCACGGTAACACCGGTGAACCCGCTGACCGGAGAGATGGGCGAGCCTCAACAGGCCATTGTGCAGCAGGAGCAGTTCGCCAAGTTCTGGCCCGGCATGGCGAGCACGTCGCGGCGCTACACGCAGACGCTGGTTCCGGTGGCCAACGGTGAAGGCGGCCGCGCCAGCATGTTCCTGCAGTGGGGGCCGAACGGCAAAACGACGTTCGACGCCTCGGAGAAGTGCGCCATGTGATCGGAACGGGCATCATCGTCCCGCTCTGACATTCGGCGGGTCGGCGGATCGCGCTGCGCGCGGTTCGCCGACCCGTTGCGTTCGTCGGCCCATCGGTCCCCGACCTCGCCCCCCCCACATGCGCCCGCCAACGGCACAGCCCGCCAGAACTTGACGGCTGCTTGCGTCCGCCGTCGTACGATGCGTGCGAACGACGACGGAGGCGGCTATGTGGTTGCTCGCGGCACTGCTCGTGGCGGACAGCACGCGCGCGTTCACGGTTCCTCTTTCCAAGCAGGAGTACGTCGCGGTCACCATCACCGGCGCCGGACCGGCCGTGGTGATGATCCCCGGCCTGTTCGGCTCCGCGTATGGCTACCGCCGGCTGATCCCCCTGCTCACTGACGCCGGCTATACGGCGATCGTGATCGAGCCGCTCGGCATCGGCGGTTCCGCACGGCCGCGCTACGCCGACTACTCGCTGACGGCGCAGGCGGAGCGCGTCGCGGCGGTGCTCGACACGCTGGGAATCCGCAACGTCATGATGATGGGACATGCGGTGAGCACCTCCATCGCGCTGCGCCTGGCGCTCCGGCGTCCCGATCTCGTGGCCGGCGTGGTGGCGCTCGACGGCGGGCCGGCGGAAGCGGCGGCGACGAAGGGGTTCCGCCGCGCCATGACCTACGCGCCGCTGCTGCGTCTGTTCGGCGGCAAGGGGCTCGTTCGCAAGAAGGTCCACCGCTACATGATCGGGGCCTCGGCCGACACGTCCTGGGTGACGCCCGTGGTCGTCGCCGGCTACACCGCGGACGCCGCGCGCGATCTCGACAAGACGCTGGACGCGTTCGAGGGCATGGCGGAGGCCCGCGAGCCCCAGAAGCTGATCCCCGCCCTCGGACGGATCCGCTGCCCGGTCCGGCTGGTAGTGGGCGGCGTTCCCCACGACGGGGCCGTTCCCCCCGGCGAGATCACGCTGATGCGCCAGCGCCTGCCGCTGTTCGCCGTCGACAGTCTCCCGGGCGTCGGGCATTTCGCCGTCGAGGAACGGCCGGCGGCGGTGCTGGCGAGCGTGCAGCGGATGCGCGCTCAGCGGGCGCTGCTGCTGCTGGGCAGGACGCCTTGACGATCGCTTGACGACCCCAAGGCAACGTAGTCCCGAGCGGAACGGGAGGTTCACATGCGAGCGGTGGTCACCGGCGGAGCCGGCTTCATCGGCAGTCATCTCATCGAGGCGTTGGTCGCCCGCGGCGATGACGTCGTGTGCGTCGAGCGGCCCGGCGCCTCGCGGCGCTGGATCGCGAGTCTCCCGATCGACGTGCGCGACCACGGCCTTGAGGATCCGCGCTTGGTCGCGACGGCGTTCGCCGGCGCGGACGTCGTCTACCACCTCGCGGGGCTCACGGAGGCACGGAAGCCCGCCGACTACTACCGGGTCAATACCGAGGGCACCGCACGCGTGCTGCAGGTGGCCGCGCGGGTGCCCGGCGTGCCGCCGCGCGTCGTGCTGGCGTCGTCGCAGGCGGCCGGCGGCCCCTGCACCGGCGAGGACGCGGTGCGTGAGGACTGCGTGCCGCACCCGTTGTCGCACTACGGCCACTCGAAGCTGATGGCGGAAGTCATGATGCACGCCTACGCCGACCGCGTGCCGGGCGTCATCCTGCGCCTCTCGACGGTCTACGGTCCGCGCGAGCGGGCGGTGCTCAAGTTCTTCCAGCTCGTGCAGCGCGGCATTGCCCTCACCATCGGTGCCTGGAACCGTGAGGTGTGCCTGCTGTACGTGAGCGATCTCGTGCAGGGCCTGCTGGCGGCCGGGACCAGCCCCATCGCCGTCGGCCGGACCTACTACCTCTCCCATCCGCAGCCGGTCACGTGGCGCGACTTCGCGGAAGCCGTGGGAGGCACGCTCGGCCGCCATCCCGTGCTGGTGAGTGTGCCGCGCTGTGCCGCGAAGGCGATCGCGGTCGGCGCCGAAGTCTGCGCCTTCGTGGCGCGCACCCCGGCGATCCTGAACCGCGAGAAGGTGCGCGAGATGACCCAGGCCCGCTGGGTCTGCGACGTGAGCCGCTCGATCCGCGAGCTCGCCTTCGGCCCGGCCTACCCTGTCAGTCGCGGCGTCGGCGTGACCGCCGCGTGGTACCGGGAGGCGGGATGGATCTGATCACGCGTATCCGGCCGGTCGACCGCCTCGTGTCGGCCTTCAACGTGGGCTTCGCGCTCCTGTGGCTCGGCGCCCTGGGGAGGGTCGCGTTCGCGCCCGGCCTGGTCGTCGCCCATGGAGCGGCCGCCCTGTTGCCGCAGCTGTTCACCCGGCTCGATCCCGAGCCCCGCGGCCTCACGCACGCGCTGCGCGAGCTGTACCCGCTCGTGCTCGTGGCACTCGTGTGGGGCGAGCTGGGGCTGGTGCGCGAGTTCCTGCACAGCGCGGCCCACGACCCGGTCGTCGCCGGGGCGGATCTCCTGGTGTTCGGCCGGCACCTCCAGAGCGTGTGGATGCCGGCGATGCCGCAGGTCTGGTTCAGCGAGCTGATGTTCTGCCTCTACTTCATCTACTACCCGATGGTCTTCGGCACCCCCGCGGTGCTGCTGTTGCTCGGGAAACGGGAGACCGTGCGGCGCATCGTGTTCGGCCTCGCCGTCACCTACCTCACCTGCTACGTCGTGTACGCTCTGTTTCCCGTCGACGGACCGAGCCACACGATGGCGCGGTACGCCGGTCCCCTCGCCGACGGCTTCTTCTACCGCCTCAGCACGAACGCGGTGCACGCGGGCGATTCGCTGGGGACCGCATTCCCCAGCTCGCACGTCGCGGGCGCGGTCTCCATGGCGATTCTCGCGGCGCGGTGGCTGCCGCGGCGCGTGGCCCTCGTCTTCGGGTTTGAGGGGCTCGGCGTCGTGCTGTCGACCGTCTACACGCAGAACCACTTCGCGATCGACTCGCTGGCCGGGGTGCTGCTCGCCGTCGGTGCGCAACTGATTGCAGTCCCGGTGCTGGAAGCCACCCTGCGGGAGCGGCGCGCGGCGCTGCCGGTTCCCCCGTTGCCCGTCTACGTCACCCCGCAGCCTGATCGGGCAAGGAGCTGAGCCATGCGCGCACCGATCCTCGTCACCGGCGCCACCGGGTTCATCGGGAGCTACCTGCTGCCATTGCTCCTCGAGGACGGCGCCGCCGTGCGGGTGCTGGTCCGGAGCCCGCAGCTGCTGGCGCCCGCGTTGCGGGCGCGGTTGGAAGTGGTCGAAGGGGACATCCGCGATCGCGATGCCATGCGGCGGGCCGTCACCGGCGCCGACACCGTGCTGCATCTCGCAGCCTGCGCGCGCGCCTGGATGCACGATCGCGACGCCTATCGGGCGATCAACGTCGAAGCCGTGGAATCGCTGCTCGACGCGGCCTACCGGTCCGATGTCCGGCGGATGGTGCACGTGTCGACCATCCTGACGCTGCCGCCGTTCAAGGCCGCCCCGGTGCGAGGGGAGGCCGCCCGGCCGAGCCCGTACGAGAAGACCAAGCGCGAGGGGGAGCAGCTGGTGGAGTCATATGCGGCGGCGGGACGTCACGCGGTGATCGTGCATCCGACCCGCGTCTTCGGGCCCGGACCGTTGACGGACGCCAACGGCGTGACCCGCGCGGCGCTGCTGTTTCTCCAGGGGCGGCTCCGCGTGCGCCTGGCCGACAACGGGGTGCAGGCGAACTACGTGTATGTGGCGGACGTCGCCGCGGGAATTCGGCTGGCCGCCGCGCGCGGCCAGTTGGGCACCCGGTACGTCCTGGGCGGGGACAACGCGTCGTTCGATGAGTTCCTGGCGCTGGTCGCTGAGCTGGGCGGAGTGCGCCATCGCACCGTGTCGCTGTCGCCGGCCGTCGCGCTGGGCGTAGCCCGGGCTGCGGAAGGGTGGGGGCGCCTGGGCGGCACGGCCCCGTTCACGGCTCGGTGGGTGCGCACGTTCCTGGAGGACCGGCGCGCGGACATCGGCCCCGCCCGGCGGGACCTCGGCTACCGGCCGCGCTCGTTGCGGACGGGGCTGGATACCACAATCCGCTGGCTGCGCGAGCGGGAAGCGAAGGTGGCGGCATGACGACGATTCCCGCGCGACTCGAGCGACCGTACCGTGCCGGCCTGGTGATCGTCACGGCCGTCGTCTCCCTGATGGCGATGTACTACTTCGCCCGCCCCGACGCGATCGGCGTGTTTTCGCCGCTCCGCGGCTGGCGCACGATGACTCCGGGCGCCCGGCCGCCGCTGGTGCATTTCGCCGCGTCGGCGGTGCTCCTCGGACTGGCTCCGGTGCTCGTAGCGCGCTGGCTCGGCGGATTCACGCTGCGCGAGCTGGGCCTCGGGCTCGGCCACTGGAAGCGCGGCCTCGCCTGGCTCGCCATCGGTGTGCCGCTGGCCCTCGTGGCCGGGAAGATCGCCGCCGGCCAGGCGGGAATGCGGGCGGTCTACCCGCTGGATCCCACTCTCGCGCCCACGCTGAAGGCGTTCCTTCCCTACGCGGCGTCCGGGTTTCTCTACTACGGCGCGTGGGAGGTCCTGTTCCGCGGCGTGCTGCTGTTCGGCCTCGCCGCGCGGTTCGGGGCCACGAACGCCAACGTCACGCAGTCCGCGCTGGCCTGCACCGCCCACTTCGGCCGCGCGATCAACGAGACCTTCGCGGCCCTGCCGGGCAGCGTGCTGTTCGGCGTCGTGACGCTCACGACCCGCTCGATCTGGTACGCCGCGGTGATCCACTGGACGGTCGGGATGAGCACGGAGTGGTTCGCGCTGGCACGGTAGGTGGCACGCAGATGGTAGGCTGGCGGCGGCGCACCAGCGCCGCCGCCCCGTCATCCTGCAACTGCGGCTGTGGCGACTCCTACTTCTTGCTCAGGCTCCAGACGTAGCCCGCGACCGCCTTGACCTGGTCGTCCGTCAGGCTCGAGCCACCCCTGGCCGGCATCGCGGCTCCCGAAGTGGACACGTTCGCCGGCACGCCCTCGGTGACCTGCTTCACGATGGCGTCGTACGAGCCGTCGCTGTGCAGCCACACGCTGTCGCTGAGATTCGCGCCGAGTCCCGGTACCCCCTTGCCGTCGGCCCCGTGACACGTTGCGCAGAGCCCGGCCCCGTGGAACAGCGTATTGCCCTCGTCCAGCATGGCCTGCGTGACACCCGGCGGGAGCTGGCCCGCGGGGATGGCCGCGGCCTGTGGCGCCGCCGCCGCTGGCGGAGCCGCCTGCTGTTCCTGGGCCTTTTCCCCACCCTTGCACGCACCAAATGAGAGTGCGAGCAGGACCGCCGATGCCGCAAGACTGCGCCGACTCATGGTGTATCGCCTCGTCAGAAGGTTGTGAAGTGTTCCACTACGTCCTGGATCAACTGCATGGCGCCGGCACGCGGGGCCCACCCGTCGCAGGCCGCGCGACTACCTCTTGGGCGGATGGCTCAGGCTCCACACGTATGCCGCCACCGCCTTCACCTGCGCGTCGGTCAGTGCGCTGCCGCCCTTCGGCGGCATCGCGGCCCCCGACGTGGACTGGCTCGCGGGAACGCCGGTCATGATCTGCTTCACGATCGCGTCGTACGAGCCGTCGCTGTGCAACCACTTGTTGTCCGTGAGATTGGCACCCAACCCGGGCATCCCCTTGGCGTCGGCGCCGTGGCAGGCGGCGCAGATTCCCGCGCCGGCGAACAGCGTCTTCCCCTCCTTGAGCATCTCGGGCGTCACACCCGGCGGCAGCGAGTCCTTTGTCTGCGCCCCGGCGGCAACGGGTGCCGCGAGCACGGCCACGAGAGCGAATAACAGCGAGCGCATGGTCACCTCTGAGTGGGTTGAACGGCCGGCCGGGCCGGCCACGGGATATAGAGAGATGTAACGGGATGGCCGCGCGGAGGCCATCCCGTCGGGCGATGCCGCACGACGGCTTCGTGGGAAACGGCCGGGCTCAGACCCGGCGGGATTGGGGGTTCGTGCCCGGGCGCTGGGTGTAGATGTGGAAGATGCGATAGAACGGGCACTCGCGGGTGAGCGCCGTGGCCATCAGAACGATGCCCACGAGCACGGCGCCGAACGAAAGGATCTCGGTCCCGTGAGAGGCTACACCGAACACGACCAGACCCACGGCGACGCCGCCGCGGATGCACGCGTCAAGCGAGCTCACGTTCCTGGCCATGCGGACTCCGAATGCCTGCGTTGACCGCAAGTTCACGCCGGCCGGGTGAAATCCTCGGTAAGGGGACGTGAAAAAGTGGTGAAACTGGGCTCAGGCCGTCCGGGACCCGTCGCGCCGGGGCAGGCGGACGATCACCCGCAGCCCGCCGCTCTCGGCCCGGCTGGCGGAAATCGTGCCCCCGTGCGCGTCCACGATCGCCGCGGCCACGGTGAGACCGAGACCCGCCCCGGCGCCCCGCCCGCGCGCGGCGTCGCCCCGGTAGAACCGCTCGAAGAGATGCGGCAGCATGTCCTCCGAGACGCCCGGTCCCGCGTCCTCCACGGTGACACTGGCCGCGTCGGCGTCGGCCTGCAGCGACACGGTGACCGGGGTATCGGGCGGCGTATGCCGCACCGCGTTGTCCAACAGGTGGTCGAGCACGAGCGAGACCATCCGACTGTCGAGCGCCGCCGACCCGATGCCGTCGGTGGCCGGCGCGTAGGTCAACGGATGGTCGGTCGCACGCTGACGCACGCGCTGGACGGCGCGCGTCACGAGTTCGTCCACGTCGGTGTCCAGGCGGTGGAGCACGAGGTCGCCCGCCTCGATCCGCGCGAGCAGCAGCAGCGTGTCGCTGATCGTGCCGAGGTGGTCGATCTCCTCGAGCAGACTGACGAGGATCCGCTGGTACTGCTCCGGCGAGCGCGGATTGCGCAGGGCCACCTCGGCCTCGCCGCGCATGGCCGTGAGCGGCGTGCGGAGATCGTGGCCCACATCCGCGATGATCCGTCGCTGGGCGAGCAGGCCACGGTCGAGCCGCTCGAGCATGCGGTTCAGCACGGCGACGAGGCCGTTGAACTCCTCCACCTCGGCATGCGCCGTGATGCGCTGTCCCACCGCCCCCGGCGCGACGGCGTTCGTCTGGGCGGCGATCTCGGCCACCGGCGCCACCGCCGAGCGCGCCAGCCACCCCCCGCCCAGCATCGCCGCGACAGTGCCCAGCACGACCGTGCCCAGCATGAGCAACAGCATCCGCCGGCTCTCGGTGTCGATCGGAGCGAGCGACGCGCTCACCTGGACGACGCGGGCATCGCCGGCCCGCTCGTGGGCGACCCCGAGATACACGGAGCGCACGCTGCCCGGTCCCCAGGTCGCCGTCTCCCAGGCGGTGCCTCCCTGTACGGCGACGGCGAGGCTCGCCGGGCTGTAGGGCATGTCGGCAGCGAGCGGCGTGTTGGTGCCCACCACCCGTCCCGCGGCGTCGCGCACGACGACGTAGCGGTTCACGGCCTCCACGAATTCCTTGGAGTCGGGGAAGCTCGAGAGCGGCGGGATGCGGTAGCCGGCGGCGAGCACGGCGGACTCGAGGTGGGCCGACGCCGCAAGGCCGCGATCAAGCTCCTCCCGCAGCACGCGCCGCGCTCCCAGGTACGCCCACAGGGCGATCACCAGGAGAGCCGCGAACATGGTGAGCGAAAACCGCACGGAGAGCGTGCGGCGCAGGGACTGCATCAGCTCGTCAGGAGGCGGGACTCGTGGTACCGGAGCCGTTCAGTCGGAACCCCACACCGCGCACGGTCTTGATGAGGTCCTCGAACCCGGCTTCGCGCAGCTTGCGCCGCAAGTTGCCGACGTGCACGTCCACCACGTTGCTCTCGGGGTCGAAGTGCATGTCCCAGACTTTCTCGAGCAACTCGGTGCGGCGGACGACGTCGTCCTTGTGCATCATGAAATGCTCGAGCAGCTGGAATTCCCGCGGCGTGAGATCCAGCGCCTTGCCGCCGGCGTACGCCTGGTGTTTCAGACGGTCGAGCTCGAGTGGGCCGGCGGTCAGCCGCTCGACGCGCGTCGCCCCGCCGCGGCGGACCAGCGCCCGCAGTCGGGCCAGGAGCTCGTCGAACTTGAACGGCTTCGCGAGATAGTCGTCGGCGCCCGCGTCCAACCCGCGCACCACGTCCTCCGTGGCATCCCGGGCGGTGAGCATGAGGATGGGCGTGGTGCGGCCCTCGCGGCGCAGCTCCGCCGCGACTTGGAGGCCGTTCTTCTTGGGCAGCATCAGGTCGAGCAGGATCGCGTCGTAGTCGTTCACGTGGGCCAGGACGATGGCCTCGTCGCCGTCGCGAGCCAGATCGACGGCGTAGCCTTCCTCCCGCAGCCCCATTTCAATGAAGCCGGCGACCTTGCGATCGTCCTCCACGACGAGAATCCGCATCGTTTCCTGAAGGTAGACGGCCTCGGTGATTCGACTTTAAACGTTTCGTGAAACGATCTTTAACCCGTTCCGTACCAGCGGGGGATGTCGAGGGTGAACGTCGCGCCGGCCCCAACTTCACTAATGACACGGAGATCGCCACCCAGGAGGAGTGCGAGCTGACGCGAGAGGGTGAGTCCGAGGCCCGTCCCGCGCTCGTCCGATGTCCCGGCGCGGGCGAACGCTTCAAAAATCAGGGCCTGCTCGGCGGCGGGGATCCCTGGGCCGCGGTCGATCACATCGAACCGCAGGCGCCGATCATCGGCCCGCAGCGCCACGGTGACCAGTCCTTCGGCCGGGCTATGGCGCACGGCGTTACTGAGCAGGTTGATCAGGATCTGCCGCACGCGCTGCGGGTCGGTCTGGCACGCGATGGCGTCGGCCACCCCGACGGCTTCGATCCGGATCGCGCGCTTCTGGGCCGACGGCTCGAGCGCGGCGATCGCATCCCGCATCAGCGTGCCGGCGTCGGTGCTGCGCACCGCGGGGCGCAGCCGCTCGGCCTCGAGCCGGCTCAGGTCGAGCAGGTCGTTCAGCAGGGCGAGCGTACGCTCGGCCGACTCGTACACCTCTCGAGCCGAGCGCGGCGCATCGGGCCCGAGCTTGCGGAGCAGCAGGTCCGCCCAGCCGTAGACGGCGGTGAGCGCGTTCCGCAGCTCGTGATTGATCATCGCGAAGAACCGATCGCGTGCCGCCTGCATCGCCTTCACCTCGTGGATCAGCCGCTGGCTGGCCTCGTGCAGCGACGCGTTTTCGAGGGCGACCGCCGCCTGGGCGGCCAGCAACGTCACGATCGTCTCGTCCTCGGCGGTGAAGCCCTTGGCCCCGAGCTTGTCCGTGAGGTAGAGGTTCCCGATCGGGCCCTTGCGGCCCATGATCGGCACGCCGAGGAACGCGGTCATCGGTGGGTGATCGGGCGGAAAGCCGTGCGCCTGGGGATGCCGGGTCAGATCGTCGATCCGCAGTGGCCGGGGTTGTCCGATCAGCACGCCGAGCACGCCCTTGCCGGTGGGTGGCGCACCAATCAGTCGCGCCTGCTCCGGGGATATGCCGCTGGTGACGAAGCGACTCAGCTCCGTGCCGGTGAGGTCGAGCACACCCAATGCCGCGTACCGCGCGTCGGTCAGCTCCCGTGCACTGTCCGCCACGGCCTGAAGCACCGCATCGAGCGACCGCTCGGCGGTGATTCGGATTCCCGCCTGAACCAACCGTTTGAGTTGGTCGGCGTCTGCCGCTGGAGACCGGCGCGCAACCATGTGCCGTGAAACTACTTGCGGGGGCAGTTCTGGGCCAGGGGTGAATTAATGAAGAAACTAAAGACACACCTTGGACTAGAGAACCGGCCCGTGGCCGCCCGTTCGGCTGGCCCGCGTCCCCCGGTGACCTGTCGGACCGGGCACGGGGACGATCAGCACCGAGCAGGGCGGCGCGTCGAGCACCCGCTCCGTAACGCTGCCGATCAGGACGCGGTCCACCCAGCCCTTGCCGTGCGATCCAAGCACGACGAGCTCGGCCTGCCGCGCGGCCACCTCGGCGGCGATGCCTTCCCGGGCCGGGCCGCGGGTTACCCCCGTGGTGGCTCGGGGATACTTCACGAGCGGCCAGAGATGCTGCTCCAGGTGTTCGAGGGAGCGCCGATACACCTCCTCGTCGTTGAAATGCAGCGGGGCATCGGGCACCAGCGGGAGCGGCTCCACCACGTGCAGCACGTGCAGCGCGGCGCCGAACCAGCCGGCATAGCGCTCGGCCGCGCGGATGGTGGGCGCCGCGGCGTCGGAGAGGTCGATCGCCGCCACGACCTGGCGCACGGGCATCGGCGTGTGCGCCGTGACCAGCAGCGGCAGGTCGAGGCTGCGAACGAGTGTGTGTGCAGTGCTGCCGACCACCCACCGACCGAGCACGGAGTGGTGCTTGCCGCCCAGGACGACGACTTCGGCGACGAGCTCGGCGGCCGCGTCCCGCAGTGCCGCCGCCGCGCGGCCGGTGCGCACCTCGAGCCCGGCCACCAGCTGGTCCGGGACGTTGCCGGCGAGCACCTCGAGCACGATCGCCCGCGCCGCCTGCCGGGTGGCCTCGTTCACGGCGTCCGGCTGCGCCGCGAAGCTGTGCGGGACCGTGGGCACCGTCCAGGCTTCCGGCGTCGCGTGGACGAGCCGGCACGTGGCACCGGCCGCCTGCGCCAATGCCCATCCCATGCGCGCAGCGTCGAGCGCGGCGGGCGAGGCATCGACGCCGACGACTACGGGCCGCCCCGATCCCTCCGTCACGAAGCCTCTGCGTCCTGCCGGGTCTCGGTCGGCGCCACCTCGACGTGGACCGGAATTCCCTGGCGCACCGAGGCGGTGACGATGCAGAAATCCTCGAACAGCGTCACACAGCGGTTGATCCGGTCGCGGTCCGCGTGTGCGATGGCGGGTGTGAGCATCACCTTGAGGTCCGTGATGCGAAAGCGGCCGGCGTCGTTGCGTGCGATCGTGCCTGCCACCCGCACGCCGAGATCGGCCACCGCGACACGTGCCTTGCTGAGACAGAACAACAGGCTCGACCCGAGGCAATGCCCCACGGCGGCGCCGAGCACCCGGGAAGCGTTGGGCCCGTGCGCCGCGCCGAGCGGCGGCGGCTCGTCGATCGCCAGGTCGGTGGGGCCACCCTCGTCGAAAGCGACCGCGAACTCATAGTCGTGCCGTCGGGACAGCGTGACGGCGAAATGACGTTCATCCATCGGATGCTCCCATGGCGGCCCCTGAGTCCGGGCCCGCGCCGGGTCGTTGCGTCAGGTCGATCGAGCCTGGCGGGCGATGCCCCTTCCGGTCCCCGCTCCACGAGAGTATGAAGTGCGGGGACGGCGAACACAATGATGGTTCCGACAGGTTCATTCCGGATTCGGGGCGGCGTCCGCTCCGGGGTCGCCGGTTGGGGATGTTAGGATGCTGCCAGGGCAGCCACTCGGCGCGGCCTGCCCGGTGAGACGGGCTCGAGGGCGGGTGCGGTGATGGCGGCGCGCGCCCGTGCATCGCACACGTTCGTGGATCACACCGCCGAGCTCGGGCTCCGGCTCCGCGCGCCGTCGTTCGCGGCGCTGCTCGGCGAGGCCGTGACGGCGCTTGGCGCGATGCTGGTCGACGAGGCCGGGGCTGCCGGAGCGGCCGACGAGCGCGTGCTCGAGCTGGCTGCGCCCGATCGCGAGGCGCTGCTGGTGGATCTGCTGAACGAGATCCTGTTCCTGGCGGAGACCGCTGGGTGGGCGCCGGCTCGTGAGGGCGCGGTGGTCGAGGCGGACGCCACGCACGCGACGGTCCGCGTCCCCGGCGTGCGACTCGTCGGGCGCCCCAGCCGCATCAAGGGGGCGACATTCCACGGCCTCGCGGTGCAGTCCGTGCGCGGCATGGTGGAAGCGGAGGTGATTCTCGACGTATGAGCGCCGGCCCGAGCTATCCGTTCACACGCCTTGACCACACGCTGGTGGAAGTGCCGGCGCGCGCGCGCAGCGATATGCGGGTGGCGGCGCGCGTGTATGCGGACGACGTGCTGTGGGACCAGATCCGGCGCGATCGGACGCTGGAGCAGCTGGTCAACGTGGCCACCCTGCCCGGCGTGGTCGAGCCGGCGCTCGCGATGCCCGACGCGCACGAGGGGTACGGCTTTCCCGTGGGCGGGGTCGCGGCGTTTCGCGCGGCGGACGGCGTGATCTCGCCCGGCGGCGTGGGCTACGACATCAACTGCGGGGTGCGGCTGTTGACGACCGGGCTCGCGTGCGCGGACGTGCGCCCGCGACTCCCCGACCTGATGCACGAGCTGAGTCGCGCCGTGCCCGCGGGCGCGGGACGTGGGGGGCGGGTGTCGTGCACGCCGGACGAGCTCGACGACGTGCTCGCCAACGGCAGCGGCGCGCTGGTGCCGCGCGGGCTCGCGACCCCTGAGGACCTGGATCTCACCGAAGCCACGGGCCGGATGCCCGACGCGGACCCCGACGCGGTCTCGCTCCGCGCCAGGCAGCGGGGTCACGACCAGCTCGGTACGCTCGGCTCGGGCAACCACTTCGTCGAGCTCCAGGAGATCACCGAGATCTACGACGCCGACGCGGCCGCGGCGATGGGCCTGCGCGCGGGTGACTGCACCGTGCTGATCCACTCGGGCTCGCGCGGGCTCGGCCATCAGGTGTGCACCGACTACGTGCGCCTGATGGACGGCGTGATGCGGGCCCACGCCATCACGCTGCCGGATCGCGAGCTCGCCTGCGCGCCGTTCGGGTCACCCGAAGGGCAGCGCTACTTCGCGGCGATGTCCGCCGCCGCGAATTTCGCGTTTGCCAACCGGCAGGTGATCGCCCACCGGGCGCGCGAGACCTTCCGGGCGGTGCTGGGGGGGGAGGTGCAGCTCCGGCTGGTGTACGACGTGACCCACAACATGGCGAAGCTCGAGGAGCACGGGACGCAGCGCCTCGTGGTGCACCGCAAGGGCGCGACGCGGGCGTTCGGGCCGGCACACCCGGAAACCCCGGTGCGATACCGCGCGGTGGGCCAACCCGTCCTCATTCCCGGCAGCATGGGCACGGCGTCGTACGTCCTCGCCGGCACGGACGACGCGTTGACGCGCTCGTTCGGGAGCTGTTGCCACGGTGCCGGGCGCGCGATGAGCCGGCGCGCCGCGAGGCTCGCCCAGTCGGGGCAGGAGGTGCGCCGGGCGTTGGAAGGGCGGGGCATCGTGGTGCGCGGCGCCGGCAACCAGGAGCTGGCCGAGGAGGCGCCGCACGCGTACAAGGACGTGGATCGGGTGGTGGAGGTCGTGCACCGCGCCCGGCTGGCCCGCAAGGTCGCGCGGCTGGTGCCGGTGGGCGTGCTCAAGGGGTAGCGGCGCGGCGTGCGACGCAGGAATATTGCCCTCAGACAGCCTAGCCGGAGGGACGCATGACGAGAGTGCCGAAGCCGACCGAGGCCGAGTTCACGGGCAAGGAAGAGATGGTGCAGGCGATCGTGGCGGTGCTGGACCGCACGTTCTCGTCCAGCGGGCGCGCAGAGGGCCTGGCCAGCGTGGCGGAGTTCTTCCGCGTGCTCGACGAGCCGACGCTGCGCGCGATCGCCTACAGGCACGGCGTGTTCGAAGAGGATCTCGAGCCGACCGAGGAGGACCGCGCTCGGGAGTGAGGCTTCATCCGGGCTTCACGCAAACTTGACCGAGTCGCCGGTATCGTCCGCCTGAGGACCGCCGGAGACGCGCCGCGCGGCGCCGCTCGAGGAGGGAGCCATGCGGGTTGCCGAACTGATGGTCAAGGATCTCAAGTCGGTGGAACCGGAGGTCACGGTCGCCGACGCCGTGGCGGTGATGATCGAGTCGCATATTTCCGCGCTCCCGGTCGTCGACAGCCGCGATCGCCTGATCGGCGTGCTGTCCACGACGGACGTGCTGCAGGCCACGGCGGAGGGGGCGAGGTCGCGCGAGGATCTGTTCGACGGAGCGGTGGTGCGCGATCTGATGACGCCGCGACCGGCCACGGTCGGCCTGGAAACGGACGTCAAGGAAGCGGCGCAGCAGATGCTGTACCTGGAGGTCCACCGGCTGTTCGTTGAGGACGACGGCGCGCTCGTGGGGGTGATCTCCCAGAGCGACATCGTCCGTGGGGTCGCGACGGCGAAGATCTAAGGCTCCCAGATCTTCCCGCGCGTTCAGGGTGCGTTCGCGGTCATGCGCAGTGCCGTGGACGCACCCTCTTTCAATGCAGAGTGCAGAATGCAGAATGAGAAGGGAGAGGGGAAACGGGAAGCGCATTTGACCTTCGGGCGGTGATCGATCTCGCGGTCGCGGCGCTCGCCGGGCTGGCGGTAGGGATCGAGCGCGAGTGGTCGGGGCATGCGTCCGGCGCGCACGCGCGGTTCGCGGGAGTGCGCACGTTCCTCGTGCTCGGGCTGCTGGCCGGGGTGGCCGGCTGGCTGCACGAGACGGGGCGCGTGGCGGTCGCGTTCGTGCTGCTCGGCGGCGGCGTGGCCCTCACGGTGGCCGCGTACGTGATCGCGGCGTGGCGCGACGCGGAGGGAATCGAGGGGACGACCGAGGCCGCCGCGCTGGCCGTGCTCGCACTCGGCGCGGCGGCCGGCATGGGCTACGTGACGCTCGCGGCGGGCGCCACCGCGGTGATCGTGCTCGCCCTGCAGGAGAAGACGCGGATCCACGGCGCGATCCGGAGCATCGGCGAGCAGGAGCTGCGCGCCGGTCTCCAGTTCGCGGTGCTGGCCCTCGTGATCCTGCCGCTGCTGCCCGAGGGGCCGTACGGCCCGCTGGGCGGCATCCGGCCTCGCGCGCTGTGGATCGTGGTACTGCTGTTCTCGGGCATGGATTTCGTCGGCTACATCGCGCGGCGTGCCGTCGGCGACGAGATGGGATATGGTGTCACGGGCCTGCTGGGCGGGATGGTGTCGTCCACCGTCGTGTCGCTCAGGTACTCGCAGCTCTCCCGCAAAGAGCCCAACGTAGCCCGGCCGCTCGGCATCGGCGTGCTGGGGGCCTGCACGATGCTGTTTCCGCGCGTGCTGCTCGTCTCGCTCGTGCTGAGCCCGCCGATGGCCCTGCGGCTGCTGCCCTACCTCCTCCCGCCCCTGCTCGCAGGCGCGGCGCTGGTGCTGGTGCCGCTGCTGCGGAGCCGCGCCAAGGGCGGAGCGCACAAGACGAGCCCGATCACGGGACAGCGCAGTCCGTTGCGGCTCGCCTCGGCGATCAAGATGACGCTCGCCTTCCAGGTCGTCCTGATGGTGGTCTACCTGGTGCAGCAGCAGTTCGGCACCGGCGGGGTGCTGTGGTCGGCGGCTTTCGTCGGCCTGTCGGACCTGGACGCGCTCACGCTCGCGATGGCCCGGCTCGCGGGCCCCGACCTGGTGGTGATCGCGGCCAAGGCGGTCGCGATCGGCACGATCGCCAACGGTGTGCTCAAGCTCGGGCTGACCGTCACGCTCGGGACCGCGGCGTTCCGGCGGGTCGCGTCGTGGGGGGTGGCGGTGATCCTGCTCGTCGGTGCCGTGGCGTTGTGGGCGGGATGGTGACGAGAAGGCAGAACGTAGAATGCAGAACTCAGGAATTCAGCATTGGGAATTGGGCGTTGAGCCTTCTCAAAGCTCCCGGTCCTTCCAATTCCACCACTTGAGCAGCTCCGGCCTGGGTCGCGGCGTGCGGGCGTAGTAGACCGCGCAGCGAAACGCGTAGAGCACGCAGGGATCCTGTCGCGCGCCGCGGAGGCGGTTGAGCCGGGTGTAGAGGCGTTCCGGGTCGCGTCGCTCGAGATCCGCCACGCGCCGGATGCCCAGGTCGCGCAGGTCGTGCGCGAGACTCGGCCCGATCCCGGGGATGGTCTGCAGCCGGTCGGCGACCGGCTTGGGGGTTCTGCGCATCGGGTTCGTCTCCCTCCGATCAGGACGTGGGCTGCGCGAGCCAACGCAGCGCCTCGGCCATGCTGCGGAAGACCGCCACCTGCTTGGTGCCGCGGCCGCTCAGCTCGCGATACGCCTGGTACATGCGTCCCAGGCCGAAGGTCAGGTTTTGGGGTGCCACGATGGCGAACCTGCCACCGCCGGCCGGCGGATCCATCGCCGCCGACAGCTCAGCCAGCGCGTGAATCCCCTCCGCAGACGGCTCCACCACTTCCTGGGCGTCGGTCATGTCCATCAGCTCCGAAAAGCCCACGACGTCCGGGCGGGACCAGACCTCGCGCTGATAGGCAAACAGGTCCGCGGCAGACACCGCGCCGTGCCCCTGGGCCAGGACGACCCGCTCTTCGTGGTCAATGCGATAGTCGATCGGCATGTCCAATCCCCAGCTGCGTCAAACTCCCGAAAGTTACCTTCGCCGGTATCCCGCGATGATGGCGTCGATCGTCTCGCCTGCCGCCAGTCTGCGATACCCGTTGGTGGTGGTGAGCCAGTCGTCGAACACCGGCCCCAGGTCAACGGGCGAGTGCTCACGGATGTGCCGCATCATCTGGTCCGTCGAGCTGCCGCTTGCCCCATACGCGGCGCCATAGCTCTGGAGCGCGGCGTCGAACGCGGTGTCGCCCAGCACGCGGAACAGGGCGTAGAACAGCAAGGCGCCGGTCGAGTAGGAGAGATCGGTGAGCCCGCGCTGCCCATACTGCGCCATCGGCACCGTGGCCGCTGCGGAATCATCGGCCGCGCGGCTCACCAGGCGCGAGGCCACCCAGCGCATCGACTCCTCCAGGGATCGGCCGTCCAGCGCCTCAGCCGCACGGAATTGCAGGAAGGTGGCGAGGCCTTCGTTCCAGCGCACCGGGGGCGTGTCCGTGTCAGTGGCATGCCAAAGATGCGCGAGCTCGTGATACATGCCGATGAGGTTGGCCCCGCCCGCAAACTGGTCGGCCGTTTGGATGATGCCGGCCGAGAGGCTTGCCTGGGAGCCCCAGCCCTCCGGGATCTCCATCACCGTGAGCGTCGTACGGCGCTCGATCGGCCCGAGCCACCGGGTGTACGTGTCGGTGACGCGCTCGATCCCCCGCAGCACGGCGCGGGCGCCCGCGCTGTCCGCCGGGAAATGGAAGATCCGCACGCCGCCGCGCTCCAGCAGGCCGTATGGGGCGATGGGCACGTTGAGGAAAGGCACAGGCGCCGTGCTCTCGAACGTCCAGGTCGATACGCCGCCGCTGTCGCTGCGCGCGGCGGGGGGTACGGCGGCGGCCACGACGAGGTCCGAGGGGACGGTGACGCGCAGACCGTAGCTGAAGTCGCGCCGCGGCATGCTGCGCGAGTCGTGGCTCGACGGCAGGTGGAGCGTGGGGAACGCCAGGGCGTCTTCGCGGAGCATGGTGAAGGCGTGGTCGATGTGATCGCGCACGTACATCATGCCGGTCTCGGTGTAGCCTACGAGATATCCTCCGTAGGCGACCGTGAACGCGCGTGATTCCCCGGTCCGCAACGCTGGGTCGGCGGTCAGATAGATCTGGTTTACCTGGAAGATCGGCCAATCGGCCAGCGTGATGAGGTCCTGCGTGAACGGCACCGGGGCGCCGGCCGAGTCGCTCACCGCGGACACCCGAAACAGCCGGCCAAGCTGCACCGGTATCCGGCGGGCCGACGCGTCGCCGACGTTGAGCACGGTGATCGTCGCCCGGCCCGCCATGCTACCGTCGTCGTAGTGGAGCGCCAGATCGAGGCGCAGATCGGTGATCACGAGGTCCTTCGATGGGGGACCGGATTCGCGTGCGCCGCAGGCGACGAGCACCAGCAGGACCGGAACCGCCCCGAGTGGAAGCCGTCCGTTCATCGCGATGCTCCTGATCATGGGATGAGGATCCCCCGCTCGCGGCGCCTGCCATCGAGTCGGGCGTCGCTCATCAGAAGAAGCGTACGTGCTCGAGCGCGATCGTGTTTCAGGGGCTCGGGCACCTAGCCCTGCCCGAACCCCTCCGCGAGATTACCGATCCCGTTGGCACGGAGTTCCGCCGGATGAAAGTCGGGTTGGTAGGCTTCGCAGGCTCGGGCAAGACGACCGTGTTCAATACGATGACCGGGCTTGCCGTCCCGGTCGGCTACGGCGGGGAGCTGCGGCTCGGCACGGTGAAGGTGCCGGACGAGCGGATCGACACCCTGAGCGGGATCTACTCCCCCAAGAAGACGACGTACGCCGAGATCGTCTTCTGCGACGTTCCGGGCGAGCACGGTGCCGAGCGGAGAGGGCTGTCGCGCAAGGCCCTGCAGCAGATCCGCGACCAGGAGGTGCTCTGCCTCGTGCTGCGGGCGTTTCCCAACCCCGCCCTGGACGCCGACCCCGATCCCGCCGCCGATCTCGAAGCGTTCCACACCGAGTGCCTGCTGTCCGATCTCGATATCGTCGAGCGCCGGCTGGATCGCGCGAAGAAGGACAAGCCCGATGCGCTCGAGCTGACCGCCTTCGAACTGATGAAAGCGACCCTCGAGCGGGAGCGCCCGATACGGTCGCTGTCGGCCGAGGCGCTGAATCGCGACGCGCTCAGAGGCTACGGGCTGCTCACCGATCGGCCGCTGCTGATCGCGCTGAATCGCAGTGAGGAGGAAGCCGCCCAGCCGCTGCCCACGACGCTAGCGGCGCGGCTCGCCGAGCTCAACGCCGCGGGACTGGTGCTCTCGGCCAGCGTGGAGGCCGAGATCGCGAGCATGGACCCGGCGGATCGCGCGGCGTTTCTCGAGGATCTGGGCCTCGCGGAGTCGGCGCTGACGCGGTTCATTCGCACCGCGTACGGCCTGCTGGACCTCGTGTCGTTCTTCACCGTCGGGCCGGACGAGGTGCGGGCGTGGACCATCCGACGGGGCACCAGGGCACGGCAGGCCGCCGGGCGCATCCACTCGGACCTCGAGCGCGGCTTCATTCGCGCCGAGGTGATTCCCTATGAGGTATTCATGGAATACAGGTCCGAGCAGGCGGTGAAGGACGCCGGCCGGCTGCAGATCGAGGGCAAGGACTATGTGGTGTCGGACGGCGACATGCTGCACATCCGGTTCAACGTGTAGGGCGGTGCCCTCCTAGCCTTCGCGTTGCCGTTCATCACCTTGCGACGTTGCGCGATTCCCAGGTGAGATACGACGTGAAGGCGTCGGGGCTTCCGGGCGGGGCGATCCCGAACTCACCCCGCAGCACGCCGCCGCGATCGAGTGTGTAGCTCAGCCGATAGCGCGGCGCGCCGGCCACGACGTCGCTCACGAAGGACGCCTGACCCGGTCCCGGCACGCTGACGGTGTAGCGGATGACGTGCCCCTCGTTGTCGTAGTAGTCCGCTCGAAGCGACCCGTCCTCGGCGGCGTAGATGATCATGAGGTCATCGTGCCGCGTGGCCAGCCTGGCTGCCGCGGGGTAGGTGGCGTAGCTCGTCCGCATGATCACGCGACCCTGCAAGCCCGGCGCGAAGGTCGCGCTGCCGACACCCTGTCCCGGCTGGCCGCCGCCCACGGCCTCCCAGTCGCCCAGCAGGAACGCCAGCGGCTCCAATGGCTGCGAGACCGCCGCCTGCCCCAATGTTGGCGGAGCGCTGAGGCTCAGCGCGAGTGCGATTCCCAGGCCGGTGCGTGCGAGGGAGACCACGCTCGTCATGCGGCAGAAGAGCAGTGCAAAGGCGGCGGCCACGACGAGCTCGAGCGACACGGCTAGAGTATGCGCCGGCGTCTTGGGGCTCAGCAAGGCTAGGGGACGCCCGCGCCACGGGAGCCTGGCGCCGGCGGAGCGAATTCCGAGTATTTTTCACGGGCTTTTCACGGACGGGCGCTATCGTGTGCCCTCCCCCCGCCACGGAGCGGCCGATGACGGTACGTCGGGTTTCACTTAGGCTCACGCCCGAGCAGCAACGGGCGGTGAAGGCGGTCACGGGCAGAGATGCCGAGGCCATCGAGCTGGGCGTCGAGGAGCTGGAGGATCGGATCGCGCCATCCACGACCCGGCTGCCTGGTGGCCCGGTCCCGATACCCTACCCGAACAGCTGGTGATGCCCAGCACGAGCCGCTAGGGGAGGGCGCCCAGCGCGCGGACCGTCATCCGGGCGCTCCGGGTAAGCGACACCACATTCGTCACCCTCATACCGGAGTGCGCATGCGTCCCAGCCCGCTGCCCTTCGTGTTTTGTGCGTTGCTGTTCATCCAGCCCGCGCGGGCACACGCCCAGAGTCTCGACGGCCTGATCAACGACCTGTTCACGTTCGGGACGTGCGGCCAGCCGCTGTGTCTGGACGTGGGGCCGCAGCACGGCATGCATTTCATTCCGTCGGTGACGCAGGGGAATCAGACCGTCCTGGGATTCCTGACGCAGTCCATCAGCCGGAGCACGGCCAACCTGCCGATCTCGGCGACGAGCAGCGGGACGACATTCAGGATCGTGGGGGGGTTGCCGGTCAAGACGTCCACGTCCTTGGGTCCGATCTACGCCGAACGGTCCCAGACCCTGGGCCGCGGTCGGTTCTTCCTCGGCGCCAATGTGAGCGGCATCTCCTATTCGTCGCTCAACGGCGATCCGATCGGCGACCTGCGCTTCAACTTCGCCCACCAGGATGTCGGTGCCCCGGGGCTCGGCGATCCGCCGCTCGAGAACGACATGATCTCGGTGCAGCTGGCCCTGGACATCAGCGTGCAGGTGGCGTCGCTGTTCGCCACGTGGGCCCCCACGGATTTCGTGGATATCGGACTGGCGGTCCCGTTCGTGCGCACTTCGATCAACGGCAGCAGCGTCGCACAATTCACCCCGTTCGGCCCCGTGGCCGTGCATCGGTTTGGCGGCGACTCCCTCAATCCGATCCTCCGTGCCACGAAGACCGCCCATGGCTCGGCCACAGGGGTCGGCGACGTGGTCGGGCGGGTGAAGATCAATGCGGGGCAGGGGGAGCACGTCGGCGTGGCGCTCCTGGCCGAGGTGCGGCTTCCCACCGGCCGCGAGGAGGACCTGCTCGGCGCCGGCGCGGCTGCGATCCGCGCGCTGGCGATCGTCGGCACGCAGTTCGGGGCAATTGCCCCGCATTTCAACGGCGGGTACGTCGCCCGCTCCGATTCCCTCCAGAACGATGCGATCCTGGCGACGCTGGGGTTCGACGCCCTGGCGGCGCCGTGGGCCACGGTCGCGTTCGACATCAGCTCGGAATGGCAGGTCGGGGCCAACAAGATCACGCTGCCCGGCCCGATCGTGTATTCGGTTCCGTTCGAGCGCATCTACCCGTCCACCACGATTCCCGAGAAGCGCGACAACGTGCTCAACGCGGCGTTCGGCGTGAAGTTCGCGGTGCGCGGCGGCACGGTCCTCGTGCTCAACGGCATCGTGCCGCTCAGGAGAGCGGGACTCCAGCCCGACTACATCTGGACCGCGGGCGTGGAGTACGCGTACTGACGACGAACCCAAGTTGACACGGCTTCGCGCTAGTTGATCCCGACGATTACCCATCGGTCCGAGCGGCGCTCGAACGTGTAGGTGTTGTTGACGTCGAGCCGGCCGCCCCGGTACACCCACGCACCGGTCACCCGAGCGTGGGCGGTAGCGCCGTCCACCGCGACGTTCGAGGCGCCGAGGCGCACTTGGAGCCCCTCCATTGCCTGGAGCGCCTCGCGGGTCTGCTGCTCGGTGGCCGACGAGATCGCGGGATAGAGCGTCCTGACGCGCGCCATGTCTTTCGCCTGGAGCGCCTGCGCGTAGGCGCGCACCACCTCGCCGATCGCCGCGGTGGGATCCTCCATGACGACCGGCGGTGAAGCCGCCGTGGGTAGTGTCTCCGCCCGCACGGCAGGCGGCGCGGTCACCGTGATGGCGGCGCTCCCCAGCTGACCTTCGCTGGCGGCGCTCACCACCGCCGTGCCCGGCCCCACCGCCGTCACCCGCCCAGCGCTCGACACGACCACCGCGGCCTCGTTCGAGGACTGCCACGCGATGGGGCGATCCGGGAGGGCGCGGCCATCCGGCCCGCGCGCCGTCGCGACCAGGGCGAGCGCCTGACCGACCTGGAGCGCGGCGGTCGCGGGCGTAACGTCGACCGCGGCCACGATCGCGGTGACCGTCACGTCGATCTGCGCGCGACGGCCATCGGCCGCAGCGGTGATCGTCACGCGCCCGGGCGTCAAGGCCCGCAGGCGCCCGTCGACTCCCACCTCGGCGACCGCGGGGTTGGCGGATGACCATCGGGGCGGCCGCCCCATCAAGCGCCCCTGCTGATCGAGCACCACGGCCTGGAGAACGACCGAATTCCCCATCGGGACCGTGGCAGGCGCTCCCAAGATCCGCACCTCACGCACGACGGGGGCGGGCGGTCGCGCCTCTTCCCGGACGGCCGGTTGGGGGCTTGAGTCCGGGATGACCGGCGCGGCGACCGGAGCCGGAGGCGCGGAGTCCGCCGGAGCCGAGGTGGCCGCCGGGGTCTGCTGCTCGGACGCTCCCGGCCGCCCGCGCCACGGCTGCAGCAGGGCAAGAGCTGCCGCGGTGACCACCGCGAGCGCTGCGGTGACTCGAACGATCACCCCGGTGCGCGAACGCCTGGGCTGCTCGCGCCGTGCGGTGGCTTCGGCGGCAGGAGGGCGGGTCGGTTCCGACGCGGGCTGCGCGGCTACAACTTGTTGTCCCGCCGGCTGTTGCACGACCGGGATGGGGCTCACCGGGGTACTGACGCGGGCCAGGATCTGTCGGTTGGCGCCCGCCAGGGCGAACCCGATCATCTGCCCGCGCACCACGTCATCGTAGGCGAGGGACGAGCCACCGATCAGCGAGAGCGCCTCCTCGATCGTGGGCCACCGCTCGCGGGGGTCCTTCGCGAGCATCCTGATGACCACTCTGGCGAGCTCCGGCGGCACGTCAGGTCCCAACGACTCGGGCTCCGGTACCGGAGCGTGACAGTGCTTGAACATGATGCTCATGACGCTGTTGCCGTCGTACGGCGGCCGGCCGGTGAGCATCTCGTAGGCCATCACGCCGAGGGAGTACTGGTCGGACGCGCCCGTGACGGGGTCCGCATTGCACTGCTCGGGACTCATGTAGGTCGGGGTCCCCATCGTCGTCCCCGTCATCGTGAGCCCCTGCTTGTCCGATACCTTGGCGATGCCGAAATCCATCACGATCGGCATGCCCTCGATGTCGATCATGATGTTTGCGGGCTTGACGTCCCGGTGGATGACCCCACGCCGGTGCGCGTAGCCCAGCGCCTCACCGATCTTCGAGACGATCGTCCGCACCATCGGCACGGGCAGCGGCGCTGCCTGCCTGATGATCGAGTCGAGCGCGCAGCCCTCGATGAACTTCATGACGAAGAAGAAGAGGTCGCCGACCTCCTTCACGGCGTAGATCGGGATGATGTGCGGGTGCGAGAGCCCGGCGGCGGTGCGGGCCTCCAGCTTGAACCGCCGGACCATCCCCTCCCCGAACACGAGGTGGGGACTCATGACCTTGATGGCGACCTTGCGGTCGAGTTGGATGTCGTGCGCCAGGTAGACTGTCGCCATGCCGCCGCGCCCCAGCTCGGCCAGGATCTCATAGTCGCCCAGGGTGACTTCCCGCAGCGTCTCGATCAGGTCCGTGCGGAGCGGCTGCGTCGCCGTCGCCCCCGGCTCGGGCCGGGCCGGCGTTCGGGTGGGGACGCGCGTCTGCTCGCCGGAGACGTCGGCGCCGCACTTGATGCAGAAGCGCGCGTCCGCCGTGATTTCGGCGCCGCACTGACTGCAACGGACTCCGCCGGTCGGCATCGCGTGGGGTCCTAGTACTTGGACTTGAGGTATTCGATCCCCGGGATCACGACCTGTCGCCAAGCGGTGTCGACGAGCGGTCCATACTCGGGGTCGTGCTCCGCCACGGCGTGCACGAGGCTCTCGACGAAGCACGGATAGAGGTCGGGCGGCACGCCCACGTCGGCGCGGGAGTGCCGCACGGCGATCCGCTCGAGCAACGCGGGGTTGGGACGCTTCGCGTAGATGATCAGCACGCCCAGGCTGTGCCTGAGCAGCTTGTGCTGCCGCTCGAACCGGGTCTGCGCGAACATTGGGGGGATCCGCGGGTCACTCGCCAGCAGGCGCTCGTACAGCGCGCTGTAGAACGCCGGATTGTCCGCGCACCGGTGGTAGCTGGCTTCGGCGATCTCGATGTGGCTGGCTGTCATCGGCCTTCCTGAATCGGGCTCCGCAGGCTCCAGGGCGTGACGCACGCCGGATGATACGGGATAAAACTTATCGCAATTGCGCAAGCGCGCCATCCGGGGCCGGGTGTGTTCCCCGGAGGTCCGGTTGGGCACCCATCACCGCCCCGGTGGCCGGGTGGCCGGAACGAGGGGAGCCGGTGCAGGGCTGCGCGCGGAGAGCCGCTGATCCAGCCGCGACGCGGCCCCGCCGTCCGTGAGACCCTACGTCGCGGCGCGCGCCCCGGGCACCTCCGCCGGCTTCCCGGCGAGGAAGTCCCACACGAAGGCCACCGTCCCGGGCAGGAACACGACCAGGCCGATCACCCAGACCACCAGGAGCCAGAAGCTCACGTACTGGGTCCGGACCGTCATGAAGTCCATCCCGATGAGGCGCGTCAGGTAGGTCTGCACCACGCCCGCGACGGTAAACGCGATCACCATGCCCAGCATCCCGATGGACATCAGCCAGAACGCCCACATCGAGCGCGGTCGCGCCAGGCGCTCGATCCCACGGAGCCGCGGGACCATGAAGTACATCGCCGCCAGCACGAGCATCCCGAACGCTCCGAAGAAGGCGAAGTGGCCATGCGATGCGGTGACCTGCGTGCCATGCGTCCACTTGTTGATCTGCGGCAGCGTCATCGCGAAACCCCACACCCCCGCGCCCACCAGGTGCCCCACCGCGGAGCCGCCCAGCCAGTACCACGTGACGTGATTGGCAGGCTGGGGGTGGCGCTGCTTCATGGTCGCGAAGGTATCCCAGACCATCAGGACGAGCGGGATGGGCTCCAGCGCGCTGAACACCGCGCCCCACCACAGCCAGTAACGCGGGGTGCCGATCCAGTAGTAGTGGTGGCCGATGCCGACGATCCCCGTGAAGAGCACGAGCGCGACCTCGGCGTACAGCCACTTCGCCAGCCTGGTCCGATCCGCGCCGGTGAGCTTCACCAGGAGATAGGCCATGACCGCCGCCGCGATGATCTCCCACGTTCCCTCGACCCACAGGTGGATGATCCACCACCACCAGTAGTAGTCCACCGTGAGGTTGCGGTAGAACGGAAGGTTGAAGAGGTAGAGCAGCGTCAGTCCCACCATCCCGAAGGACAGCGTGAAGGTGATGGCGTTCCAGCGCTTCGCGCGGACCAGCGTGACGAAGATGTTGACGAGGAAGAGCACGACCCCGAGCGCGATCAGCAGCGGGAACGGCATCGGCGCTTCCGTGAACGGTCTCCCCTTGGCGATGTGGCCGAACCAGTAGGTCACCAGCGTGCCGACGCCGGCGACAAGCAGCACGACGAGGTTGGCCCATGCCAGCGGCACCGAGAAGATCTCGCTGTCGGTCTCATCGGCCACCAGGTAGTACGATGCTCCCATCAGGCCGAGCAGCAGCCAGAAGACCAGCAGGTTGAGATGGGTGGCGCGGCCGAAGTTGAACGGCAGCGTGTCCATGAGAAACGTCGGCCACACGTACTGCGCGGCGATGACGAGACCGAAGACGACCTGGAGCAGGAACAGGATCGCGGCCGCGAGGAAGAACGGGTAGGCGACAAGCTGCGATCGGTGGGTGACGCTCGCATGTGGTGTCATGAGTCGGTTCTCCTCACTTCAGCGCCACGAAGTACTGCACGAGGCTGTCCAGCTCGGCCTGGCTGAGAGGCAGCTTCGGCATCAGCGTGCCCGGCTTCATGCCGGGCGGATCGGCGAGCCACCGGGCCAGAAACTCAGCGGTGTTGGGCAAGCCGTCGTATGGGGTGCTGCCGATGTGCGAGAGGTTTGGCCCGGGACCCGCCGCGCCCTGGCCGTCGATCATGTGACAGGCGCTGCACCCCTTCGCCTCGTACACGCCCGGCGCCCTGGGCCGGTTGGGAGCGGTGGCGAGCGTCGTGAGCGGCTGCGGAGGCCACCCGTTCGTGTCGATGTGCCGCACCCAGCCGAGGAACGCGACGAGGTCGGCGGCATCGGCCGGGCTCACGCCCTGCTTGGGCATCGTGGTGCCCGGCTTCACTCCCTGGGGGTCGGTGATGTAACTCGCCAGCCACACGGCGTCCCGGCGGTCGGCCTCCTTGGTGAGGTCGGGCGCGAAGTAGCCGCCGATCCCGAGGATCGTATGGCAGTCGTTACAGTTCTTGCGCTGGAAGACGTACTTGCCGTGGGCGACCTGGTCCGTCACCGGCGGCGTGCGGCCGGCGCTGACCTTGCGAAGCGAGTCCGCGGTCATCCCCACGAGCAGGACGAGGAACACCACGGTTCCCCAGATGAATGTGCGCTGCCACGCCTTCTCCGTCATGGCGGCCAACCTCCGCTCAGGGTTCCGCTCCGTTGCGTGCGCAAACGCGACTAACAAGCGCGACGGTACCGCAAGTGGCAAGTCGAATTCCGAGCGGCTCGATCGGGAAGGTGGGTCAGCTGCCTCGCATCCGGGACGCGAGGCTCCGGGAGGTAGCAACGCGCAGGGGGGGAGGCGCGGCCCCCGCCCGCCCCCCCGGACTCTCCTACTCGAGCGGGATGCGACTCTTGTTCTGGGCGAGCCACTGCGCGAAGGTCTGTAGCGCCGGGTTCAGCTTCCGGGCGACCGCGAGATCGCGCACGCCGCAGTAGTCCTTCTCGAAGTCCCGCTTGAACTGGAACATGTTGCCCATCTCGTCGGCGCCGGGGAACCCGAAGCCGCGGTAGACCTCGGGCGGGACGTCATTGTAGCGCACGGTGCGGCCGAGCGCCTTGGTGAGCGCCGTCGCCATCTGCTCTCCCGTGAGTTTCTCGCCCGCGATGCTGATGGTCTTGCCGACGTACTCCGGACCGCCCTTGAAGATCGCGTAGGCGCACTTGCCGATATCCTCGGACGCCATGCCTGGGAGCCGCTTGTCCCCCATCGGCATGGTGATCGCCAGGGTGCCGTCCGGGCCAAGCTTGGGGCCCGCGCCGAAATAGATGAGGTTCTCCCAGTAGAACGACGTCTGGAGGAGGGTGGTCGGTAGGCCGAGGTCGGTGAACAGCTTGTTGGCCTCACCTTTGGCGTCGTAATGGGGGACCTTGTACTTGCCCTGGAGCGTCGGCATGCGCGGGTCGTCGAGCGGCACCCACTTGCGGGTGTCTTCGAGCGTCGACCAGATGACGTGCTGGACGCCGGCGTGCTTGGCGGCCTGGGCGAGGTTCCGCGCCTCGGCCATCTCCCTGTCGGGCGACATGTGGGCCCAGAACGGCGTGACGCAGAACGCGCCGTACGCGCCGGCGAAGGCCCGCTTCAGCGATTCCACGTCGTCGACGTCGCCGGCCACGACCTCGGCGCCGGCTGCCGCCAGCGCCTTTGCCTTGTCGGAGTGCACGTCGCGGGTGACTGCCCGCGCGGCAAAGCGCGCGTCCCTGTCGTTCAGAATGGCGCGCACCACGCCGCCGCCCTGGGCGCCGGTCGCGCCGACGACCGCGATGATCTTCTTGTCAGCCACAATGATCTCCCGAAAAGACGTGAATCGGCGGGACAGAGGAAGCGTGATGGCCCCCCGCCTGTGGACCGCTGGGTGGCCGAGGCTACCCGGACAGAATTGGGTGTGCGGGGGGGGAAGCGCAAGGGGGCACCCGCGAGCCCCGGTGGGATTCGGTGCGCGTCAAGGAGGGGTCTTGCCCGTGCCGCGCCGGAGGGCTAGCTCGCTGGCGTAGCGAAGCCCGAGCTCCGCATGGTGGGCGCGCGCCCACACCGTGAGCGCGGTGGTCCCCGCTGGCGGGCTTTCGACGCAGAGGAGGCCAGCCATTAGCCCCCGGATCTCCTCCGGTGTGATCACCACGTCGTGGGTTACCGCCCCGAGTATCCGCCCCACCCAATAGCCGACGCTCGGCGGTACGGAGATGATCGGGCGCGGCCGGCCGATGATCTGGCCGATCGTCCGCACCAGCTGCCGGTAGGTGAAGGTCTCCGGGCCGATCGCATCCACCGTGATGTCATTCGCCTGAGTGCCGTACCGGACGGCGAGCGCCGCCAGGTCATCGACGTAGATCGGTTGAATCCGGTAGTCGCCCGAGCCGAACACGCCGAACACCGGGAACCGCCGCAGCACCCACGCGATGTTGTTGATCAGGATGCCTTCCTTGCCGAACAGCACCGTGGGCCGGAGGATCGCGTGGGACAGGCCCGACGCCCGGAGTGCGCTCTCCAGCTCGGCCTTGCCGCGGAAGTACTCCAAGGGGGAATCGAGGGACGGGTTGGTGATGCTGACATGGACCACGCGCCGTACCCCGGCGAGCTTCGCGGCGTCGAACAGCGCCAGCGTGTTGGCCACCGCCGCGGCTTGGGTGAAGTCGCGGTGGTTGAACCGCACCCAGTAGGTGTTGTAGAGCACGGCGACGCCGGCGAGGGAGGCCGCGAGGGCGCGAGGGCTGTGAAACGCCAGTGGAAGGCGCGCAACGCGACCGGCAAACGGGTCATCGCGCGGCGTGGTGTTCGTGAGGGTGACGACCCGATGTCCGAGATCGAGCAGCCGCCGGGCGATGTAGCGTCCGGAGTACCCGAAAGCGCCGGTAACGGCGTGGGTTTCCGT
>Ga0153915_10000463_pt1 | contig 37591 bp, 36 predicted proteins | sample Opewatmetagenome_2_FD_107003 | JGI IMG/M metagenome (GOLD analysis project Ga0153915, IMG submission 107003) | Freshwater wetland microbial communities from Ohio, USA - Open water 3 Core 3 Depth 3 metaG | ecosystem: Environmental > Aquatic > Freshwater > Wetlands | place: USA: Ohio, Lake Erie... | reverse complement strand
GTGTTTTTTTCAAACTTCTGATATCAGTGAGAACCTTCTGCCAAGTTTTGTTGTCTTTCATTTATCGAAGCGCCATAATTGCTAATCTACAAATCTGTGGTGATGAGAGGATGATGTTGATAAATTAATTTGAGAACGTCCCCGTATGAGAGTTTATATTTAGACAGCAAATCCAGCATAAAAAGAGAACTTTCATAGAGATCTCAGTAAGTAAATGAACTATTATTTCACCTGGGATTAATCTCGTTTTTTATATACTAAAATATCTTTACTTGTCAAATTTTATTAAGATATCTATGCAAAAACCGCCTCGAAGACAAACCTTTTATCAGTCATCTCTCTAAAGACAACTCGTGATTCGGCAAGGGCTGCCGTTTAATCTCAATACATTCGTCTTGTGGATAAAGACTAAATTTGATAAGAACTCCTATAATCGGCAGATGTTCTGTAAAGTTCAGAAATAATAGTGCAAGGAGGTTTGTATAAATATTTTCTTTGCGGAAGACTTGCCATTTGAATGGCGACTTTTTTATTGGACACTCTGAAAGGAGAAATTCATGGCTTTAATGTATGAGAAAGAAGGGCACATTGCGAAAGTAGGTCTCAATCGTCCAGAGGAGAGGAATGCACTTGATCCCGAAATTTTGATGGACCTGCATCGTACATGGATGGACATCAATCAAGACGAGAAGGTTCGGGTTGTTATTCTCTACTCCTGTATGCCTGATATCTTCTGTGCCGGGATGGACCTAAAGACGGCTGTTCCGGTGCTCACGAAAGCCAGAGCCCCTGAGAGTGATGCAGAGCGATGGCTGATACAAGTAGGACAACAGGTTGGTGAGGCTATGCTGAAACCCAACATTGTAAAAAAACCGGTAATTGCCGCTGTCAACGGCTTCTGCCTGACAGGGGGATTCGAGATGATCATGGGTGCGGACTTACGGATCGCTTCGGAAAATGCAATTTTTCAGATGAGAGAAGCCAGTCTGGGGATAATGCCCATCGGTGGCGGAAATATTTATCTGCCGCGTATTCTCTCACCATGCCGGGCGCTGGAAATCTTGCTCACCTCGGGGAATTTCCGTGCAAGAACATTGTATGAATGGGGGTTTATCAATCATGTAGTGCCATCGCAGGATGACCTGATGAAGAAGGCCATGGAAATAGCGGATAAAATTGCCGGGAATGGTCCTCTTGCCGTCCAGGGAATAATCAGATGCTTCCGGGAAACCCGTGATATGTGCTATGCCGATGCCTTTAAGAGAGAAATGGAGATAGGTGTACCTATATTTGGAAGTGAGGATGCACGCGAAGGCATCCGTGCCCAAAAAGAAAAGCGTAAACCGAATTTCCCCGGCAAATACTGATGAGTTCGTGAAAAGTCATAACGTAAGGCGAGAAAGGACTTTTTTCACAAGGGCATCAGTTTTTAAATTTTTTCCACAAACATGGTATGAAGGAATTATTACTCTTTATTGCCGGTCTCATTTTATTTTTAGTCGGTGTGATGAGACTAAGCACCGAGGTTCAACAGCTTTTCACCGCACGCATTAGAGAATATATTAAGTATTCCGTAAAAAGACCGGTCTACGGGTTGTTGACCGGTATTGTCACAACAATCCTGTTCCAAAGCAGTTCCGCCACCACCTTGTTGACCGTTGGCATGGTCAGTGCCGGCCTGATGACCTTTTACCATTCTCTGGGCATCATTTTAGGTGCAGATATCGGCACGGTATTGACCGTGCAACTGGTCGTCTGGAAAGTTACCGATATTTCCCCTCTTTTTATCATCGCTGGCGGTGTAATCTGGCTTACGGGGAAATCAAAATGGAAATCAATCGGTGAGGCCATATTTTGTTTTGGCCTTATATTTTTTGGTTTGAGTCTGGCGGCTATGGCCGCGGCACCTCTGAAAGATCATCAGACGGTTATCCATTATTTTCAGGAAACAAAAAATCCACTGTTAGGTGTAGGGATTGGTGCGCTTTTCGCGGGTATCGTTCATGCCTCTATCATTCCTATAAGTATCCTTGCTATATTGGCGCAACAAGATCTTATTACTATTGAAAATGCATTGCCGGTTGTTTTCGGGGCTAATGTGGGTACTACTGTTACTGCCCTCATGGCCGGTACGGTGGCAAGTATCAGTGGCCGGAGGAGCGCCGTTTCGCACTTTCTTTTTAAATGCTCTGGTACTATCATCTGCTTGATGATTCTACCCGGTTTGATTATTGTTTTACAAAGTCTTTCGGCAAATGCAGCCCAGCAAATTGTCCTTGGTCATTTTTTATTTAATATTCTGGTTGTGGTTGTTTTTATTTTTCTCCTCAAACCATATGCCGCATTAATTGAAAAAATTATGCCCGGCCGGGAGGATATCCTGCCGTTGTGGCCAGAATTTATAGACGAGAAGTATCTATCGGATCCGGATCAGGCCCTGGCATGCGTGAAAATGGAACTGCATAGGGAAATCGTCCTGGCACAGAAAATTCTTACGGTGAGTTTTCATTTAAGAGTGAATTATCAGGAATGGCAGAAACGCAATATTGTCTATATCGAACATGTTGTTGACAATTTACGAAGCGAGATTATCGACTTCTTATGTAAGGTTTCTTATCATAAGCTCTCACCGGATCTGTCCAAAAAACTTTTTTTATTTACAGCCATGGTAGATGATATTGAAAGAATTAGCGATCATGCCGTCAAAGTTTCTGACCTGTCGAGAGATAAGTATCAGGCACGCGCGAGCTTTACAGATGCGGCGAAAAAGGAACTGGATGAAATTGAAAGGCTGACAGCCGAGAATCTCAGCGATGCCGTATCTCTTATAGCGCAGCACGACAAAGAAAAAATAATGAGAATTTTCAGTCGTGAAGAAAACATCGATGCGAGGGTAAAAGACGCAAGGGGAAAGCACCTGGTGAGATACTACAACGGCATATGTCAGGCAGAGGCCGGTCCCATATTCGTAGAAATGTTGATTCATCTTGAACGGATATCAGATCTTTGCCAAAATATTGCAGAGTATGTCGATGAACTTGAAATCTCTTGATTAAATTATACAATATTAATCCAATCATGACTCCATATATTGACAATCCCGGAATGAGTTAGTAAATTGGCAGCCTGTCCTTGAATGTTTTTATCGAGGACGGGGACAAGGTTCATACCTTCGTGGAGCACTCTTAGGAATGCGGATTTAGTATAGAGTTGCAGCGATTTAATTAATATATAAAACCTGAACATCAATGAGGAGGCTGATCATGAAAAAAAGACTGGATGCATTGAAGGTTGCACTTAACAATGAGAAGAACGAACATGAGTTTTATTTAAAAAACGCGGAGAGGACGAACAATTCTGTGGGCAAGGCTATGTTTAAGCAGATAGCCGGGGAGGAACTGGAACACCATGAAAGGCTTAAACAGCTCCACGAGAACTGGGAAAAAGAAAAGAAATGGCCTGAAACGGTTCCCCTTAAAGTTAAGGAAACCGTTGTGAAAAATATCTTTAAGGAAGAGGCACAAAAAGCCCCCAAGACAGCCAAGGGAGATGCCGATGATCTGAAGGCCGTGCGCGTAGCAATCGAATTTGAAGGCAAAGGTGCGGAATATTATGCCCATCTCCGTGATCAGGTTTCCGATCCAAAGGAAAAGGCATTTTTTAATCTCTTGGCAAATATTGAACATGAGCATTATGTGTCTCTCAAAGACACCGAGGAATATATGACAGACCCGGTATCCTGGTTTAGGAAAAAGGAGAGCGGCGGCCTGGATGGTGCGTAAGCGGATTCTTCTCTGGGCACATTACCTGATTTCATTATACTCCTTTTACGGGTGGGACTTCTTTCTGAAGATAATCCTGATGGGAGTTTGATCAAAACCGAAGGCTTCTCTGATTTGGTTGGCAAGGAAGCGTCTGTAGGAAAAATGTACAGCCCTGGGTTCACGTACAAAAAAAACAAAGGTAGGGGGAGCAACAGATGCCTGAGTTATATAGCTCACGGTATTTGCCCTGTTTTGATGACGGGGCGGCGGCTTCGATGCGAGTAATTTTCTGACAACACTATTAAGCTCACTGGTGTTCACACGTTTTGTGTACTGATGGAGAACCGATCCTATGAGGTCAAATATTTTTGTTACCCTCTGCCCGGTGAGGGCCGATATAAAGATAATCGGGGCATAATCCATAAATTTAATTGTATCTTTGATATCTCTCACATAATTCCCCACTGTAGCGTTATCTTTCTCAATGGCATCCCACTTGTTGACAACAATGATACACCCAACTCCTCTTTCGAGTGTCAAGCCTGCGATCTTGGCATCCTGTTCGGTCATTCCTTCCTCTGCGTCAATAAGCAGCAGCGCAATATCACAGCGATCTATGGCCTTCAAGGCCTGGATAATGCTGTATTTCTCGAGAACGTGACTGATTCTGCTTTTTCGCCTTATGCCCGCGGTGTCAACCAACAGATATAGTTTACCTTCGTATTCGAAAGGGGTGTCTATGGCATCTCGTGTCGTGCCGGGTGTGGGGTTGACGATGGCTCTTTCATATCCGAGTATTTTGTTAACTAAGGAGGATTTTCCGACATTCGGTTTCCCGATTACCGCTATCCTGATCCGCTTTTCCCCGTCAAGATGATCTTCAGCTTGATATAAAAGATGTCCGGCTACATCATCCATGAGTTCATGAATACCGATGCCGTGCTGTGCCGAGATGCTATAGATAGTATCAATTCCCAGTTCGTAGAATTCATACGCACGATTTTCATGTTTCAGGCCGTCGATTTTATTAACGACAAAAAAGACCGGTTTTTCGATACCTCTGAGGATATTTGTGATTTCCCTGTCTGACGGTGTTAGGCCTTCACTGCCATCCATGAGGAAGATGATGATATTTGCTTCTTCCATGGCCAGGGTAGTCTGTTCGCGCATCTGTACCAGAATCTTCTCTGTGGATGCCGGCTCGAACCCACCGGTATCAATCAGGGTAAAGTCCTTTTCATACCAGTTACAGTCGGCATAATTACGATCTCTCGTGGCGCCAGGTTCGTCTATAACGATTGCCTTGCTTTTCTGTGACAGGCGATTAAAGAGTGTCGATTTCCCGACATTGGGCCTGCCGATAATGGCGATAACTGGTTTCATTTTTCTTACCTGAGTATGGTACTGGCAACTCCCTTTTATTGATATTCTACCCGGTTGTGATATAGTAATTCAGTAAAATCTTATTCATGCTGGTTTTTTCATTAACATATTCAATCAACTGTGACAACCTCGTAAAAAGGAGGGTGACCTATGTACGGAAATAGCGGCCGCATTCTGAAAGTGAATTTAAGCACCGGGGAAATAAAAGAAGAACTTTATGATGAATCGGTGGCCAGAATGTTCCTGGGGGGAAACGGTCTGGCGGCGAAACTTATTTATGATAATGTTCCTTTCACCGCAGATCCGCTTGGACCTGAAAATGCCATTGTCTTTTCGGTAGGTCCTTTGACAGATACACCTTTGTGGGGAACCAGCAGGGGGCATGTGGCATCAATATCACCGCTCACCGGGATATTTGCCGACTCCAATTATGGCGGACAGTTCGGAACTGCACAGAAAAGAGCGGGATTTGACGCCATTTTTATTACCGGCATGTCATCAAAACCGGTGTATATCTCCGTTACGGAAGAAGGTGGACAAATACATGACGCCTCCCACCTGTGGGGCAAATCTACACACGAAACTATTACCGCACTAGAAGAACAACAAGGCAAAGGGTCAGTATGCGCTTCAATTGGTCCTGCCGGGGAAAACGGCGTTCTCTTCGCCAATATCATTCTGGGTGGAGCAAGACCTGGCGCTGCCGGCAGGGCCGGTATGGGTACGGTAATGGGAGCGAAAAAACTCAAAGCTGTTATTGCCAAAGGAGACAAGCGAACGCTCATTGCCGATCGTGAATCATTGTTAAAACTTATGAAGGAAAAAAGCGCTGCCTTTAAAGAAAATACCAAAGTATTGAGCACCTATGGAACACCATTTCTCATAAATATCATCAATGCGAAAGGTATGCTCGGCACAAGAAACAACAGTATCGAAATCTTTGCCTATCCTCAGGATATCAGTGGTGAGCATATCAAGGAAAAATACTGGCATAAAGATACTGCCTGTTTTGGATGTCCGGTGGCGTGCGGTAAAAATGTGCATGTAATGAGAGGCGAGTATGCCGGTGAGACTGTGAAAATGCCGGAATATGAGACCCTGTATGCCATGGGCTCCATGTTGGACAACCCGGATATTGACTCCATCATCAATGGCAACCATGCATGCGATTTGATGGGTATCGATACTATTTCCATGGGGGTAACACTGTCCTTTGTCGCGGAATGTATGGAAAGGAAAATTATCACAGAAGAGGATATGGGAGGGAAAGTCAATTTTGCAGATGGCGAGGCGATGGTAGAACTCATCAAAAAGACAGCCTGGAAAGAAGGCATAGGAGCGCTTCTTGCCCTGGGTTCGGTGCGCCTTGCGGAGAAGTTTGACAAAGATGCCTATAAATATCTCTATGCCGTCAAGGGTCTGGAAATTGCCGGGCACTCTGCACGTGGCTTAAGAGGGATGTCGCTTTCCTATTCCACTTCCACGAGAGGCGGCAGCCATCATGACGGAAGGCCGAATTACGCCAAAGAAGACCCTGATCCCGGATTTGCACCGCAGCCTGCGTATATCCAAAAAAGCCAGTATTTTACCGCCGTCGGTGACTCACTGGTTGTGTGCCGGTTTATCGCTGAAAGGGGTTTGGGAACCCCCCTTAATGAAGATATCGCAAAGATCGTCGGCTATGTGACAGGCTGGGACATTACTCTTGCCGAGCTCGAAAAGATCGGCGAGAGGATCTATAATCTGGAACGCCTCATTAATGTCAAGCGCGGCATGAGCCGGAAGGATGATACGCTTCCTTACCGCGTTACGAACGAACCTATCCCGGACGGGCCGGCGAAGGGAAGGTACTGTTCAAAGGAAGAACTGGATGCCTTGCTGGATACTTTCTACACATTGAGAGGCTGGGACCGAGATGGTACGCCTACAAAAGAGAAACTCGCAGAGCTGGGCCTGATATAGGAAAGCGCTTGTGTCTTAGCCGAAACTGCTCATGATGAAATTATGAATCCTTAACCAGTCGCGCATCTTTTTGTAGTCCGGCAGAACCGCTTCTACCTCTTCCCAGTATGCCCCGGAGTGATTCGGATGGATCAAGTGGCAGAGCTCATGGACAATAAGATAATCCATAACGGATACAGGCGCCATGATGATCTTCCAGTTAAGGCGTAGCACGCCGTTGCGGGAGCAACTGCCCCACCGGCACTTCTGTTCTTTTATCTGTACGGCGGCCGGCCATCTGCCCAATTGCCGGGTAAGATGAGGCAGTCGTTCGATGACCTTGCTTTTCACGCGTTCCTTGTACCAGGCGATCAATACCTCCCTCACCGCCTCTTTCGCCTCATTGCCCTTCAAACGTGTGCCAATCTTCACCTCTAAGCGGCCATTGGTGAGATGACAAGAATTATACAATTCATTCCCTGATTGAATAACCTTAAGGCGGTACTGCCTGCCTAAGTATGGGAAAGATTCGCCGCTTATGAATTCCTTCGGGGGGTGAAGCCCTCTTTCATGTTTTATTTGTTCCTGTCGGTCAAAAATCCATCGGGCCTTTTTCTGTACGAGTGAACGTATTTTTTCCCCACTGAGCCGCTTTGGTGCGCGGACCGTTACAACCGTTGGTCCTACATAGATTGCCACGGTCTTTTTCCGGCTGCTATGGACAATTTCATAGTTAATCTGTTTGTTTCTGAATTGAATAAAGCCCATAATATTTAATGACAATTTTTTCCGAAAGTATGAATCCGGTAGCGAGCGCATTCCCCATAGCTTGCCGCGGGGTTAGCGAGCGAGTGGGGAACATTATTATTCCTTAAGGATCGAAGATTCTCCACAGTTCACTACGGAGATATTCAATATGTTAATAATGTCTATGACTTGTACGAAATATACAACGCTAATTTTCAGGATCTCCTTTCCTTCTTGACATACGCATATCATATTTACTATACTTCAACCTTAAAAAGGGAATATATATTATAATATAAATTATTCCAACAACTTATATCATTGATGGATGTTTTCAAATTTGACCCACCGGTACTATAGTCGCATTTTGTAAAGATTACGGCTATGTCCAGCATACCGGTTTGCCGGGTCAATAGTGCTCCCAGTAGGCCAAATTAGAAAGCAGAAATAGAATTTAAGCGTATCATTTCGAAGGTGGTGAAATGCGTAAACCATTACGACAGGGAGAAATGGATGGACTTTGTGGCATCTATGCACTGGTCAATGCCATCAGACATCTCGCAGGCAGAAAACTGTCTAAAGAGGACGAAGATAATTTGTTCAAGGAGTTAGTGAGGGGTATTTACACACGGAATAACCGGCGGCGAAAGAAAAAGCCGAAAAGTCCCGTTGAGTTTATCTGGGATGGGACCAGCGCGCGCGACATCTCATATATGCTAAAAAAAACAACGGAATTTTTACACAATAAGAATGTCCAGCTCTATTGGAAGAAGCCTTTGCAGGGAAACAGGCGTCCGAATACGGTTGATCAATACTGGAGTCGTATTAGGGAAGCTTTCAATGAATATGGAGGTCATGGTAAGTGCATAGCCCTCGTTGATTACAATTGGCAATCTGTGAACGGCAACGGAGAAGACGGGCATTGGACATGTGTAACAAATGTCACCGGAAACACCTTAATTCTTCATGACTCATCTATGGATCATGGCAGGAAGTTCGTGAAACTTCCCAAAACACGATGCACACTGGGGAAACCTACTGATAGGAGACCGTATCGTCTGCTTGCCCATAACGTGTCGCTTCTACGGGTAGATAAAGCTGAGTTGCCGTGACAACTCCTAAAGTTTACACTGATATCCCGATCCAGGTATCTTAGGGTCTGCAACGGAATAACTATTACATTCATGCATCTCATATTCAGGTCATCTTTGCCCGATCCTCAATCGCAAAATCCTCGAAATAGCGCTGCTATTCCTGCGGTTTTGCTCAATCAGATCAGACAAATCTGACCCCAATCTGAGCACCTTAACGCAACAGTTATTTCGTTACAGACCCTTACTTTTTTTCTGTATACCCAAGTTCGTAGAGCATCCGCGGGTCATTGGTCCAGTCTTTTCTTACACGGACGAACAATTCTAAGTAAATTCTCGTGGCAAAGAATTTCTCCATTTCCCGTCTTGCCCGGGTGCCGATCTCTTTAAGCATGGCTCCCTTTTTACCGATAATTATTCCTTTCTGCGAATCCTTTGCCACGTTGATCGTAGCCTGGATGCGAAGCAGGTTTTTCTTTTCGTCTTCCTTGAACGAATCCACAACAACCGCTGTAGTGTAAGGGACTTCCTGATGGGTCAAAAGGATGATCTTCTCCCTGATGATCTCTGCCGCGATGAAACGCTCGGTCCGGTCGGTCATCATGTCATCCGGGAAGAACCTGGGGCCTTCAGGCAGGATATTCCATATCTGCTCCATCAAAATAGAGATGCCGTCGCCGGTAAGGGCGGAGATGGGTATAATTTCAACAAAAGAAAAAAGATGCTGAAACTGATCTATAAGGGGGAGAATTTTATTCTTCCGGACAAGGTCGATCTTGTTGAGCAGCAGAATAACAGGCAGTCTGATGTTCCGAAGAGCATCAATAATCAACTGATCGTCGCGATGAACACCTTCAGGCGCCTCAATAAGCATGAGAAGTATATCGGTGTTTCTGAAGGTATCCATCGCCGTGGCCACCATGAATTGATTTAACGGTGTTGTCGCCTTATGAATACCCGGTGTATCGAGGAAGATCAGTTGACCGTTTTCAATATTTTTAATGCCCATAATTCTATTGCGCGTGGTCTGGGGCTTGTACGTGGTGATGGCGATTTTTTCACCAATTATGGTGTTGAGAAGGGTCGACTTTCCCACGTTAGGTCTGCCGATAATGCCGATGAATCCTGATTTGAACATCCTTAGTATATCCTCTTGGCGCCGTTTCGCAAAAATTTAAGTTTTAGGAAGACTGTTTACGTATACTTTTTCCGGCTTGCCGAATTTGTGCATCCTCCACGTCTGCTCTTCCATGGTCAGGGAAATAATTCCACGTTCCTGCCTGTCGTCAGCTTTTACCGTTATCCTCGCTGCAGAGTAACAGTTTTTCAGTAACTGCAAATTTCTGTTTCCCTGTCCCCGGAAGGAAGATTCATCTTTCCGGGAGAGGATAAAAGTTATTTCCTTACCCGCGACTTCTTTTTCAGCAAGCAGCGAAGAAGCTATATCGAAAAAAATGGATTCTTCGACGAGGGAACGGAATGCCGGATGATACGGGCCGGCGATGATGCTGCCCGCCTTCTCCATTTCCCGTGTCATCTGCAAACCGAGACGGATAACAGGAATTCCGGCTGCCGCAAATCTTCCCAACGCATATTTGCACATATCGATGGCTTCGGCCATGCCGAGGGGTGTGTAATCACCTTTTGAAAAGATCTCCGCCAGGCCTGTATCCTGAAATACAATAGTGGGATGGATTCTGACCATATCGGGCTTAAGGGCGATGGTCTCGCGAATGGTATATTCAAATCCCAACCGGTTATCACCGGGGAGCCCTAACATGATATGTATGCCCGTCTTAAATCCCCGCTCCTTCAGTATATTCACGGCATTGATCACATCGGATGAGGAGTGACCTCTGCGGGAAAGTTTCAAGACTTCATCGGCAAATGACTGGGCGCCGATTTCAACCGTGGTAACACCGAAACTTTTGAGCAGCTCTACATTTTCATTGTCTATGTTGTCTGGCCTTGTAGAGACTCTGATATCATGCACCTGTCCTTTTTTGATGAATGGGCGGGCATACGCCAGTAGTTCAGCCTGGCGCTCTTTCTCCATGCCTGTGAAATTCCCGCCATAGAAAGCAATCTGGATATGATCTGGTTTCCGTTTTGGCTGGCGCAGGTATTTATGAACCGTTTCCCGGAAGGTTTCTTCTGTAATCAAGCCGGTATAATTTCCGGCAGTTTTATGCACGTTGCAAAAGATACATCGGTTCGGGCAACCTTGATACACGATAAAAAAAGGGATAATCATATGTGTCATATGTAAAAATCTATCACTGCCCTGCATTTGGGATGGGAGGGCTATTTTGATCTTTTGCAAGTTCTTCCAAGGCTTTCTGCGCTGCCTGTTGTTCTGCTTCCTTTTTACTCTTGCCTGCGCCTGTGGTTGTGATATTGCCTGCGACAGTCAGGCTGATCTCAAAAACTTTGTCATGGTCGGGACCGATTTCTCTGATGAGCGTATACTTCGGCGTCTCTTTATATCGGTACTGACAGATTTCCTGGAGTGCTGTTTTATAATCCCGGTAGATAAGGCTTCTTGTCCCTTCCTCAATCAATGGTTCAAAGATATGTTGTAAGAATTTATATACATTCTCAAATCCGCTATCAATATATATGGCTGCGGTGACCGCTTCAAAGGCGTTTGAGAGAATGGATGATTTATTCCTTCCTCCTGAGTTTTCTTCTCCCTTGCCGAGGAGGAGATAATCACCAATAGTAAGTTTACGGGCCAGGCCGGCAAGCGAGTGTTCATTCACTACATAGGCCCTCATTTTTGAAAGCTGGCCCTCAGTATAGTCGATAAATTTTTTTATCAGTATATCGCTGATGCACAGCCCAATGACGGCATCGCCCAGAAATTCGAGTCTTTCATTATCCTTACAGGAAAGAGAGGGGTTTTCATTGACAAAGGACCGGTGTATCAATGCATTATCGAGCAGATTGATATCGTTAAAATTGTGAGCTATTGTCTGCTGAAAATCCCTGAGGCTTGCAAGTCTTTCGTCAGTCATTGTGGACAATCCTTCCATATAATTTTCCATCACGAGATTCATCCGGTATCACGTTTACGATATGATTTACCAGTGAAGAGTTGCCATTGCGTATGACGACGGGTATGTAATTATCAGAAAATCCTTTCATAAAACCTGTATCTTTGTCTTTTTTATCTTCAACAAGAACGGCCAGTTCTTCCCTTATAAATCTTTCCGCGAAGGTGTTTGTTTTCAATCTCCCGAGGTTTCTCATTATCTCACTGCGCTTTTTTTTGACAACTTCATTCACCTTGCCGGGCAGCTCTTTTGCCGGTGTGCCCGGCCGCTCTGAGTATGGAAATACATGCAGGTAAGCAACGGGAAGTTCTTCAACTAATTTCAGTGTTGTAGTAAACGCTTCCTCCCCCTCACCGGGAAATCCGACCATGACATCGATGCCGAGGGCAATATCAGGGAGTGCCTGGTGAATTTCTTCCATACGCTTTTTAAAGAATGCTGAGTCATAATTTCTTCTCATAGCAGAAAGGATTCTGTCGTCTCCGCTCTGGAGGGGAATGTGAAGGTGCCTGCAGACGGTGGAGCTTTTTTTCATCAGCCGTATCATGTCGTCTGTTATTTCCGTAATCTCTATGGAACTCAGGCGTAATCTCTCCACGCTTTTGTTCTTCTCCACATAGCTCAATACATTGATAAGGTTTGAAGGGGGAACCAAATCCTCACCATAGACCCCTAGATGAATACCTGTCAGGACCATTTCTCTGTATCCAGTCCTGGCCAGCGTTTTAATTTTATGGAACACCTCACGTTCGGGAAGACTTTTACTCGGACCCCTCGCGTAAGGAACGATGCAGTAGCTGCAGAAACTGTTGCACCCATCCTGGATTTTGAGGAATGCCCTCGTGCGTCCTGGGAATTTTAATGGGCTAAGCCTGGAAAATTCTCTGGCTTGGCGGATGTCACTGACGAGTAATTGCGGATCTCCTTTCACTAAGTGCTTTATGATCTGTGAGATGTTCTCCTTTTCCGCAGTTCCTGCAATGAGGGTAACACCGGGAATCCGGGCAATGTCTTCGGGTGCGACCTGGGCATAACAACCTGTAACAATAATGGATGCGTCAGGGTTTATCCTGATTGCTCTTCTAATAATCTGTCTCGACTGGTAATCAGTCCGGCCTGTAACGGTGCATGTATTGATTATATAACAATCAGCCTTCGTATGGAACGGTACCGGCAAAAAGATAGTCTTGTCGAGTTTTTCTAAGATGCCTGCGGATTCATACTGGTTGACCTTGCAGCCGAGTGTTGATATTGCAACTTTGATCAATTATTAATCCTCTCTATTCCATGTCTTTTAAAATCTAAACGTCATGTGCATCATTTGTCAAGATTAAAGGATTGCTGGATTTTTATGGGGACATGAAGTAAAATCAAATCATTTTAAAGGAGGCTTAAAAGATGGAAGGCATTATAAACTATATAACTACACATCAATTTACCGCTGGTGTATGTGGTTTTGTTGCAATCATAATCATATTTTTCTTATTAAAAAAATTCGTCAAGTTGGCCTTGGTATTTATTCTGGCGCTCATTATTTTCATAGGATATTTATTTTTTACGGATCCAAGCCTAACGCTGAAAGATTTGAAAGGAACCATGAAAAAGGCGAAGGAAGAAACAGGTACTATTGTGGAGAAGGGAAGAGGTGCATACGATAGTGTGAAAGGTATATACAAAAAAGGTGAAAAACTGGTGACTAAGGATGTGGATAAAATGGTGGGAGAGGATAAACAATCCACCAAGGATAAATAGTCCTTCCTTAACGGTTTCCCCTCAGAAAATATTGACCTCCATAGCTCTGGGGGGGCAAGCCAAGACGCAAAGTTCGCATCCGTTGCACTTTTCCGCATCGAACAGAACTTTCATAGATTGTCTCTCCAGATGGAGGGCGTCAGTAGGACAGAATGCCGTACAGGCGCCGCAATGTACGCATTTATCAGTGTTCTGGCTCACGTTTTTTGAAACGGGTTCGACTTTAAGGCCTTTCTCTTTTAGAAAGCGGATGCCCTTATCAAAATTCTCTTTTGCACCGCTCAGTTCAACAACAATAACCCCCTCCCGTCTGGGCAATATCTGCGCTTTCAGGATATTGAAGTCCAGATCGTGCTTTTTTACGAGCTGACATATAATAGGCTGGTCTACATTGTCTGCCGTATATCGGATAACAACTTTCTTTGAATACATGCTTTCCTATTAATCTCCAGGTATTTTATTTATGCTAAGAGAACACCGAAATCTTGTCAAGAAATTACTTTAGGAGTCTCAGAAGCAATGTATGCACGATCAAACATTTAATAAAGTGTCCCAATCCATGAGACTGAATGTGTCATGGAGGGAATGATCGTCATCAACCAGGTTATACTGGAGGTTTGCAAAAACTGCCCGGGATATGTCCCGGACAACTATCGGAGGGATCACGTCGTCATTCCTGCCATGATAGATTATAACGGGAAGATGGAGCTTCTTTTTTAAATATGGCGTGAATTCATATAAATTAAGAGCCGGCGCGAGGAGAATGAGTTTTTTTATTTTCTCTTCATTCTTTGTGGCATAGACGGCGGCCATTAATCCTCCGTAACTGGAGCCGACCAGTATCAGGTTCTTCTTATGGAACAGGGTATTATTTAATTTGTCCATCCTTTCTTGGAAAGGACCGATAAAATCTTCAATAATCATATCGGGATACCTTGTCCGAAAGAATAGTCCCTTCGTCCCCTGACTCGAACTTTCGAGGCCGTGGATAAAAACTCTCGTCAGACCCATCACAGTTCCTTGTTTAATTATTATCGTAAGCTCATTGAAAGTTGTTGCTTCGTAATATTGTAAGGTTAAGCCCTATCACTGAGCCAAGCGAAAAGTCAATAACATAGCAAATACATGTATAATCAAGAAGATAGAGCTCACTTTTCTCGCGCTTGCTATAATACCATGAGAATTTTTTAAGCTCCCATAACACTTTGCCTTTAAGTTTGAAACAGATTTGTTTATCGCGGTTGCTTTTGATTTGATTTCACTAAGTCAGTATGTTAAAAAAATTCTTTTCGAGGAGATTTTTTTATTATGTCTATTGTACTTCCGTTCAAAGCGTTGCGGCCGCAGAAACAATTTGTTGAGGCTGTTGCTTCACGCCCTTACGATGTGGTGAGTGTGCAAGAGGCGAAGAATATTGTCAAAAGTAACCCTTTGAGTTTTTTGCGTGTTGAGAAATCAGAAGTTGACATGTGGGATCCTCACAATGCACATGACGATCGCATCTATGAGATCGCCAGAGAGAATCTCACTCGTCTTGTACAGGAAAAGGTGTTTTTACAGGATCAAATGCCATGCTTTTATATATATCGCCTGAAAAACCGTTCCCATGAGCAGTACGGTGTTGTGGCAAGGGTGGATTTGGCTGAATATGAAGCAGGTCGGATCAAGAAACACGAACTGACGACGGTGGACAAGGAAGTAGACCGCATAAAGCATGTTTTAACGGTCAACGCCCACACAGGACCGGTCTTCTTGACATATCCGGCTCAGGGGTTCATCGATGGTCTGGTCAAAAAAATGGTGAAGAGTGATCCCGAGTACGATTTCATCGCTGATGACGGCATTTCACATACCGTCTGGGTTCTAAATACTGGCGAGGATATTACAGCGCTGACGAGTGCGTTCAGGAAGGTTGACACTCTTTACATTGCGGATGGTCATCATCGAGCCGCGGCAGCCGCCACGGTGCGAAGAATAAAGAGGGCTCAGAATCCTGCCGCGCAAGGAGATGAAGCGTATAACTTTGTCATGGTGGTTCTTTTTCCCCACAATCAGCTCAAAATCATGAGCTACAATCGTGCGGTAAGGGATTTGAACGGGTTAAATAACGATGAATTTTCCCGCCGGATCGAAAGTTGTTTTGATATAACCGATAATTTCATGGAGAAGTCACCCGGCCAATGTCATGAAATCGGTATGTATTTCGGAGGAGGGTGGTATCGACTGACGGCAAAAAATGGAAGTTATGATCGAGAGGATTCCGTCAAGGTTCTCGATGTTTCCATATTGCATGATAATCTTTTAAGGCCGGTGTTAGGGATTCAAGATCCGAGAACAGACCGAAGGATTGAATATGTGGGTGGAGTAAGAGGGGTACAAGAGTTGGAGACAATGGTCGATTCAGGCGAATATGCTGTTGCCTTTACTTTATATCCGACAAGGATGGAACAACTCATGGCAGTGTCGGATGCCGGCAAGGTCATGCCTCCCAAGTCCACCTGGTTTGAACCAAAACTCCGCAGCGGCATATTTGTACATCCCCTCACATCATGAAAAAGACCGGTACTGACGTTTCAACGTTACAAAAAGAAGGGGAAACCGTTGATGAACTCGTTGGAGGCCGGATCAGGATTATTCAGAAAAAGAAGGGATACCGGTTTTCTCTTGACGCCCTCCTGTTAGCACATTTTATCAGCCTACGGAACGGAGACCACATTGCTGACCTGGGAACGGGGAGCGGTGTGATTGCCATGATTATGGCCAAACGGAGGGAATGCGGCAAAGTTATTGGTGTTGATATTCAGGAAGAATTGGTGGATATGGCGAAACGCAGCGTTGAGTTAAACAATATTCATGACAAAGTTGAAATCAGCCGGGGGGATATAAGAAATATAGAAGCACTTTTTGATGCGCAATCTTGTGATGTCGCCGTCTTTAACCCTCCCTACAGGAAACTGAAATCAGGCAGAATTAATCCGAATAATCAGAAATCTGTGGCGCGTCATGAGATTAAGGGAACCCTGCGCGATTTTCTTAGAGCAGCGGAATATATTTTAAAAAAGTCAGGACGCGCCTATATCATATATCCTGCGACCAGAATGGTGGAACTTCTGTCTTCTATGAGAATAGTCGGCATCGAACCGAAAAGAATTCGTGTCGTGCATTCATATAGTACTTCCAGGGGAGAATTTGTCCTGGCGGAAGGGAAAAAAGGCGGGCGCGAAGAGTTGGAGGTTTTGCCGCCTCTGGTTGTCTATGCGGATGCTGGTGAATATACGGAAGCGATGAACGGTATTTTCAGCGAGCTTTCCGAGTTGGCGAAAGCCTCCGACGGATAATATTCTTTGTCATTACTCTTGTCAAAATTTCCTTCAACTCCTCGTCCGTTACGGAAGACGTGCTTTTCTCTATCAACTTTTTTTCTTTGTCTTTCAGGGGGCAGGATTCCGGAGAGAATGTCGCCTGGTATGGATTCATCGATGGGGTGGATGGTATTACGCCTATAGAAAAATGGATGTTTTTGACTAACTCTTTTCCCAGATACTGATTGATTTTTTTAATAATTTCGCTCTTAAGAATATGAAGCTGCTGCATCCAAACAGAAGAAGATACGTTCACAAAGAGAGTATTTCTTTTGAGCTTTTCAGGGCGAGTATGGACTGAAATCTGTGTGCCGACGGCTTTATTCCAGATTTCCAGTAAACGCTGTTCCTCGGAGTCGATATTGATATTGTGCTTTTTTAGTATGTCCTGGAGGATATTGCCGAGTTTTTGCAGATTTGCCTGTTTGCTTCTTTTACGCATATTTTTTTCTCGCACAGTTTCGTATCCCGGTCAAGGACGCATTTGCATACAATAGAGGTGTATTAATTAAATATTCTGTAGAGTGGGGGAAATAATATGGATCTGTCGGAAATGATAAAAAAAGTTAAGGCGCATCCAGCATATCATGATGCAGGGATGATCCTCTGCCACAACGGCGTCGTGAGGGCGACTTCGAGGGACGGCAAACCTGTAACAGAGTTAATCGTAAAAGTTGACCGACGTCGGCTGGCCGAGATCATTGCAGAGATGAAGAAACGTCCGGGTATGATAGAAGTCCTTGCCGAGGTAAGAGAAGGAAAGCTCAAGGTCGGGGATGATGTCATGTTCATTGTCGTGGCCGGTGATTTCCGGGAAAATGTATTTCCTGTTCTCATGGACACTGTCAACATGATTAAAGAGCAGGTAACGAAAAAGGTAGAAATGTAAGTACGTGCGCCTGCCCGTTCGCCATAGAGCTTCACAAATTCATTTATCCAGGCGCAACATCTTTAATTGGGTAAAAATTATATGAGTTTTCTCAGTTCTTCGGCAAAGATGTCGTATGTATTGCGGCCGAAGAGCACAAAGCGCACCAGCTCGATATCGCCATGTTCCTTGAGATAATCGATGGCCGTTTTCAGGGCTATGTTTGCCGCTTCGTTTACGGGATAGCCATAGACGCCGGTGCTGATGGCCGGAAAGGCGATGCTCTTCAGCTTCCTTGCCGAGGCGAGTTTGAGACTCTCCAGGTGGGCGCTTTTCAGGAGCGCCGCTTCCCCTTTGTTGCCTCCCTGATAGACGGGGCCGACCGTATGAATAACGTATTTTGCCTTAAGATTCCCCCCGGTGGTAATTACCGCCTGTCCTGTTGGACAGCCGCCGATTTTCCGGCACTCCTGCATGATGGACGGTCCGCCTGCACGGTGGATGGCGCCGTCTACACCTGCACCTCCCGCGAGTCTTGAGTTGGCGGCATTGACGATGGCGTCCGTTGATTCACTGGTGATATCTCCTTCAGCGAGGGCTAATGTGGAATTGTTGATCTTTACTTCCATGGCTTAACTCCTTTCTGTCACGGGGGTTCCCTCCCCGTAAACTAACATACGGTATGTCTTTTCGATCCTGTCCCAGTTTTCCTCCCGGTCCATGGACCAGTACCTGCCGATCACCGAGACGACCTTTCCCAGGTTGATCTCCTCGGCCTTCCTTTCCACTTTCTCAATATAATTTGCCCCGCTTTCCGGCAGTTCTCCCCGTCTGCCAAGCATGGCATGTATGAAAACATCCCTCATTCCTTCTTGTTTTGCGAGGTCCATCAATGCAAAGAGATGGTCGAGTGATCCATGAGAACTGAAAAACGAAACGATTCCGAGAAGGTGAAGAGCGGTACCCGCATCTTTTGCGGCGCGGATGACATGGAGAAACGCTTCATTATGAAAGAATGATCCATCAACGATGGAGCGGTCTATTTTTACCCTGTCTGCGTAAATCCTTCTTCCCGCCCCAATGTGGAGATGCCCCGCCTCCGAGTTACCGACTGTTCCTGGGGGGAGTCCAACAGCCTCTCCGGAAGCCGCAAGCAGTGTGTGCGGGTAGGTTTTTTTAAGCCTGTCCATAGAGGGAGTATGGGCACGGGCAATCAGATTTCCTTCCGTACTATTGTTTTCTCCCCATCCGTCGAGCATCAGCAGGAGCACGCGCCGGCTTTTTCCTGCTGTTCTGGGGGAATGATTTTCTATTAAAGAACGTCCTGTCATGTGCGCCGGTTTAGGGATGTTCATGAGTTCTAAGACGGTTGGGGCGACATCTGCCAGTTCTCCGTCCTCCCGCAGAAGTATATCGCGGTGGTTATTATGGACATAGATGAAGGGGACCGGGCTGTCCGTGTGTCCCGTGTCGATGGCGCCGTCCGGATAAAGCCATTTTTCCACAGTGCCGTGATCGGCGGTGACAATGGTGATAAGCCCTTTTTTCAGCGCCTCATTGACGATATGATCCATGCACGTATCCACTGCCTCGACGGCGCGCAGAATAGCGTCTTCATTTTCTATATGGCCGACTACATCCACATTAGGTAAGTTGACGAATATATAATCGTATGAGGCGTCATGGATTTTTTCCATGGCTTTCTCCGTGACAGCATGTATGGACATTTCCGGGGCTTCGTCAAAATGGGCAATATCTTTTCTGGTGGGAACGATTACCCTTTCTTCTCCCGGCGGGACTTCAGTGTTCTTCCCGTTGAGGAAGTAGGTGACGTGGATTGCCTTTTCGGATTCTGTGATTTTTACCTGCCTGAGGCGGTAATGGGCGATGATTTCACTTAATGTGTCTTCAATTACACCTTCCGGGGGAAAGGCAATGCGGGCATTGAGGTCCTTGTGGTATTCAATCATGGTAGCGAAATGGAGCGCGAGGTCCTTTTCCACAGGGAATTCATCGAATCCCGCTTCCAGAAGACTCCTGGATAACTCAACCTCCCTTTCGCCCCTGATATTATAAAATATTACGGCATCCCCCTTTTTTAACCTCCCCACAGGTTTGCCGATACGGTCGATTGCAACGAGGGGAGGCAAGGTTTCATCTTCTTTGCCTTCCCGGTAGGCGCTTCTTACGGCTTGAGACATGGCGAATCTGGCGCTGGACACGATCGTCTACTCCCTTAGTGTGAAACTTACAGATATCACTTCGTAGTATTTAAGACAAGGTAACATGCCACTAATAATTTTTAACGAAATATAATAAAGCTGTAAAGTGAAACTTTGTAGTTGCTTTCTAGAGAGCCCTTTTATATTGATAATTCCCCATTCAAGTGATAAATTTAAACAATAAATTATGGGAAATGATTGTGATGTTGAAGGTAAACAGAGAGAAGGATACGGAAAATATCCTCCGTGAAGAAATGATGCAGGAGCGGGCGGCTGTCCTCGGCCGCGCGGGAGAAAAGCTGTCTCATGCGATTGAAAAAATGAAAATGATCGAGCGTTGTATTGAAGAGCAGCTCCAACATTTCAGCTCTCTCATGGAAAAATGCAGGGAAGAAAATGACAATAGCACGCTTGTTTCTTTGCGCAAGAAGATGATCAAGGAAATTAATGGTGAGATCGGTAAATTTAATCATGCCAGGGAATATGCCAAATTGAGGTATTACTACCTGATTGTGACCAGGGAGGCGATGGGTATGCGACGGCATCATTGGGTTGAAGAAGTATACAAGATCCCTCCCAGGAAGAAATGTGTGCGGGACATATGATAGACCGGTATATAAAACAGAGAATGAAGATGGTAGATTCCCAGATAAGAGCGAGGGGAGTCAGGAATCCGCGAGTGCTGAAGGCCATGGAGAAAGTCCCCAGGCACCTTTTCGTGAATGAAGCGTTGAGAGACCAGGCGTACAATGATAATCCCCTCCCCATAGATGGAGGACAGACTATATCGCAACCCTATATTGTGGCCCTTATGACGGAAGCACTCGGGCTTACAGGGAGCGAAAAGGTTCTGGAAATCGGAACCGGTTCCGGGTATCAGGCCGCCATATTAGCGGAGCTTGCCGACCATGTGTTTTCCATTGATCGCGTCGCATCACTCGCCGGAGAAGCGAGGCGGCTGCTTGAGTCCCTTAATTATTACAATGTAGCGATAAGAGTGGGGGATGGAACATTGGGGTGGAAAGATGAAGCTCCCTTTGATGCCATAATGGTAACCGCCGGTGCTCCGAACATTCCAAAAACATTAGTGGAACAACTCGCTGTTGGAGGAAGGCTTGTCGTACCTGTCGGTGGGCGACATTCCCAGCTGCTTGTGAAATTGACCCGGTTGTCCGAAGATGTGAATGACGTCAAAAAGGAGGATCTTGGCGGATGTCGTTTTGTAGATCTTATTGGAGAATATGGGTGGGAGTGTTGACATTACATCTTGAAAGTGTGTAATCCTAATCGAATCAATATGGCCTGGCGCCTGATCATTACAACGTTTCTTTTCGCAAATCTGCTGTGTGCGTGCACAGCCTTTGATATGAAAACCAAGGGTGTGTACCATCGGGTGAAAAGTGGTGAAACCCTTTGGAGCATCGCCAAAGCGTATAATATTAAAATTCAGGAACTGGCCGAGGCAAATAATATTACGGATCCGAATCTTATAGGGTTTGACAGTGTTCTGTTTATTCCTAATGCGGATGAGGTTATTGATGGCGTCATGCACTCTGTCAGCGAAGTCAAGCCTCCTGTAAAACCTGCACAAAGAGAAGAGAAATCACCCTTTATAAAACCAGGTAAAGAAGAACCACCGGGAAATAAAGTACCTTTAAAACCTGAAGCTTTATCAACACGGGATGCTTCCGGGGGTAAGGCGGAGGTGTCATCCAAACCGGAACCAAAGAGTACAGTGGTGAATAGTAAAGAGGCTGCTCCTGTAGTCGCTGCAATAGTGCCGCCAAAGCAGGAAACAGGAAAAAAGGTTGAGCAGAAAATTAATGGGACTGAATCTGATAAAATAAAGTTTGATAAGGAACGTTTCATATGGCCCGTGAAAGGAAAGGTGCGTGCAAAGTTTGGCATTCAACCGAACGGTATGTATCATAACGGGATTACAATAGCGGCAAAGGAAAAAGCGCCTGTTATTGCTGCAGCGGGTGGAATAGTGATTTTTTCGGCCCCGTTGAGGGATTACGGTGAAACAATTATTATAAAACATGAAGACAATTACGCCACAGTCTATACGAATTTGAACAATAGAATTGTAAAAGTTGATGATCCGGTTAAAAAAGGCAGTCGCATTGCCTTTCTTGGTAAACCGGAGAAAAGAGGGGAAGTCCTCCTAAACTTTGAAATTAGATACAAGAATAAGGCGAGAAACCCTCTTTTCTTTCTCCCGTGATTTTTTAAAGACCAATCGCATGCCCAGCCTCATAGTATCTTTAATTATACGGCAGTTTATTAGGTATTTTTTATTGTGTCGATAGGTTTGCTGAAAAGGGCGGACTTTCCTTATCGGATGACAATGCTTATATTATGTATGAAAACTTTCCGTATTCCCTTTGGCAAAAGAGGGCGAAAGGATTTGTAGTGTATAATCCTTTTTTTATGTGAGTGTAATGAGGTTATTTAAAGTGAATGGACAAGGGACGTTGCGATGAGTATTTCACAAGTAAGGAGTTTATTAAATAAATGCAAAGATATTATTCTTTTGAACAGGGACCGATAAGACCGCCCAGTGAGGCGAAAAGTCTTCTTATCCGTGCCACGAGGAATTGCCCGTGGAATAAGTGTGCTTTCTGCCATACATATCGCGGTACAAAGTTTGAATTGAGATCTGTGGAAGAGATAAAAGGCGATATCGCTCAGGTTAAGGATATGGCGGACAGCATTAAGGATTATTCCTGGAAACATGGTGAGGAGGGACGTGTCAGTAAACGCATCGTGAATTTATTATCCGATCATGAAGAAATTTATAACGACAGTTTCCGATCGGTAGTGTCATGGCTTTATTATGGTGGAGAGTCTGTCTTCATCCAGGATGCGAATTCGATCATCATGAAAACCGATGATCTTGCCGAGGTACTATCCGTTATCATAGATAAATTTCCATCCGTAAATAGAATTACCTCATATTGCCGATCCAAAACGGCAGCCAGGAAGTCTGTGGAAGATTTTAAGATGCTCAAAGAAGCGGGGTTGTCGAGAATTCATATTGGTATGGAAAGCGGGTATGATCCACTTCTGAAATTTATGTGTAAAGGGGTTACGGCAGCCGAGCATATAGAAGGGGGGCGAAGGATAAGGGAGGCGGGGATTTCACTCTGTGAGTATGTAATGCCGGGTCTTGGCGGTGATCGGTGGTCAAATGAACATGCCGAGGAAACAGCAAAGGTTATCAATGAGATAAATCCTGATTTCGTGAGATTACGGTCTCTTCATGTTGTAGGGGAGACAGATCTTTTTGATATGGTTCGGAAGGGTGAATTTAAGCCCCTCAGTGATGAAGAAGTGCTGAAAGAGATAAAAAAGTTCCTTCAGACTCTTGACGGTATTGAAACAACACTCGTCAGTGACCATATCTTAAATCTTCTCGAAGAGTTAAATGGAAAACTCCCGGAAGATAAACATATGCTGTTAAGAATCATTGACAATTATTTTTCTCTGTCTGACGAGGAAAGACTTGTATACAGGGTGGGGAGAAGGGCAGGAATCTACGGGAGCCTTAGTGATCTTTTCGATGAGAACATGTACAGCAAAGTGAAGAGTATGATTGATCAATACAGTGTGCATGATCAGGAACAGCTGGATAAAGATTTATTAAAAATAATGAATAGATACATTCAATGACACACACTCGATTGGATGGGATATATTGACTATTATATAAAAATATGATATAAGGACAAATTCGAAATTAATTAGCGGGTGAAGAAGATGTTTAAGGTAGGGGATTTGGCAGTATATCCAGCGCAGGGTGTCGGGATTATCGAAGCAATAGAGCACAGGGAATACATGGGCAGCAAGCAGAAGTTTTATATTATGAAGATCATGAGCAATGGCATGAAAATAATGATTCCCACCAATAGCGCAGAGGCCGTCGGGCTCAGAGAAGTTATCGCAGAGGCAGAGATACCTAAAGTATATGAGATACTTAGAAACAAGGAAGTGATCATCGACAAACAAACATGGAACAAACGATACAAAGAATATCTGGATAAGATTAAGACGGGATCAGTATTTGAAATTGCGAGAGTTTTGCGGGATCTTTTTATTCTGAAGTCCGATAAAAATTTATCCTTTGGCGAAAGAAAAATGATGGATACGGCGAAGAGCTTGTTGGTAAAAGAAATATCGGTCGCAAGTAACTTAGAGGAAACGAAAGTAGAACAGAATCTCAGGACAATATTAACTGTGCAATAACCAATAAAATATTTCTGGTAAAACCGGCCTTTGTAAAAAATAGAACAGGAAAGGAGGTGAGACAATATGATTATTAGAATTCTCTTAATGGCAGCATGTTCAACGAGCGGTTATTTTATTGCTTCTTCATATTATGGGTTTCCATTAGCATTAGTAGGACTTTTTTTAGGATTATTAGTTGCCATTGCTGTCATCCGGGCTGAACAGGCCATAAGAAAGGTATCCCTGAGGGTCATATTCGGCGGTGTTGCAGGCATGATCATAGGCCTTTTTATAGCCTTTTTTCTTGCCTATGGCCTCACTTTTGTTGGCGTCACCTGGGAGAAACAGCAGGTTGCTCCCTGGATTTATGCCCTGTTGACGGGCATTATGGGATATCTTGGACTTGTTATTGGATCAAAAAAAATCGAGGAGTTTAGCTTTTTTGGTTTTAGCCAGTCGAAAGAAAATGCTGATTATGGAATTCTTGATACAAGCGTTATCATTGACGGCAGGATTGCCGATATCTGTGATACCGGCTTTATCGAAGGTAATTTAGTAGTTCCCCGATTTGTATTAGATGAGTTACAGTATATTGCCGACTCTTCGGATTCTATGAAACGTTCCCGTGGCAGGAGAGGGCTCGATATCTTGAATAGGATGCAGAGAAGTAGCGGCATCCACATTGAGGTTTCCGACCAGGATTTTCCAAAGTTAAAAGGGGTTGATGCAAAATTAGTGGCATTGGCAAAAAAAATGAACGGTAAGATAATTACCAATGATTTTAACTTGAACAAGGTTGCCGAGTTGCAGGGTATAAAAATTTTAAATGTTAATGAGCTGGCAAATGCGCTTAAACCTGTGGTCTTACCCGGTGAAATAATGACGGTTAAAATTATTAGGGATGGAAAAGAGCCCGGACAGGGAGTCGCGTATCTTGACGATGGAACGATGATAATTGTTGATAATGCACAGAAGTACCAGGGCTCAAATGTTGAAGTTGTTGTTACCAGTGTGCTGCAGACGACTGCGGGGAGAATGATATTTTCGGAATTGAAGGAGGGTGTTGCGGATAAAAAACCCTACGGATTAAGTGTAAAACAATAGCATTCTGCTGAAGCCCGGAGAGCTGCGAAGCGCCGGGCTTTTTTATGTCCATGAGACTTGGTCTTTTTCAATGCAGTTCCTATGTCGAATTGACTCTGCACGAGTTGAAGTGTCTTTGGTTTAACTCTCCCCGCACCTTGTTGCGGAATTTAGCGTTCGGGGCTTGCATCGTGGTTCAGACCATTGATTTTACAACTATGACGATGAAAACGGTTGCAATTATTCCCGCCGGCGGTTCCGGAAAACGAATGCAGGGGACTCTATCCAAGCAATATCTGTTGCTGAACGGTATTCCTGTCCTTGTACACACCTTGAGGATATTTCAAAAGTCGCCTAAAATTGATGAGATTTTTCTCATCGTTCCTGAAAATGATATCGAATATGCCCGTCAACATATTGTAGAAAAATATGGTATCACGAAAGTGAGCCGGATATTGGAAGGAGGCAGGGAAAGGCAGGATTCTGTGAGAAACGGGATTAACGCTCTGGGAAGGGATGATGATATTGTCGTCATTCATGATGGAGTCAGGCCTTTTGTCACAGAAGAAATAGTACAAGCAGCCTTTTTGGAAGCGTCGAGGGGGAAGGCGGTTACCGTCGGTGTTCCGGTCAAGGATACGGTCAAATCAGTTGACGGTCAGGGATGGGTTACGGAAACCCCCGACCGTAAAAGTCTGTGGCTTATACAGACCCCTCAGGCATTTACACGGGATGTCATAAAAAAGGCCTATGAAGATGCATATAGGGAGAATTATTATGGGACTGATGATGCTTCACTTGTGGAAAGGACAGGCGTCAATGTGAAGGTGATTCATGGCTCTTATGATAACATCAAGATTACCACGAAAGATGATATTGTACTGGCGGAGATTCTGATGAAGAGGCTTAAGAAAGGACTTAAATGAGAATCGGTATCGGGTACGACAGTCACCGTCTCGTTGAGGGGAGAAGACTGATCCTCGGAGGTATAGAGATTCAGCACGAGAGGGGCCTCCTCGGTCACTCTGATGCCGATGTTCTTGTCCATGCCATCTGCGATGCAATTCTGGGTGCTCTCGGCGGGGGCGATATCGGCAGACACTTTCCTGATACAGATCCGGCATTCGCGGGCATATCCAGCATCAATCTGCTTCAGAAAGTGGCTGCAATGGCCGGAGAAATGGGATTTGAGGTAAATAATATAGATTCTACGGTCATTCTTGAAAGGCCCAAGTTGATGGACTATATGCATGAGATGGCATTAAATATATCAAATGCATTAAACATTTCCGTCGACAGAGTGAATGTCAAGGCCAAGACGAATGAAGGGATGGGGTTTGTAGGACGTGACGAAGGTATGGCAGCGTTTGCGGTGGTTACAATACGCGAGAAGGATAACAAATGATATCAAGTAAACCGCGGGTCAGATTTGCTCCATCACCTACAGGAGACCTTCATGTCGGAAATGCCAGAACGGCCCTCTTTAACTGGCTCTTCGCCAAACATTACGGAGGCAGTTTTATCCTTCGTATTGAAGATACGGATCAGGAAAGGACTTTCAGAATATTTGAAAATAACCTTTTAGAAGATCTGAAGTGGCTCTCCCTGGACTGGGATGAAGGACCGGAAAAAGGCGGTAAATTCGGACCGTACCATCAGATTGAAAGGCTTGATAGCTACAGCAAATACCTAAAAAAGTTAATGACCGATGATCGGGTTTATCCCTGTTATTGCACGGAAGATGAATTGGAGGAAGAGCGCCTCAGTCTGCTTTCCATGAGAATGATGCCGAGGTATATGGGGAAATGCCGATATCTGACGGATACGCAACGGGGAGCACTTGAAAGAAAAGGGAGAAAACCGGCCTTTCGTTTCAAAGTAGAGGCAGGGCCAATTGAATTTGACGATCTGATCCGGGGGCCCATGAAGTTTGAAGGTGAGGCAATCGGTGATTTCATTATCGTCCGCTCCAATGGCATTCCTTCTTATAACTATGCGGTAGTTATCGATGATCACCTTATGGGGATCACCCATGTCATCCGAGGAGAAGACCACCTTTCCAACACAGCCATCCAGATGCTCCTCTATCGGGCGCTTGATTTTGCATCACCTTTCTTTGCACACCATGCACTTATTCTGGGCAAAGACCGCACAAAGCTGAGTAAACGTCATGGTTCAGTATCCGTCCGTGAATTTAGGAGTAAGGGTATCCTGCCTGCGGCGCTCTTAAACTATTTGGCGCTTTTAGGCGGTTCTCTTGGAGAAAAAAAAGAATTCGCCTCCATCGACGAAATTATCGATATGTTTTCCCTGGACCGGGCCGGAAAAAGCGGCGCCATCTTTGATGAAGGCAAGCTTAAATGGCTAAATGCCATGTATATAAGAGATTATGACGTTGCAGCGCTTACGATATTGCTCCGCCCGTTTATTAAAGAGGCCGGATATGACCTCGATCGCATGGACAGCGGCTGGATTCATAAGGTTGTGGATGCCGTCAAAGATAACCTTGTGACTTTGAGAGACATCGGCGAATACCTTGGTATGTTTGATGATGAAAAATATCGCATTTCGGAAGAAGCAGCAGAGATACTCCGGGAGAATACCGCCGCTGCTGTTTTGAAAGCCCTTCGTGAGGTATTAACTCAGACCAACATTTCTCCTGAAAATTTCTACTCTGATCTAATCAATTCAGTTCGGGAAAAAACGGGTTTAAAGGCGAAGAAACTCTTTATGCCCCTCAGGGCAGGCATTACCGGAAGGACATCGGGACCTGAACTCGAAAAAATCTTTTCCATCCTGGGTAAAAAATCTATTCTCAGAAGGCTCGAGCTGGCAAGTCAATTAATCGATTGACTCTGATATCTCAGAGAACTGTTTCGAGGTCATGATAAACGGCGGCGGCCAGTTTCTCCTTTTTCGTATCGAAGATTCTCTTGCTGGCGCATCCCGCCTCTTTTGATTCTTCGAGGAAGTATCTCAGGAGCTTGAGATCACTGTTGTTACGGACGTCTTTTTTCAGATCCCTTGAAATCTTTGCCAGAACAGACACGATGGCAAAGACGTAGAGGCTCAACGTCGTCACCCGTCTCAGGAAGAATTCCTTCTCTCCCACCTTCTCTCCATAGACGAGGATTCCTATCAGCAGCATGCGTTTGATTGTTCGTGCGTAGGCTTTTACCAGCCCTGCCGCTTCCTGCACCGTCCTGTCGTCGACGTACATATGCCAGGGTATCGACGTAAAACTGGCAAAGAATTCCTTTATAATGAAAGACCAGCGGGCGAGCCCCTGTCTTGAGCGGAGCTGCCTTCCCAGCCGTCCGAGGAGGAAAAGGGCGGGGTAAACGGAATGGATTTCCGTCGTTCCTTCGAATATGGGAACGACCCGAAAATCGCGCATCCGCTTTTCATAGGGTTGGGTACTGAGATAGCCGGCTCCCCCGGCTACCTGCAGGGCATCGTAAAGAACATCCCAGGCTCGCGTCGAACCGAAAAGCTTGCAGTGCGATGTCTCAATTACCGGATCCTCTGTCGTAGCAGTTTCAAGAAGATTCGCAGTAAAATAATTCATGCATGACATGACGAACCCATGGACCCGGGCATTGGTGATTTTCTCCTGCACGAGAGGAAAATTCCCTATGGGGACGCCGAACTGGATCCTGGTGCGGGCACGCTTGAGCATGTCCTTCATGGATATGTCGATAAGGCCAGCGGAAGAGGCACCGAGGGCAAGTCTCCCGTAGTTAAGAACGGCCAGGGCGATCCTGTAACCGTCTCCCGGCTTGCCCAGCATATTCGCTACCGGGACGTGAACGTTATGAAATTGAATGGTAGCCGTAGAGCTTGCCTTAATCCCCATCTTTGGCATATCTTGCCCGACCTTCACACCTTCCCATGCGGTCTCCACAATGAAAGCGCCCATGAAGCCTGGTTGTGACTGGTTCAACTGAGCAAAGACAGTAAGACCACGGGCGTAGTTTGCGTTGGTGATGTAAGTTTTTACGCCGTTGAGGATGTAATGCTTTCCGTCCTCGGATAGTTCGGCCTTTGTCTCAACATGTCTCGCATCGGAGCCGAAATTGGGTTCCGTGAGGGCGTAAGAAAAGATCATTTCGCCCGATGCGGCAAGGGGAAGATATCGGCTTTTTTGTTCCTCCGTACCAAATAGCTCAATACCCTTGCAGCCGATGAAGAGATGGGCGAGAAAAACAAGTGCAACTGACATGTCTATGGCCGAGATTTTTTCAACTAATCGAATGATGTTGACAAGATCAATACCCAACCCGCCATAGGTTTCTTCAATCGATATTCCGAAGTAGCCCTGCCTTCCCATATCTCGCAGCATGTCATCGGGTATGCGTCCCTCCTTTTCGATTTGCTGCGGTGAATAATTTAGAGACATCTCCCGAAAGGCTTGCAGCAGGGACTGAACCTTGTCCGAATCGTCCGGCATATGGAAGGCATTAAAGACCGTTTGATCCAGGATGCCGTCGACTATCTTTTCCATGAAACTGCTCGATGCCATCAGCAGTCGGCTCCCCTCTCTTCAGGCCATATCCGTTTCATCTCCCCGCGGCGACAATCATAGAGAAATAATAAAAGTCCTTTTCGAAAGATAACGTATAAGGAATGAGATTCCTGTATGTCAAGGCAATTAGAACGGGTGGTGTCTGTAATGGTGATGATGCCACCATAAAGGATATGGTTCCCAGTACCAGGGATCATAATAGTAAGGAGGATATTCGTACTTTTCCCAGAGAATCAGCTGAGCGGCTGTGACAACCGGGTATACGTATCTAATTTCTCCCAGAGGCAGGTCTTCTTTTCCGGAGACCTCACCTGCCACGGTAATTTGGCGGCCCTTCGCGTAAATCGCCGGGTCGAGAAACACACCCCGTTTCACAATGAATCGACCTTCTGACTGATCGAGATTTATCGGTCTTTTTTCGTAATCCAAGACGGTCTGTGCAACTATGATAAGTGTCTCTTCGGGCCGGTTTATCGTTTCAACGATGACACCGCCCCATAAAACCATCTTCCCCTTATATTGATCCGCGTTCTTCAGGACCTCTTTGAGTGACAAGGTCGGATCAACCTGCTTCATGATTTCTTTAGATATGGGGGAGCAGGAAACTGAAACGATGATAGCCAAGATGATGATAAGATCGCGCTTCATGATGATCTCATTAAGATGGAATTGCCTTATGCCCTATACCATGCGGCTTACAATGTGAGCATCAGCCTATCGAAAAATTCCTATGCCAAACCCGAAATGGAACTGGGGTTGGCTGTCATAATAATCTTCCGGCTTGATAAGGGCATGTTCCCGCGCAGAGAGGACGGGATAGGTATACTGTATCTCTTTTACCGGGAGGACCTTCTTTCCCGTAACCTCCCCGGCAACAGTGATCAGCCGGTAAGGGGCATAGATGGCAGGATCGATAAAGCCTTGAAAAACAATGATGAAGCGACCATAGGAAACGTCTTGATTTTCAGGTTTGTACTGACGGTCTAAAGGCTGCTGAAGAACCTCCACCCAGGTTTCCTCTTTATTCACTGTGGTAGATATAATTTTCCCGCCCAGAATGACCACCTTGCCTGTGTATGCCTCAGGATTCTTCTGAAGCTCTTGGAAAGAGATGGACAAGTTCGCTTCTCGCAGAGATCGGTCTGAGAGAACAGGTGCGCAGGCGATGAGAATAAACGCCAAAGCTATCGCTATGAAAAACCGTACCTTATGAAGTGCTGCCATTTTTATCTATCGGGAATTGACCCGGCCCCCGTGCATAATTGTTATGATTTTAATATAGATGAAGCCCCCCTTATAATCAATATAAAAAATGCTCGGGTTAAGCAGCCCTATTAATTACTGTCCTTAGAGTGTCTGCACAGGATAAAAAAATTCAGAAGTATAACAATATTGCAAAAATAGAGATTTCTATATTGACCTGAATAAGTCCATAAGGTATATGTTTTACAGCTGTTTTTCTGGGAACATAAATTACAACAATTTGATGATGAGTGAAAGGGGGCGCTATGAAATTTATAGACGAAATGGATCTCAAAGGGAAAACGGTTTTGTTCAGGTTTGATTATAATGTACCTTTGGACAGTTCCCTAAACATTACCGATGATATCAGAATACGGGCAACACTTCCGACGATTAACTACGCCCTCGATGCGGGGGCAAAAGTGGTCATTATGTCCCATCTGGGACGCCCGAAAGGAAAGGTTACGCCTGAATTCAGTCTTGCTCCGGTGGCGAAAAGATTATCGCGACTTGTGAATAAGCAGGTAGTATTGGCGAAGGACTGTATCGGGGATGATGTTAAAAAAATGGTCGACGGAATGAATCCGGGCGATGTTGTTCTTCTCGAGAACCTCAGGTTCCATATTGAGGAGGAAAAGAATGTCGATGAATTCGCCAAGGAACTGGCCAGCCTGGGGGATATCTATATTGATGATGCGTTTGGAAATGCCCACAGAAAACATGCATCGAACGTGGGAATCGTCAAGTATATGAAGGAATATGGTGCGGGCTTCCTGATAAAGCAGGAATTCAATTATTTAAAGAAGTCCGTAGAGAATCCCGCCAGACCTTTCGTTGCTATCATTGGAGGTTCGAAGGTATCCGGTAAACTTGAACCCCTGCTTAATCTCATAAAAAAAGTCGACAAAATGATTATCGGTGGAGGCATGGCCTTTACTTTTTTAAAAGCGCTGGGACATGAAATCGGCAAATCAATTTTCGAAGAGGAGCTTATGCCAAAAGCACAGGAGATTATGGAGACGGCCAGGCAACTGGGAGTGAAATTTTATTTGCCCGTTGATTGTGTCATCGCTGAAGATATGAGCGCCGAAGCGGAAACAAAAATAGTACCGGTTCAGGAAATCAATGCCAAGTGGATGGGGCTTGATATCGGTCCCGCTACTATTACCCTTTTCACCGAGGTCCTAAGTAATGCTAAAACCATTATATGGAATGGTCCGATGGGAGTATTTGAGATCGATGCCTTTAGCAGGGGAACTTCGGCGTTGGCACACAGCGTGGCAAATTCCTACGCCCTTACCATTGTCGGGGGAGGGGATACGGATGTAGCAATTCATAAGGCTGGTGAAAGTGATAGAATCACGTATATATCAACCGGAGGTGGAGCGTCTATCGAGCTTCTGGCGGGCAAATCTCTCCCGGCCATTGAGGCCCTTGATGGTTTTTACAATCCACGCTGATTATGTAGGTGAAGGATAAAAAAGGAGGGGGATAAAGTCCCCCTTTTTTGTAGTGTATGATGAGATGGTGCTGAGACGTTATCATGCGTAATATAAAGATAGTTCTTGAGTATGATGGAACAAGATATCACGGCTGGCAACGTCAGGGTGACAGGACCACAATACAGAGGGTTCTTGAAGAGAGCATCAGAACTATTACGCAGGAAGACATTAGAATCGCTGGTTCGGGAAGAACAGATGCGGGTGTTCATGCGCTCAACCAGGTCGCGAACTTCAAAACAAATTCAAATATAGCGGCGAGGAATCTTCTCAATGGTATAAACAGTCTCCTGCCGGGAGATATTGTCGTTAAAGAACTTATGGAGACAGATAAGGCTTTTCATGCACGGTATGATGCGAAAAGCAAAGTGTATTTGTATCAGATATTAAACAGGCCGGTGCGCTCGGCCTTATACAGGCACTATGCCTGGTTTATCCGTGAAGCCCTCGACATTGATAGGATAAGGGAAGCTACTGGTCTCCTTATAGGAACATATGACTTTTCTTCTTTCTGCGCCTCGAATTGCGGCATTACGAATCATGTGAGAACTGTGATAAATACAGATGTGGAGATGAACCAGCGCAGTATGATAAAAATTTATGTAGAAGCCAACGGTTTCTTAAAGTATATGGTGAGGAATATAGTGGGTACACTTGTTGATGTGGGCCGGGGGAAACTATCTTCAACAGAGTTTAAGGGTATAGTAGAAGCAAAGGATAGAAGACGTGCAGGTATGACGGCGCCCGCGTGCGGGCTTTTTCTTAAGAAAGTGAAATACTGAGAAAGTGAGATACGAATGAAGATTTTGATATTGGGTCATAAAGGTATGCTGGGAAGTGATCTTTTCCTGAGACTTTTTGCCTTTCATGAGGTAACAGGGAAGGATATAGAAGATTTGGATATTGCCTCACGAGTGGCGTGTGAAGAAGTAATTTCAGAAACCGAGCCTGATGTTGTTATTAATGCGGCCGCGTACACCAATGTCGATGGGTGCGAATCTGATAGAGACAGGTGTTTTTCTGTCAACGCAGAAGGAGTAAAAAATATCGCGTTGGCGTGCCGGAAGAGACGAATAAAGATCGTTCACTTTAGTACGGATTATGTATTTGACGGCAAGAAGAGGATTCCTTACCAGGAAGACGATAAATGCAATCCGATCAATGTGTATGGCCAGTCAAAGCTTGCAGGAGAACAGTATTTGAGGCAGTTCTCTGACAACTTTCTTCTTATCCGATCCGCATGGCTTTACGGAAAGAACGGGAAAAACTTTGTGAAAACGATCATTGAAAAGGCAAGAATAGAAAAGGTTTTGAATGTTGTTGATGATCAAGTCGGCTCTCCTACATTCACGTGGGATCTGGCGGCAGCCGTTCAATTACTGATTGAAGATCAGCATACGGGGATTTTTCATATCACAAACCGGGGGAATTGCAGCTGGTATGAATTTGCATCAAAAATTTTGAAGATTGCCTGTGTTACCAATGTGACCGTGAAGCCCATAAAATCGGATGCTCTGGAAAGACCGGCGCAGCGCCCGCATTACAGTGTTCTTACGTGTCGGAAATTTATGGAGACAAAGGGGAAGACCATGAGATATTGGCAAGTTGCCCTGGATGATTATATAAGTAAAATGGGATATTAGCGAGCGCATACCCCGCAGCGTACTACGGGGTATGCGAGCGAATGATCATATTACTATTCCTTAAGGATCGAAGATTCCCCGCAGTTTACTCCGTAAAGCTTCAATTCAGGCCGTATTTGCTTTATTTCTCTACGGAAATAATCTTGACACCATAGAGTGATTTCAGTATATTTTTCCAAGTTCCCTTCCATATCTTATAATATGTAACAGTTATTATACAATTCTAAGAGTTTTTCTTTGAGATGTACAGTAAGCCCATGGCAGTTATCTGAAAAAATATAGGGACAATATGAAGAAATTCCTTAGAGGATAAGAAGGTTTTGATGATGTCCTTTGAGGAGCGGCATGGTTCATCACAGAATGGTTATGTGGGGAGTCCCGTCATGAGAGAGAAGGGATTACAGAGATCGATAGTAAGAATTATCCTGTTACCCTTGCTGGTTATAATTCAGAGCTGCGTGATTGCCACAAAAGATACTGCGATTACTCCTCAGATACAGTCATTATTCAAGGGGACGTATAAGGTCGACCCTTATATGGAAAAATACAAACCCCAGACGATTGCGGTACTTCCCTTCATCAATGTAGCAAGGAGCCAGCATGGGTCCGAGGAGGTCCGTAAAGGATTTTCAAATCATTTCAGCTCGTTGCCCTATAAAGGCATGAAACTCTATGCCGTGGATGATGTCTTGAGGAAGGCAGGGCTCACCGATGCTGAATCCATCAATAAGACTTCCCCCCAGGAGTTAGGTAAGATACTGGGTGTGGATGCCGTGATCTATGGTGAAATTTCTGATTTTGACAAGTTATTCGCCGTCGTATATTCCTCTGTTTCGGTGGGCGCGGAAATCAAAATGTATGATACAAACAAGGGTATTTTGCTCTGGAGCGGCAAACATGTAGCCCGCATCCATGAGGGAGGTATTGCGACACATCCTGTAGGCATAATTGCCACCGTTATCGCAACGGCTATAAATGTAAGGGACATTCAGTTGCTGCGGGCCTGTGATGACCTATTCCGGGATATGGTGAATACAATACCTGTACCTACGATCGCAGAGGCGCTGCGTCCTCCAGTAATTACTCTCCTTACCCAGGATACGAAAAACCTTCCCAAGAAGGCAGGCGATGAGATCAAGGTTGTGATTCAAGGTACACCAAAAATGCAAGCCTACTTTGATATTGGTGAATTCAAAAAGAATATAGATATGCAGGAAATTGAACCGGGTGGGTATCTTGGCGTCTATAAAGTTATTCCGGGTGATACTATAAAGAATGCCATGATCACCGGTTATTTGAGGGATGATACGGGGAATACTATTCAATGGGTGGATGCTGTCGGAACGGTGAGCTTGGATACGGCAGCACCTGAAAATGTCAAAAACGTTAAAACGATTGGGAGGAATTCCGTAGTTTTTCTCAACTGGGAAAAATCTCCAGCTCCAGACCTGGCAGAATATCGGGTGTACCGCAGCAACACCCCTCTTAGTGGTTTTCAGCAAATTGCGAAAGCGGAACTGAATGATTATCGTGATGAGAAACTGATCAACGCGCAGAGATATTACTACCAGGTAACTGCCGTTGATCGGGCTGGTAACGAAAGTGAGAAGTCAAACACCATAACCGGGACGCCTGTGGCGCCCGGGCCAACGCCCGTATCGGGGATTATTGAATCTGATACTACCTGGTATGCCGGAGCAAGTCCCTATATTATCGAGAATACTTTGATCGTGAAAGATAAGGCCACTCTTACAATCGAGCCGGGTACAGAGATTCGCTCAAAGGGAGGGTCACTGATTATCGAGGGCCGCCTTGACGCCAAGGGAGATGAGGAACACATCATTTTATTTGATTCGGCAGAAGAAGGAAAATCCTGGGAGGGCATAACTTTCAGCAATGTGAAGGAGAAAGAAAATCATGTGAAATTCTGCCGCATCAGGAATGCCGTGGCAGGAATCGTTTGCCAGGCCTCATCACCACGTATCGAGGCATGTGAACTTATCGAAAATAGTGTTGCTTTGAAGATTTCAGGTGCATTTTCCAAACCCCAGGTAATGAAAAGTACAATCCACAAAAACAGAGAAGCAGCGGTTTTGATCGAAGACGGGGCACAGCCGAAACTATCTGAAAACAACATTCAGGATAACATGAAGGAAGGTATTTTAATTAAGTCATCTGCTCCTGTGATTGAACAGAACAGGATTACAGAAAACCAGGGATCAGGCATTACCGTAAAAAGCAGTCAAGCCCTCATAACAGGGAATAATTTCATCGACAACGTGCCGTTTGATATTATAGGTGAAATGAGTGGAGAATCGGTCAATGCCGTTAACAACTGGTGGGGTTCTTCCAGAGGCATGGAAATCCTGGCGCGGATTAAAGGAAAGATTGACATCAAGTCGGTATTAAATGCCCCTTATCCAGAGGGAAAACCGTTGGAACTTCCTATACTTTCTAACATCCTGGCGGGAACCATAAAAGCGGATGCCTTCCTTATCCTATCTAACAGTCCCTATAGAGTAACAAAGGATACAGTCATTGACGGCGGCGCGACACTCAATATCGAACCGGGGGTCATAATCCAGTATGACCAGAAAACGTCGATTATTACCGAAAATGGCGGCATCATAGCCAGGGGTACGAGAGAACATCCGATTGTATTTACTGCTTCAGGTGCTTCACCGTCACCCGGTTTTTACAACAGTGCAGTACAGTTAACGAAACCCACAAAAGTAAACAGCACTTTTGCGTATTGCGTTGTTCAATATGCGACGACTGCTTTTGATGTCCTTTATGGCACACCGGAGATTTCCTATTGCCGCATCGCCTTTAATTCTCAGAGTGGCATCTTCTGTCGGAACGCCGCGGCGCCCAGGGTGTTTTATAATACATTTGCCAGTAATCTCGGAGAGGGTGCGATCAAGTGTGTGGGGATGTCGAATCCCGTTATTAATAATAATAATTTTATCAACAACACCGTGGCCATTCAAACATTTTCCTCCATCTATATTGATGCGCGAAATAACTGGTGGGGCAGCAACCCGCCTGATCAGAAATTGATCTGGGGAGATTTAGAAAAAAATATTAATGTGAAGCCTTGGTTAGAAGCTCCCGAAAGCAAGGCATTTATGGACAAGAAATGATTTCTTCATTGAAAGCTATGTAGTATTCTGCTATTTTAGC